>Ga0307991_1003062_pt1 | contig 11013 bp, 9 predicted proteins | sample EllFjometagen131_FD_203146 | JGI IMG/M metagenome (GOLD analysis project Ga0307991, IMG submission 203146) | Marine microbial communities from Ellis Fjord, Antarctic Ocean - #131 | ecosystem: Environmental > Aquatic > Marine > Unclassified | place: Southern Ocean | collected 2014-10-08 | reverse complement strand
GTAAGTATCATCGCCTTCGTGGCAATCCATACATCCAAATTTTATTTCCATTCTTAATTCCCCTGAATGTGGAAACGACTCATATTCATATGAATGGCAATCGACACAAAGAAATGTTTTGTGATTGGATATGTAATACGCGCTTGAATCAATGACAAAATAAGGGTTCATACGCTCTTTCAAGTCTCGCTCAACACCCTCATTGTAATAGAAATAATTGGCATGCCCATGGCACTTCAAACATGTTTCATTTTGCTCCAAATTATAAGCATCGATAAGTGTCGTTTCTTCTTGTGCGAACAAAGACGAAGAGACACTTACTGCAAGTAGAAAAACTATTATAAACCAGAGCGGTTTTATTTTTTTCATAATAATAACTAATTAAATCCTGACAAATAAAAACAAAGGCATATAAATGTATACTCCTTTGTTTTTATTATAAACGTTATATTTTCAAACTAAAATATTTCTAATTTTTTTCTATGTCTTTTATCAAAAAAAGATTTATACTATTCTAGTCGTTATTTTAAATTAAAATCCCCACAGACGATTCATCATAAATCCGAAATGAAGACCCCCTTTTTCTTTCCAATCAATTTGATTTTTGGCAGCAATATTTTGAGGTATAATACCATTAGCTGTTGCTACAAAAAACTGAAATGAATGGGTACCGGTAGATACTTCATAACCAATAGATAAATTTGCTTTTGGGTGGTTAGTGAACTCTCTCTGCTCAGAAATAATCTCCACTTTTAGAGGTAAATCGTAATTGATTAAAATTGACGATTGTGGCGAAAATTTGATTCTTGCCCCAGCGTGCCAAGCAATAATATCATGATCCATACCTTCTCTTACCCAATTGTAATGTGAAAAACTTACAGCAGTTTGAAAACTAAAAGCCTCACAAAATTTCCTGCCAATTATAAGTTGTGAAAATGCTGAAACGCGGTTTTCAAATTTATAATCTAATCCAAAATAATCATCAGCATTTCCGCTAAGAGCAGTATTGCCATATAAGGTAATTGAAATGGGCATTTTATTCTTACGGGTTTGTTCAAATACAGTCCACTTAATATTAAAATCGTTGTACATATTGCCTTTGGTCAGACCATAGCCAATTTGTAGATTTTTGAAAATAACATAGTTAAAACCAAGTCTAAGGTTGGCTCCGGGAGAGTAAATACCATAGAGGTCAGAAATTTTATCTATACTTCCAAAACGATGTTGAATAACCGATTCAAATGTTTTAACATCTGGAATAAATGAAGTTTGTTGGTCTATCAATATACCACTACTCCATGGTTCGCGAACTGGCTTATCTTTTTTCTTTTGTTCAGCTTCTTCTTGACAAAAAGCACTGGACAAGAAGAAAATAAGCATTAAGGCGCTAAATATTGTCTTTTTCATAAATTTCCTTTTTTAATTGTCTTTGGCACCTTGATTTATCCAATAGTACACAAGATCTGCTTCTTTGCTTGAATAATGTTTCCAGACATGCGTAGTTGCAGAAGGATTTGTATATGTGTATATTTTAGAAGCCTCAGGATTGTTACTAACTACAAAGTTGCCGCTTGTTATGCTTTGGAAAGCATTGCTGACTGATAAGTCAGGAGCAGTTTTTCCAATTGTATGACAAGCCGTACACTTATTGTTGGTTGTAAATATGGGAATTATTTCATTTGCGAACGATATTTCATCCACCTGATCATCTGGTGAAGGAGGGATAATTAATTCTACTTCAATAACTTCATATTGACAAGCCGTAATTAAAAACAGTGTGCAAAGCAAAAATACTATCTTTTTCATCTGTTTATTATTTGTTAAATCAATCAGACAAAACCGAAATAAAAGAACAACATATATTAAAAATAATTGCTCTTTTATCGCAGTTTCATGCAATTTTTAAATATTATTTATGGAAGTTTTGCAACTTCAGCTTTCATGGCTTCGATACTATTCAGAAGCAAGGCGCTTACATATTTTGGATTATGAACACCTAAACTACGGTCTTCTTCTATACCAACCCAATTAAAGAAACCTTGTACTTGCACCATTGGATGTGTACCTACCACTGGCTCATATGCCTCGTCAGCAATAACATATTCAACAACCCCTAAAGTTATTAATAAACCACGTAATTCATGAAGCTGTTCTTCAGTAACAGTTTGTTTTCCGCTGTAATCAAAGGAAGAAGTAGCATGACATGCTTGACAAGACTCTAAACTTGGAGAAAATGAATGACCACCTTGTTGGTTGTCAAAATCGCCCATATGACAAGTAACACAACTTGTTTGTGATGTATGTGCTGTACTTCCAGCTACAGGATAATCGAAAGAACCTGCTATCTCAGCAAAACCAACACCTGCAAATAAATTTGCTTGAGGGCCGTGGTGAGGGCCATAATGAGTACTGGTTATATTGTATGTTTCACCAGGTACATCTATGTTTGGCTCAGGTCTGCGAGTTTGGTGACAAGTAGCACAAAGATTACTACCATCATCTTTATTGAAGCTACCACCTACCATATCAACGGCATCAGTTACACGGAAACCGAAATCATTATAAGTAAATGTGCTGTGCAATGGGTGACAAGCAGTACAGTTGATTTTATCAGGATCAATAAGAAGCATAGCTTCATATTCAGCACCTTGAGTTTGTTTTGCAATAAATCCAGTTCCGTTATGACATTCGGCACAACTAGCAAAATAAGGTGCACTGCTTGTATATTCTAAATATACTGCAGCATTGTGTCCAGAAATAGCATATTCAAATTGTCTTGCAGCAATTGTTGTACCTGTGTGGCAAGCCATACAAGTAACTGATCCGTCTTGTCCATCGGCACCATCAGCACCATCGGTACCATTTGTACCATCTAATCCAGCTAAACCGGCCGGGCCTTCTTTAACGCAAGATGCTAAAAAAACAACGGCAACCATAAGTAACATGTGGAAAATAAATTTTGTTCTCATAATTCTATTTTTTAGTGTGTTTAATTTTTATTGATAACAGAACAAAAATATCTCTTTGTTATGCAGTTAACAATGATATATATCACAAGAACGATGATATATATCACCTTAATATACTTGGTGTTCATAGATTCGAATATGTACAAACTCCTCAAGTAAAGAAGGTTAGAAATATGAAATTGGAAATTTTTCGTTTAAATAAAACGAATAGGGGTATAATACAAATTGAAAAGTTAATTTTTACTAATTCTCTGCAACGAATTTAAGTCAATTATTTCTACAAAATCGCGATTTACTTTAACAATGCCCATATCTTTTAGCTCCTTTAGCGATCTAATAAAACTTTCTTTTGTCATAGCCGCCAAATCGCCTAAATCCTGACGACTTAAATTTAAAGTAAAGGAGGTGCTTTGATAAATGTCTTTTTGCAAATACAGTAGAACATCCGCAACTCTGCCAGCCATACTTTTATAGGTGAGGTTGGCCAATTTATTAGTCAGTTTAATAATGCTTTCGTTTTTTATCTTTATTAATTCTATAGCCATCTGCTTGTTTCTCTCTAATACGGCTTCCATATCTTTAACAGAAATCAAACAGAGGCTTACATCGGTTAATGCCTGTACTGTTTGGTGATGAATATTGTCAGTAAACAATCCCATACTTCCACTTATACGACCCGCACTCACAAGATAAATTAAAATATTACTGCCTTCAGGTCTTTCATAGCAAACCTTTGCCAAACCACTGCGAAAACATGCAAAGTGCGTGAGAGTAGTTCCTTGTTTAAATATAACTTCTCCTGCTTTAAAAACAACTTCTTTTCGGGCAGTATGAAGCGAATCAAAATCTTGTTTTGATAACGCCTTAAATAAAGCTGGCGTTTTATCACAACAACAAATTGTACAATTTCCGTAATGTATACAACCTACCATGGGTTTAATAAAGTACTTATTTTAAGTTAATTACCAAATATAGTATTTTTTACTGTTTTGTCTGAAAATTAACAAAATTTTATGCCTTTAAAAATAGTTCTCTGTTTTGGAACTAATATTCCAACAAAAGATGCTTACTCCTACTCTCATCTTTGGCTAATTGAGCTTTCAGCTGTTCCAGGTTATCAAACTTAACCTCATCACGAATGCGCTGAACAAAGTATATTGTTAAGTATTTTCCATAAATTTCTTTAGAAAAATTAAAAATAAATACTTCCGTGCTTAATATGTGCTTATCAAGTTTAAGAGTAGGTCTGTATCCAATATTTGCCATCCCTTTATACTGACTATCATCACATTGAATCAATACAGCATAAACTCCTTGTTTAGGAATAAGTTTGTTTTTGTACGTGTCTTTCACATCAATATTTGCTGTGGGATAACCTATTGTCCTTCCAATTTGATTTCCAAAAATGACCGGTCCGCTAATGCTGTATGGATATCCTAAAAGCTCATTTGCCTCTTGTATAAGACCGTCTTTCAAGAATTTACGTATTTTTACTGCTGTGATATTCCTTTTTTGAATATCCTCCATTGGAATTTCGTTTACACGGAATCCATACTGTTTTCCCAAACTATTTAATTGTATAAAATCGCCTTCGCGATCGTATCCAAAATGATGAGTAAATCCAACGACCAATTCTTTTATATGCATTTTATCAACCAAATAATCACGTATAAATGCTTCAGAAGTTATTTTGGAAAAAGCTTCAGTAAAAGGCATTACCAATAAATAATCGATTCCTAAATTTTGAAGCAAATCCTCCTTTTCTTTTTGGATATTTAAAAGTCTTATTTTTTTATTTTCTGATGAAAAAAGCACTTCTTCAGGCGAAGGATTAAATGTGATAATGACTGTTTGACCATCATTCTTTTGAGCCACATTTTTCAACTGTTCTATCAGTTTCTTATGACCTAAATGCACGCCGTCAAAACGACCAATCGTAACGACCGGATATTCGAGCAGTGGGAATTGATTGATATTGTTAATTATTTCCAAAATTATTTTCTTTTGTCGTAGTTCAAGTGGTTAATTATCTGATTTTAAACTAGTTTATTATCGACTAAATATTCGGCAATCTGAATAGCATTGGTAGCAGCTCCTTTCCGTAAATTGTCTGAAACTACCCACATATTCAAGGTTTTGGGTTGACTAAAATCGCGGCGAATACGACCAACAAAAACAGCATCTTTTCCTTCAGCATATTTGGGCATAGGATACTCATTTTCTGTGGGCTTGTCTTGTACAATTACACCTGCGAAATTATCAAGTAATTCGTATATCCTCTTCAATTCAAATTCTTTTTTGAACTCAACATTTATACTTTCTGAATGGCCTCCAAAAACAGGTACGCGCACAACAGTAGCCGTGATTTGCAAATTGTAATTGTTTAATATTTTACATGTTTCTTCCGCCAGCTTTTCTTCTTCGGTAGTGTATCCATTGTCTAAAAAGTCGCCACCATGCGGTATTAGATTTAAATCAATTGGATGTGGATAAAATTGCTGAACCTTAGGCCGGCAAATCCGCTCATCCTGCATCTGACGAACAGCCTTCACGCCTGAGCCGGTAACAGACTGATAAGTAGATACAACCACTCTTTTGATATTAAATTCCTGATGCAGAGGCGCTAATGCCATTACCATTTGAATGGTCGAACAATTGGGGTTCGCAATAATTTTAGAGTCTTTATTCAAAATAGCACCATTAATCTCAGGCACCACCAATGGAATATTCTTATCCATTCGCCAGGCAGAAGAATTATCAATTACTATGGTTCCTTTTTCAGCAAATTTAGGTGCCCACTCTTTAGAAGTTTGGCCTCCGGCCGAAAAAATAGCCATTGCCGGAGCATGATCAACAGCTTCCTGAATACCAAGAACGTTGAATTCTTTCTTGTTGAAAAGAACAGTCTTTCCATACGAGCGCTCACTTGCAACAGGATAAAGTTCATCTATATTCAATTTACTGTTTTCCAGCACATTAAGCATTACACTTCCAACTAATCCGGTGGCGCCCACCAAGGCAATTTTCATGTTTCTATGATTTAGTCAAAAAATAGTTTGAAAATCCATTGTAAGAAACCAGTAATTCTTCAACAATTGTTTCGTTTTTCCTGATTTCCACCCCACAAAAGTAGTATATTTAGAACGCATTTTGAAACCTAATAAATTCTGGCGCAAAAAAATCTTGTTAAAACATCTAAAATTATGAGATTTCTTATTATTTCCCTATGCTTAATGCCTTTGATCGCTTTTTCTCAGCTAAATGATGATTTTTCAGATGGCGATTTTACAAACAATCCAAGTTGGTTTGGCGACCAAGACCTATTCAAAGTGAACACCGCTTTACAGTTACAACTCAATCATTCAGAAGCTGGCAGCGCTTTTTTATCAAATTCAATAGGATTAAACGATAGTATAGAATGGCGATTTTCAATTCGATTGGCTTTTAGTCCTTCGGCAACCAACTATGCTCGTGTCTTTTTAATGGCCGACAATCGCAATCTAACGGAGGCTTTAAATGGATATTATCTTCAGTTTGGAGAAGCTCTTGGGGAAGACGCTGTCGAACTTTTTTATCAAAATGGCGATCAATCTATATCCATTTGCAGAGGCAGTAATGGCAAAATTGCAGGCGCTTTTGATATAAACATAAAAGTTACGTACGCCACCAACGGTAACTGGAAAGTGCTAGTAGATTGGGCAAAAAACGGAAATTATATGGACGAATGTAGTGTAAAACACTTTTCCAATATCTCTAATCCTTTTTTTGGATTTTATTGTTTATTTACAAGCTCCAATGCCACTAAATTTTATATGGATAATATAAGTGTGGATCATATTTATGTCGATACAGATGCTCCTGATTTACAATATATTGAAATCGTAGATGCAAATAAATTGAATCTTAAATTCAATGAAACGCTCGATCCTTTATCAGCTGAAAATATCCAAAATTATCACCTTCAACAAAACAATCAAATACCCGAATCGGCAAGTCTGAATATGTCTGATCCATCGGAAGTTTTGCTAGTCTTTTCAAGTGCTTTTGAGCCAAATCAATCGCAAACACTTCTTGTAAATTCCATTCAAGATATTGCAGGAAATACTTCTGCTAACTTTTCTTTCGATTTTTTCTTTAGCAGAGCCGAATATGGCGATATTATAATCCACGAGATAATGGCCGATCCAAATCCGCCACAAGGATTGCCCGAAGCAGAATATCTCGAATTATTTAATCGGATAGAATATCCTGTTTCACTCAAAGGCTGGAAACTGTTTAATGGAAACTCTATCTATCACTTCCCTGATATTCTACTCACTGCTCATTCTTACCTTTTACTCACGCATCCGAATAATGCAGACTTATTTGAAAACGAAGGCGATATTGTCAGCGTTCCTTCATTTAGTCTTACTAATTCTGGCAACCGATTGATTTTAAATAATAACCTGAACCAAGTCATCCATTTTATTGAGTACAATGACGATTGGTATAATGACGATTTCAAAGCTGAAGGAGGTTGGTCATTGGAAATGATTTCACCAGATTATTTCTGTGAACAGTCGATAAATTGGTCTGCTTCTCAAAATTCCGATGGTGGAACACCAGGCAAAAGCAATAGCCTTTCAAATTTAATAGTTCAATATCAATCTCCTGAAATAGAAACGCTTAACTTGCTTGATACTCATAATTTGCTCATTCGTTTTTCAAAAAGTATGGATAGCACAGCTTTAAAAAATCCTGTAAATTATTTTGTTGACAATTCCATTGGTCAGCCTGAAGAAGTTCGGATTTTTGCGCCCGAATATCAAACTGCACAATTTAGCTTTGTATATCCATTTAAAGAAAAAACCATCTATCAGATTAGCATTGAACCCAATCTTATTGGATGTTGCGGTTCTGAATTGAGCAATTCAAGCAGATCTTTTGCAATTCCTCAAGAGCCTGATTTTATAGATATTATCTTCAACGAAGTCCTATTCTATTCTTGGATTGACGATGGAGATTATGTGGAGCTTTTTAATCGATCCGACAAAGTTATTGATAGTCGGCAACTGTTGTTTTCAAGAATAACTACTAATAAATACGATACTATATTCTATTCTGTTCAACCAGATGCAGGTCAGTTTTTTCCTGGTGAATACCTGCTTTTATGCAAAAATAAATCTTCAGTTTTAGATGTTTATTATGCTCAAAATCCGGAAAATATTTATGCATCAGAAGGTTTTTCAATATTGACCAATACCGAAGGTCAATTGCTCTTAAGTAAAGCTTCCAATAAATCATTTCTTATCGATTATTTTTCCTATTCGGAAGATATGCATTTTCCATTAATCAATAATGTAAGCGGTGTTGCTCTGGAACGCCTTTCGCCTGAGGTTGCTACAAACGATCCAAATAACTGGCAGTCTGCAGCAGCGAGTGTTAATTATGGTACGCCGACTTATCAAAATTCACAATTCCAGCTTGCTACTCAAGTGGAAGATGTTTTTCAAATTTCGCCTGAAATTTTTTCTCCCGATTTGGATGGCTTTGATGATATTCTCCAAATAAATTATGTTTTTTCGCAAGGCGGATATACGCTCAATCTGCTGATTTTTAATGCACAAGGACAACGAATTAAACATTTGATAAAGAATGAATTAATGGGAATAAGTGGTCAGATTTTTTGGGATGGAACAACAGAAGAAGGCGATAAGGCAGCTCTTGGAATTTATATTTTGTATATTGAATATTTCGATTTAAACGGGAAAGTAGAAAAACTTAAAAAAACATGTGTTTTGGGGGGAAAGCTATAAATCTGTATTTTTAACAAATGGAAGGGAATATTCAACTCAACCGCTTTTTCTTTAAAATTACAGCTTGTCAAGCGCAAGCATATCATATTCTTATCCGATCGGAAAAAAGCGGAGAAGAAAGTCTGATTACCTATACACCTTTAACTAAATCTTTGGTCTTTTTAGAAAATAATTCTCTTGCGACCTATTTAAAAAAACACGAACGCCAATTACGTAAAATGCTACATAACAAGCGTTCAGATTCATTTTATCTTGGCTTCGAACTAAATTTTATTCTTTGGGAAAATAAAGACATGAAACAATTTAGCGACCGATCAAAAATCATTGTGCTTGACAAAAGAAATGAAAGACGCTTGATATACACTTCCAGTTCTATCGATAATGAGATTACCAAAGCCTATACGGATGGATCATTTTTAGAAAAAAAAGGGAAGGGAGGTTATGTTGTTTTAATAAAAAAACCTGGGCAAAATTATCAATTACATACCTACGAATCAGGCAAAAAAAGCAGTTCGTTAATTGAACTGGAAGCGGCCATAAAAAGTCTTGAAATACTTAAAAACGTGGAGAAAATTCGCATCATTAGTGATAGTCAATATGTTAGAAAAGGCTTAACGGAATGGGTGCCTATTTGGGAATTGAACGATTGGTATACTGTGAATGGTGAAAAAGTGAAGAATATTGGTTACTGGAAATATTTTAATTCATTGAGTGAAGACAAATACCTCGAGTTTGAATGGGTAAAAGCACACAACAATCATTTCGAAAATACACTCTGCGATTTGTATGCCAAAATGCAAGCGTCAGCCGATTGAAAAATCACTTTGAAAAAGAAAATGACTATTCCACTAAAAGCCTTAATTTTGCAAAAAGTTTTCGTGCATGAAAGATTCGCTTCAAGTTTATAATAGCTTACATCGTAAAAAGGAAATATTTGAACCCATCAACCCTCCTCATGTTGGTATGTATGTTTGCGGTCCGACTGTTTACAGTGAAGTTCATTTAGGAAATAGCCGAACATTTATCTCTTTTGATATCATTTACAGATATTTAAGTCATCTGGGGTATAACGTTCGTTATGTGAGAAACATAACAGATGCAGGCCATTTGGAAAATGATACAGACGATGGAGAAGATAAAATTTCCAAAAAAGCCCGTCTTGATAAATTGGAACCTATGGAAATTGTGCAGAAATATACCCTCGATTTTCATCATGTTTTACAACTTTTTAATAATCTCCCACCAAGCATCGAACCTACGGCAACAGGTCATATTATTGAACAAATTTCAATGGTCGAGGTTATTCTCAGTAAAAATTTAGCCTACGAAAAAAACGGCTCCATTTATTTCGATGTGGAAGCTTATAACAGGGAATTTGATAATGATTACGGCAAGCTTTCCGGACGGAATATCGATGACCTAATAAGCAATACACGCGTGCTGGATGGTCAGGAAGAAAAGCGAAATCCCGCCGATTTTGCACTTTGGAAAAAAGCTTCTACCGAACATATTATGCGCTGGAAATCGCCCTGGGGCGAAGGTTTTCCGGGCTGGCATATGGAATGTTCTGTAATGAGCTCGAAATATTTAGGCGATCAATTTGATATTCACGGCGGCGGAATGGATTTAAAGTTTCCTCATCACGAATGTGAAATCGCTCAAAACAAAGCAAGCAATGGGAAAAACGATCCTGTAAAATATTGGTTACACGCTAATATGCTTACGCTCAACGGGCAAAAGATGAGCAAATCAACTGGCAATACTTTATTACCTCTAGAGCTGTTTAGCGGTGAAAATGACAAGCTGAGCAAAGCCTTTAGTCCAATGGCCGTGCGCTTTTTTATGTTGCAAGCCCATTATCGTTCAACATTAGATCTGAGTGACGCCGCTTTGCAGGCAGCAGAAAAAGGTTTTCAAAAGTTAATAACGGCAACAGCTACGCTACAAAAAATAAAAGCTGCCGGAAAATCATCTTTTAATGTGGATGAATTGATAGACAAGTGCTACAATGCAATGAATGATGATTTCAATACGCCCATTTTAATTGCTCATTTATTTGATGGGGTTAAATTAATCAATAGCGTAAATGACGGCAATGAAAGCTTGAATATCAATGATTTAACAAAATTACAAACCGCCTTTAATAACTTTGTTTTTAATGTTTTAGGATTAAAAAATGAAGAGCAAGGCGATGGAAATAATGAATTATTAGATGGTGTAATGTCAACGCTTATCGAATTGCGAAATCA
>Ga0307991_1003061_pt1:0-10000 | contig 11014 bp, 9 predicted proteins | sample EllFjometagen131_FD_203146 | JGI IMG/M metagenome (GOLD analysis project Ga0307991, IMG submission 203146) | Marine microbial communities from Ellis Fjord, Antarctic Ocean - #131 | ecosystem: Environmental > Aquatic > Marine > Unclassified | place: Southern Ocean | collected 2014-10-08 | reverse complement strand
TTCCATGTATAAGAAGTATCCCTTTGCCCGCAAGTCGGTTGAGGAAATTAAACGGGAAATTGATCTGATGCCCCAGGTTTATGGTCGTGAGGCACGTGAGGTTTTTTTCGGTGATTCTAACAGTTTATTGTTGAATGCTGATGATCTGGTGGAAATTCTTCAGCATTTGTATGAAGTTTTTCCCGATCTTGAGCGGGTAACTTCCTATGCCCGGGCGAAGACCCTGATTAAAAAATCCCCGGAAGAGCTGCGGGAGATCCGGCAGGCAGGTCTTACCCGCCTCCATATCGGTCTGGAAAGTGGTAACGACCAAGTGTTGAAAATGATCAACAAGGGTGCAACCGCTGCTGAAATGGTTGATGCCGGGTTGCGGACCAAGAATGCCGGTTTCGAATGTTCCATGTATGTTTTGCTGGGGATCGGTGGGATGAAATTGACGCTGGAGCATCGGCAGGGCACGATTGCGGTTTTGAACCAGATCGATCCTCACTTTATTAGGGTCAGGACTCTGACCCCGATCCCGAAAACTCCCATTGCCCAATGGATTGAGGACGGAACCTTTATTCCTGTTTCACCTCTGATCAGTGTTGAGGAAGAACTGGATATTGTCAGGGGGTTGTGGGTGACGTCCCGTTTTCTCAATGACCACGTTTCCAACGTGGTACCTCTGGATGGGAAACTTCCGGAAGACCAGACGCAGATGATTGCCGCCCTGGAAGTTGCGGTGGCCTATTGCCGGGAGAACGAGGTTCACTACTCAGACTATCGCGGGTTATAATTTCTTGTCTTTGATTGCATGAACCCTGACAGATCGTTGGTTCGGGAATTGCTCAATGCAATTCTTAATTTCTTGGCACGGCCAGCATGCGTTCCAGGGATTTTTTAGCTTTTCGGCTGGTTTCCGGATCAACTGAAATGATTGGCTTCATGGTTTGCAGCGATTGCTGAATATCAGCGAGGCTGATCTTTTTCATATCCAGACAGATCATGGTTGTGATCACCGGATAGAATTGCCGGTCCGGATGGGTTTTTTTCAATGGATAAAGCATCCCCAATTCTGTGGCGATGATGAACTCTTTTGCTGTCGAGTCGGTAACCGCAGTAAACATGCCACCGGTACTGCAGACCGCGTCAGCCAGTTTGGTGACTTCCGGGCGACACTCGGGGTGGACAATGACTTTTGCCTGGGGATGGTTTTTTTTCGCTGCCAGAATATCTGCCGTCCGGATGGCATCATGGGTGGGACAGTATCCATCCCAGAGGATGATCTCCCTGCCTGTTTGTTGTTGGACATAGGTTCCCAGGTTCCGATCCGGGACGAAAAGAATCTCCCGCTCTTTGGCAATGCTGTTGACTACATTGACGGCATTGCCAGAGGTGCAGCAGATGTCACTTTCAGCTTTCACCTCGGCTGATGAATTAACGTAGGTGACGACCACCGCATGAGGGTGCCGTTGTTTGGCTGCCTTTACCTGTTCAGCGGTGGCCATATCTGCAAGGCCGCAGCCGCATTCAAGGCGTGGTAGAATAACCTTTTTATCCGGGGAGAGAATGGCAGCGCTTTCAGCCATGAACTGGACGCCGCAAAAAATAATTACCTGAGCATCCGTTTCAGCCGCCTGGATACTTAAGCCTAGGGAGTCACCAGTGATGTCAGCAATATCCTGGATCTCAGGAGGTTCATAATTATGGGCCAGGATAACCGCATGAGATTTTTCCTTCAACTGTTGTATCTCTTCAACCAGTGATTCTGTCTTCATGATGTGTATTCCTTCGTGGATTTTTTCGAAAACATTGTTCCTATTTCCCTGCTTTTCCCAATTCCCGTGAGCGGTCACAGGCAGCTTCAACTGCCTGGAAAAAGGCTGTTCTCACTCCCTCTTTTTCCAGTGCCGCCAGGCCGGCGATGGTGGTGCCTCCCGGAGAGGTAACCATGTCCTTCAGGACCATTGGTTGCAGGCCGGTATCCTGTAGTAGTGCACAGGAGCCAGTGAATGTTTCGATAACCAGGGTTCGGGCAATATCCCGGGGTAAACCCTGGTTGACAGCGGCATCAATCATGGCTTCGATGACCAGAAAAGCATAGGCTGGACCGCTGCCGGAAACTGCGGTGACCGCATCCATGAGCGCCTCGTTTACCTCCACGATCTTGCCGACCCGTGCGAATATGGTGGAGGCCAGCTCCATATGTTTATGAGTTGCCAGATTGCCTGGAGCCAGGGCGGACATTCCTTTCTGGACCAGTGCCGGGGTGTTCGGCATGATGCGGATAGCCGGAATCCGTTTGCCCGTGGCATCTTCTAGAGTTTTTAAAGGTATACCAGCCGCGATTGAGAGCAGCAGTTGTTCCGGTTTGAGGTTGTCGGCGATTTCTGCCAGGACTTTTCCGATTACCTGGGGTTTGACCGCCAGCAGAATGATGTCAACCTGCTTAACCAGCTCATTGTTGTTGCCGGCGATGGATATCCGGCCAGGGAACTGTTCCTGGACCTGCTGGCGATTAAAATCAGCCACATCATAGGCGTAGATTTCCGGTCGATCATCATTGGTCAACAGGCCTTTGATAATCGCCTGCCCCATGTTTCCGGTTCCAATAATCCCAAGTTTTAGCGTTGAGAGTTCCATCCTTTACTCCTTGTCGGTGGATTGAGTAAGGTGGGCCAGAATGCCGGCGATCAGCAGGGGAAGAATTATTTCGTGCTGCCCGGTGAGATAATATCCCTTTCCACTTTCCATTGTTGGCCTTTTTACCACGTTTTCCATCACCCGGTATTGGCGGATAAAATCAATGGCGACTGTGGTCAGTCCGTTTACCTGGTGGCCAAGATTATGGACCAGAGATAGGGCCTTGAGAAAAACTTCCGGCAGGATAACCGCCGATCCCACATTGAAATAGACTCCCTGATCCAGTCTTGCCACCAGCTCACAGAAACTTCTGAAATCCTTCATTGACGTGGCACCGATGGCAGCACCATCAGCGTCAGGATGCATGTGGATGATATCGGTCCCGATGGCCACATGGACCGTGAGCGGGATCTTGTGTTGATAACAGGCAGCGACAATACTTTTGTCTCGGTGGGGCAATCTCTCGTGATTAATGAAATGGCCGATGGCATATCCCAGTCCCCAGCCATTTGTAGCCCCTCTTTTAATGGCTTGATTAAGGTATTGTCCGGTTTCCCGGGCCATGCCGAAATTACCAGTTCCCAGTACTTCACTGACATCTTCCGAGGTTTTGCCGGCATAAGCAATTTCAAAATCATGAATGATCCCAGCCCCATTCATGGCAATACCCTGGATAATCCGGCGCTCCAGGAGGGGGATCAGCGCTGGCGCCAGGCCAACTTTGATCACATGGGCACCCATGGCCAGCAGAATCAGGTGGCCGGATTCAAAAGTCCGGCACACCGTGTTGATGATTTTTTTGATATCCTGACCACCCAGGATGTTCGGCAGCTTGTCAATAAATTCGCCGATGTTCTCTTTACCCGTGAATGGTTGGGAAAAATTGGCCAGTTCAACTTTGCTGGGTCGATCCAACAGGGAATAAGTAGACAGGTTTTGCCAGTTGAGAGTCATGGAATCCATCCTGTACATAGTTGACGAAGAATATGGTTCAGCATCTTCTGGTACATACTTCTTGTTCAACCTGCTCGCACAAGATGTGCCCCAGAAGCAGATGTATTTCCTGGATTCTGGGAGTGTCGTTGCTCCTGACCGTCAGGGGGAAATCACAGTGGTCTTTACACTTGCCGCCATTGTTGCCCAGAAATCCAGCGGTAATCAATCCAGCTTTTTTGGCGTATTGTAATGCCAGGGAAACATTTTCTGATGTGCCGCTGGTGCTAAGGCCGATGGCCACATCACCTGGTTTACCCAAGGCTTGCAGTTGCCGGCGGAAAATATCTCGAAAGTCAAAATCATTGGCGATGGATGTCAATATGGAAGAATCGCAGGTCAGGGCAATGGCGGCCAGAGGCTCACGGTTGAAAAGAAACCGGTTGACCAGCTCTGCTGCCAGATGTTGGGCTTGGGAGGCACTGCCGCCGTTCCCGAAGAAAAAAATAGTCTGCCCCTGTTCAAGTGCCTGGCTGCAGGTGTTTATCAATTGATCAAGGAGTGAGGCATGTTCCTTGAAAAAATATTCTGCCAGGGTTTTGTAATCATCCAGTAGTCGGGGGATATCTTTTAGTTCCATGATTGTACCTGATAACTGCTGGATATGTCTGTCGCAGTTAGGTAAGGTTATTCTGTTTTTGCCAGGTATTTTTCCCGAATGTTGATGGCTGATTGCTGAAAGTGTTGATCAGGAAAATACTAGTTTTCAGATCAACCTAATTTAACAAATCACTTCTGTAATTGCAAGTTATTCAAAGGCTTTTTGGAATTCCGATATAAGGGAACTTTTGCAGGATGTCCAATTGAAGTTACTTCCGGTGCGACATCGTGAGATACCGTTGTTTTTTCCGGCGAATGGAGCGCAGAAATTGACCTGTCTGAGCCCGAAAGGGCGAGTTTGGCAATTTCAGTGTAATGAGTCGTTGAAAAAACAGGTAATCGAGCGCAAAAAAGCGCCTGAAGTAACTTCAGTTGACAAAATATAGGTCCTTATATCGGAATTCCAGAAGGCTTTGTCAGTTGGTGGAAAATAGGGATTCAGCTTGTGGCTGGTTTTCCGGGGCGAAAAAAATTCAGAGTCGGAACCTTTTTCAGTAAGCCAAGTTGGTGGGCCAGAGTATAAAAAAGGATCAGTCCTCGCTCTTCCTGAATATCGAGTGCATAGGAAATTGCTTCCTGCCAGTAGTGCAGGATTGCCTCTGCCGGGATCTCCGGGTACTTTTGGCTGGCGGTAGTGAGCAGGGAAGGAAGATGATCCGGTAAAACTTTCTTAATGCGATATAATTGAGTAGAGAGTTCGTTGATGCGGTTCAGCTTTTCATCTTCCAGCTCTTTTCTGCCAATCCACAGGGCGTAGACAAACGGCAGGTTGGTAAACCGGTACCAGAGACTCCCCAGATCATAAACCCGGTAGCCGGGAGGCGTTTGATGGAATACTTTAAGTGCCTGGTCCCCAATGAGCAAGGCTGTTTCCGGCAGCGTGTTATCCCCATTGAATTCTGCCGTAATGAAATGGATTGCCCGACGGTCCAACTGGTAAAAGTGAAAAAGAATGATTTTCAGCAGATAGATGGAGGTTAATGATTGGGAGGTTAAGGCGATGGTGGTGTTCGTCAGGCTCTCAATGGGATTTTTGCTCAGCAGCAGGACGCTGCGAACCTCTCTCACTGAGGCAATTGATATCCTGGGTAGAATGAAATAATGCTCAGGTCTCAGGGCATATTCTATCGAGGAGGAAGGACTGATATCAACGCGGTTGCTGGCCAGCATCTGGTTCAACTGGGCTGGATTGCCCTGAATATACCGATAGCCGTTTGCCGGAGATTCTTTCTTGAGTAGAGAAAATAATGGCAGGCAGTTGAGAAAGTTGATTTCACCTATCGACAGGAAAGACATTTTTTAATGCTCCTGGTGCAAGAACATCAATTTTGGGTCTATCAGCTGGTCATCCTTTACCGTTGGCCATCGAGATACCTGCTTATGCCAGAAACTGACGCTTTTTTCCAGCTCTTTCGGGTATTCCCGGCCGAGTTGGATGAAAAAGAAGAGTGATGAATAAAAGTTCTGGCGTTTTTTCAGCTTTTTTATTCGCTTGTCTCCGGAGCAGAGGCGGAATATGCCAATCATTATTTCCGTTACATGGTGACGTTGGTAGCGGGGTAAATGTAGACAGTCATTTAATGGATGGAGCAGCAGCTCAACCGCTTCATGGATCTGGTGCAGTGGAGGTGCTGGACTAATTCCACAGTGCTTAACTACTTCTGGGAGCAACAGTGATGTAACAATCAAGGATTCCAATTGTTGTTCGTTTGTGGCCGGTGGAAAAAACTCTTCCATTTTTTGCATCAATTGTCTGGTTTGCGGTAGCATGGTTGCGGCGGGATAGGGAAGCCAGGAGGAAATGATCCCGAGTTTTGCCGCCAGATCCAGCATGGCTGATGTGGTTCCTTTGGTGTAAAGACCACGCAATTCCTCATGCATGCGACTGGGTGAAACTTCTTTAAGCAATGGGGCATGAAACTGCATGGCCTTCAGGGTTTGTTCTTCCAGGGTAAATCCCAGTCGGCAGGAAAATTCCATTGCCCGTAAAATGCGTACAGGGTCTTCTATCAGTCGTTCATAGGGGTCTCCAATAATCCTGACAATGCCATCTCTAAGATCTTCCAGGCCGCCGAGGTAATCAATAACCTTAAACCTATCCAGGGAGTAAAAAAGTGCATTGATGGTAAAATCACGCCGCTGTACATCTTCGGCCGGGGTGCCGTAGGTGTTGTTTGTCATGGTTGGTTTGGCGGTTACCATCTCCAGGTTTTTTTCATCAATCATCAATTTTTTGCGGAAGGTGGCAACTTCGATGATTTGCTGCCGGCCTGTTACTCGATCGGTAAAAAAGATGTGGGCAAGGCGGAAACGACGACCAATAATTCTTGAATTGCGAAATAATTTTTTTATTTGTGATGGTTTGGCATCAGTGACAATATCAAAATCTGCCGGCTGTCGCCCCAAGAGCATATCTCTTACTGCCCCGCCAACCAGGTAGCCGAGATACCCATGGTCTTTCAGTCGATACATAATTTTTAAAGCATTTCGATCAATCTTTTTTCGGGAAATAGGATGCTCAGCACGGGGGATAATGGAAGGAGTTAGCTCTTCCGGTTGCGATGTATGGGGTAGTGGACTGTGCATGATATGGTTATGGATGTGAAATACCGGAAAATAGTGATTTTAAATGTAAACGTGGAGCTCATCTACCACCGTTTTTCTGGGGTGTCAAGTTGCCATCAGAATATGGGGCATAAAACCTGCTTATTCAGGTGAAAGGGCAGGTATTTTTTGCCGGATGAGTGTTGATGAGGAAAATAGCTGGAGAATAAGGGGTGATATAGCAAAAAGTTCTCAATAAATTATGTATTGTTGTCGATAACTGTCAGTGATCATCACGGGTTTTTATGTGCCCTTTTTTAATCATGGCTATAGGAAAAAAACGATACTATGCCAAACCTTGATGAAAATAAACGCTATCGCCGGATTATGGATGCCATCACTGATGGTATCTATCTGATTGATGCAAGCTTTACCGTAATGGCCATCAATCAGTCGGAGGCGGCATATTTTAATGCTCATCCCCGTGAGATTGTGGGTAAAAAATGTTATGAGGTTTTCCGCAACCGTCACGAGGTCTGTCCGGACTGTTTTGTGAAACTTTGTCTGTTTGATCGCCAGCAGCGCCATCGGTTGAGGGTTGAAGAACTAAAAAAAGGCCGACAATATGTAAATATATTTTATCATCCCATCCTTGATCCGGCAACATCACGTTGCCAGGAAGTGGTGGTTACTATCCAGGATGTTTCGGAAAGGGTGGTTTTGGAAGAACAAGCCTCCCAGTCAGAAAAAATGGCGACCCTGGGACGGATGGCTGCCGGGGTTGCCCATGACCTTAATAATTTTCTTGCATCTATCTATGGTATTATTCAGCTTCAGCAAATGATGAAGAAGAAAGGATCGCAGAATCCTGAAAAAGAGGAAAGACTTTCCCAACAGCTGATGAAGCAGGTGGAAGCCTTAAATCTGCTGGCGAAAAACCTGATGCTTTTCTCCCATCCTGAACACGAAGAGAAGTTTCCGCTGCCATTTAACCGGGTTATTATGGATGCTCTTTCATTCAGCCGTTATGAACTGGAGCGTGATCAGGTGGTGATTGAATGTCAGCTGGATGAAACCTTACCCATGATACCAGTAATGAAAACCCAGGTACAACATGTCCTGCTCAATCTGATGATGAATGCTGCTGAAGCTGTTCGGGTAAAGAAGAGAGAACATGCTGATGATTTTTCCGGCAAAATAACTGTCCGCACGGGAATGTTAGATGTTCATCATGCGGTAATGGAAATTATTGATAATGGTTGTGGTATTCCTGAACAGATTCAGGGTAAAATATTTGAGGCCTTTTTTTCTACTAAAAATGATGATTGTGGTTCAGCTAAAGGCACCGGTTTGGGTTTGACAACTGTCAAGGCTATTGTGGATAAACACGGGGGGCGATTGGAGTGGAAAAGCCGAGTGAATGAGGGTAGTACATTTACAGTTGTGTTGCCGGCTGGCAAGGTTGTCATTTAATCGGGAAGTTAGGAAGGTATTTGCATGGATACGGATCTGATCAGGGAATATAAGTTATTATCCAAGTTGCTGTTAAGCGCGCTGAATTCCTCTTATGCGGCGGATCAAACATCAGGTAAAACCATGAAGTCGCTGCTGACAGCTCTGGAAACTGCTGGTTCAGTCAAGCAAATCAAGGATCTGCACAGCCAGATCAAAGAAGTGCTGATAAAAGAATCCCCCCGGAGTGTTGTCGTACTGGAGCAGCAAGTTTCCTCTTTAAAGGGTGGAATAATGTCTCAGTCCGGTAAGGAAAAGGAATTGACCAGTGAGCTGGAAGGGATGAAATCTCTGGTTGCCCTTTCTCTGCGGGAAGTGGAAAGCATGTCGGATCAAGACGAAAAATTACGTGATTTGTTTGAAGAAACCAGGACAAAACTTGAGGATTTGTCATCGCTTGAAGATCTGGATGATTTCAGTCGGCAGTTGAAAAATCTCTTCTTTCAGAAAACTCTGATTCAGGGAGTTATTGAACAGGAGCGGGATGAACTGAAAAATATCATCCTGATCATGGCTGGTACTTTGACCTCGTTTCTGGATATTGGCGGTGAATTTGACAGCAATCTGGACAGTTATGCCAAACAACTGCAGGTGGTTAAGGATATTCACGAGATTCAAACGATCCGTGACTTACTACTGAAGGAAACCCTGTCATTAAAGGGACATACTGCTCAGATGATCAAGGAGGTTCATCAGGCGAATCAGCGGGTTGAATCTGCCAATCAAAAGATTGAAAAACTTAAACAACAAATGGAAAAAATCAAACAGAAAGTCAGTATTGATCCCTTGACCAGGGTTGACAATCGCCGGGCTTTTGATGCCAAGATCAAACAGGAATTTGCCAGCTTTAAACGGTATGGCAGTGAGGGCTCAATGATCATGATAGATATCGATTATTTTAAAATGGTGAACGATACCTATGGGCACCGAACCGGGGATGGGGTTTTGCGGGTGGTCGCCGGGATCATTAAAAAAGAGATTCGTGATATTGATTCCCTGGCCCGTTATGGTGGGGAGGAGTTTGCTGTAATCCTGCCCCATACTGTTTTATCTCCGGCTTTAGAAGTGGCTGAGAGGCTGCGGGCAAAGGTCGAAGAAAGTCGTTTTTCCTATAAGGGAAAACAATTTTCGGTGACCATCAGTCTTGGGGTTGGAGAAATTCAGGAAGATGACACCTTGGAGTCATTCTTGCGACGTGTTGATGCGGCATTGTATGCTGCTAAGCATGCTGGCCGCAACCAAGTGAAAGAGAGCCTGGCTTGACCTCTTGGCGTTGTGAGTCCACCAAGAATTTTCTGATTTCTTGATGACAGTTTATGCTTTCGTAAAAAGCGCTTTCACCCCGCATGCTGCGGGCACACATCTGGAAAAGTAAGTAATTGTTCCAGGTGATATCCCGGCATGGCTCTTGCTCATTCTCGCTGCACATCGTGTGCAGCTCCGAGGTGCCCACCGCGAATCACCATCGTGGTGATTCGTACGGCGGTCAATGCCGCCTGCCTGTCGGCAGACACGGCTATGAGCCAAGCCCGGATATCTTTGGCATTTGCTCCATAAGCCTGAGATATCGATAAACAAAAAAGCTATTATTCCAATATGTCTTGAATTCAACTCGTAAGTGCAACTTTAATTGGTTGGTGAAAGAGCAAGCTACTTGTAGTACAATTGCATCTTTACCCACCAAGACAAAGGAGCAATTATGGGTATCTACAAGCAGCTTACTCAA
>Ga0307991_1003060_pt1 | contig 11016 bp, 9 predicted proteins | sample EllFjometagen131_FD_203146 | JGI IMG/M metagenome (GOLD analysis project Ga0307991, IMG submission 203146) | Marine microbial communities from Ellis Fjord, Antarctic Ocean - #131 | ecosystem: Environmental > Aquatic > Marine > Unclassified | place: Southern Ocean | collected 2014-10-08 | reverse complement strand
AAAACCGTTCTCCTTAAATATACAATTTTGCTGCATGACATGGGCAAGCCCCGGGCTAAAACCATAGATACCAGGGGAAAAATCCATTTTTACGGTCATTCCCGGAAAAGTGTGGATCTGGCTCAAAAAGTCAACCAAAAGTTGAGACTTTCCAATCGTGAAAAGGGGTTCGTGGATTTTATTATCCGTAACCATTTAAATCCGCTTTTTCTTTTCACGGCCATGCAGAAAAAAACGTTAACACATAAGGGGATCACCCGTTTCTTTAAAAAATGCGGAGACAACACACCTGCCCTGCTGTTGCATTCCATTGCGGATATCATGGCAAAACGAGACAAGCCCAATCAAACACACAAGGCCTTCATAAGGTTTGTAAAAGAGATGATTCATATTTTTTTTTATAGTTTTAAACCCAAAATCAAGGAACCGCCGCTGATTACAGGCCATGACCTTATTCATGAATTCGGGCTTATCCCTTCACCGTTATTCAAAAGAATTCTTAACCTTGTGCAAGAAGAAAAATTAACAAATAAAATAAAAAGCAGGTCCGAGGCTCTGGCATGGGTAAGGGACTATATAGACAGCAAATAGAAGATAGGGGTTTCTGATGGCATTAACAGGTTGCCATTAAGAGACTTGTTATTTCGTACGGGTGGAAATCAAGACCCTTGGTAAACGCTGATGCCTTTATATTGACAAACCGTGGCTCCGAAGCTTTTTTCAGGTGTCAGGTGTCAGGTGTCAGGAATGATGAACAGAGGCGCTGGCCCCTGACACCTGACACCTGACAACTGAAACCAAATAGCCATAGCAATCTTAGCAAACAACAGTCTTGATTTATACCCCACGGAGGGTTCAATTCGTTGTTCTTTGGATACTTCCCCAGAACCCTGCCGGCATAAATAGAACCGCAAAGATGAGCACCGCCCCATATAAAAACTCATGTCCTGTGGGAATCAGGGGGTGAAAAATGAATTGATCCAAGGGATAAATAATTAGTGCTGCCAGAGCAGGTCCTATAATGGTGAACCGGCCCCCGCAAATAGCAAAGATCATGGGTATGGCGGAGAAATGAAGTCCAAAGACCAGTCCCGGGTTGATGTATCGGACCAGATGTGCATAACAGGCACCGCTGACTCCCGTGAAAAAGGCACTGAGAAGCATAGAGAACAATCGAAAGCTGTTCGCGCGAATGCCCACGGCTTGGGAAGCGATTTCCTCTTCGCGGATGGCCTGAAGTGCCAGACCCAGATTGGAACGAAATATAAATCCCACCAGGCCCAGTAATAAAAGAAAATAAATAAACACAAGATAATAAGAGGCCGTGAAACTGGAATAAAAATCGATATGCCATGTCCCCAGGTTCAAAGAGGGAAATCCCGGCAAGCCTACCAGTCCTAAAGAACCGCGGGTCACTTCGTCCCAGTTATCGGTTATAACTCTGGGGATTTCTATAAAGGCCAGGGTTGCCAGGGCAAAATAAGCACCTCTCAGGCGCATGCAGATCAGACCCATAATAAAACCGAGTCCCGCGGCTATAAATCCGGCCAAAGGAATGGTGATCCAGAGAGACAGACCCAAATCAAGACTTAAAAGGGCCGAAGCATAGGCGCCGGAACCGAAAAAAGCGGCGTGTCCAAGGGAAATCGAACCGCTTAAACCCAGAATGTTCCAGGCAAGTGCCAGGGTAGCCAGTAGCAGGGCATGGGTAAAGACCTGCAGAATATAGTCATTTTGCCGAACCAGAAGCGGAAGCAGCAACAAAAGGAATAGACCCATCAAAAGACTGACTTTATCCGGGCTTAAACCCTTATTGAAGCCGTATCGAAAATTTTTTGTTTTTATATTAATCATTATATGTTCGATAATAGGTAACTTCTCAATAAGTTCTGGTGTATTAAATGATCATATTGACCCGAATCCATAATTTATTGAGATGTTACGATAATAGATCATGATTCTCTATTTCCAAGAATGCCGTAAGGCTTGAACGCCAGGAGGATGAGTAACAAAAGGGCCGTAACCATCTCACGCCAGCTGGATCCGCAGAGTATTACGGTAAAAGCTTCAGCCAGTCCCAGAATCCAGCCTGCCAGGATAATTCCGCTCAGGCGGCCCACACCGGCAAAAATTGTGATGGTAATAGCCAGCAAAGTGACTTCATGTCCGGTTGACGGATAAAGATAGTGTGTGCAGCCGTAAAGCGGTCCTGCCAGACCGATAAGCACAGCACCGAGGCAGAAAGCAAATGTTCCCATGATGGTCACGTTAATTCCTGCCAGAGCGGCCGCCTCCTTATTCTGGATCGTGGCCCTCAACGCCTTTCCCAGATACGTTCGGTACATAAGTATATAAAGCAGGAAAATCACAATCAGGGACAATACAAGCAGAGTGAGTTGACCATAACTCATATAAACCTCATGGAAGTGGAAACTCTTATTCAGGGATGGAATGCGAATCAACCGATAATTACCGGAAAAAAGGAAAAGCATACTGTTCTGGATGACAATGGCTATTCCGAAACTCAGAACGATGGAATTTAACTCCAGCGGTTCAGTGAGCCGGGCAAATAGGCGTTTGAGACCCAGGCATATCAAAAATAACACCAGAATGGCGACCGGAAATGTTAACACAAAGGACAACGCATAAACGTTCCAGAGCCAATAGGCCACATAGCCGGCCAATACCACCAGCTCGCCATGGGCCAGATTAAAATAGCGAGTGACTCCAAAGATCAGTGCAAATCCAAGTGCAATCAGGATATAAAAGGAGCCCATAGATATGCCCGAAACCAGAACCGTAGTCCACATAAGCTATCTTTGATCCCATGGGGGCATTGGATAAACCGGCTGTCCGGAGGCTCGATCAGATGGATAGACAACCACGAGTTTTTCTTTTTGAATCTGGACAACCACATGTTTGTAATGGAGGGGGTCTCCGGTTTTGTCAAAAGCAAGATGCTCCATGGGCAGAACCAGGTCAAGTTTTGTCAATGCCATGCGAATATTATCACCGGTAAGGGGCAGGCCGTTATGCAACACTGCCTGCATGGCCGCAATCAGAGCTCGGGCAGAGGTGTAACCGTGCATGTTGGTGGTGTTGGGCTGCTGTTTGAACATTCGGACAAATCTTTGAATAAAGGCTATAGAGGCCGCTTCCGTACCGGGTTCGGTAATTCCCGGATTCCAGGCACAGGTGCTGTAAAGGTAGTCGGCATCTTTACCCATTGTTTTTATAAAACTTTCATATGCAATGCCGAATGGGCCGATAAATGCCTTGGGTGATATTCTGTTTTCTTTGAGCTGGCGCACAAGAAGGATATGATCCGGTGTAAAGCCGCCTGAAACGATCACGTCGATGTTCATACCGGCCATTTTGGCTATAAGCGGTGTGAAATTAGGTGTACCCGGACGGAATTTTTCGATCAGTTTTACATTAAGGCCATGGGTCTTAAGACACCGTTCAAGGTCACGGGCCAGTTCTGAAGATCCGGGGGTGGCGGCGTGCAAAATGGCCAGATGTTGGGGCTTAAAACGTTGAGTCAAGATGCCGCAGAGGGGTTCAACAAAGTCCTGAAGCCGGGAAACTCTAAAAAAGAATGGATTTTTACACTGTGCCAGCTCCTTTTGCAAACTGGCACTGGCTACATAAGGAATCCGGTATTTTTTAGCCACTGCAGCGATCGGCCCGACCAGGGAATCCACATAACCGCCGGTGAGTGCAGCCACCTTTTGCCAGGAGCACAATTCTTCAGCCCTGGAGATGGCTACATCCGGCCGGCTCTGATCATCGCGTGAGATCAGCTCAAGCTGATTGCCGCCGATACCCCCGGCCTCATTGGCCTCGGCCACGGCAACCTCGATCCCCTGATGGATCTCAATACCATTTTTTGCCAGCCCGCCGGAAAGAGGGTTGATCTCGCCGATTTTAATGGTCGCGGCGGAACTCGTGTTGCTCCGGAAGGCAAGTATCGATAAGCAAAAAATGATGCAAAAGCATCTGATAAACGATAAAAAAAAGTTTCGGCGGCTTTTCGGCAATTTTTTCATGGTAAAAATTTCGAACACTGTTTTAACGTGGATCTGCCAAGGTTCCAAAGTAAATGGTTATGGCAAATTATTCAACATACAACGACCTGAAAATTGCATATTACCTAAAACCTGATGAACTCGTAAAAAGTCCGATTTAGACGGTTTCGAAAAAAGTTCAAATTCAAGGCGTGCAAATTTTGTAATCATGAGGCGTACTTGTCGTACGTTGAATGATTACGAAGTGCAGCACAACGCAGAAGTTGGACTTTTTACGAGACCGTCAAAACCTGCATTACGAAAGCGTCACCTTAGACCCCACACTGTTGAGCGCAAAACTTGACGGAAACTCTTTTTGAAATCGCTGGATGGCTTTCCAACCGGTACAATGCATGGGTATTAAAACTTCGGGATCCAACTTTTTAAATTCCGCAATGGTCTTGTCATGAATTTTCTCAAAAAATGGTCCGGAAAGATGGAATCCTCCCATTACTGCTTTAATGTTGTTTTCCCCGGTTGTTTTCTGTGCAAATCTAACCGTATTAATAATACCTGCATGGGCACATCCGGAAATTACCACCAGGCCCTTTCCGTTGAGGTTAACGACAATGGACTGATCGTCGTCAAAGGGATCAAACACTAATTCTCCGTCTTTTTCTTTGAGCGCATTGGGCATTCCCTTTTCAAATTCCGTTGTACGTTCTACCTGACCGGTTACCATGATCATATCATCGGCGATCAGGGTCGGTGATTTGCTTTCCACGAGTTCAATATTTTTTTGTACAAGCTCATCTTTTATCAAAGTTCGGGGAAAAAGGCGCTTGCTTCCGTCCGGTGTACGGGTATAGCGAGGATGTTCAAATACACCGGGATGAACCACCAGGGGAATGGTCCCGGGTATTTTGTCGAGGATGCCGTAAAGGGAACCGGTGTGGTCCATGTGGCCGTGGCTGATGACAATCGATTCTATCTCCTGGATATTTACTCCCAGTTGTTCCATATTGTGGAGTACGCCCACCTTGGTGTAACCTGTGTCGAACAGGATGGTGTGTTTGATTTCTCCTTGAGTGACTGTGATCAGAAGGGACAGCCCATGTTCTGCCAGAAGGGTGTCATCTAAAATGTTGCCGTCCTTTGCCAGCGGGGGACGGGAGATAATTTCCGAGGGCGGCAGCAAAAGGTCAATATAATTGTCTATAAGGGTTTGAATTTCAACACGGTCCACGGCTTTTAAGGAAACGGGCAAATTAGTATTCATCACTTTTCCTCCTTTAGGCGTTAAGCGACATCATGGGGTCCCGCTGCGGAACCTCGGCGGAACAATGCCGGATAAGGTGTTATGTCTTTTATTTAATTTTCAATATACAAATTATCTGAATAGAGTTAAACTTGCTTTCGTTAACAGATATTCGGATATTGGTGTTTAATTTAAATCCGGTCAAGTTCGATTGTTACCATGTATTGCAAATAAGCAGCCATGTAAAGAGATTTGTTGAATTTCAGATATGGTAATTTGTTTACGAGAACGGGTTATAAATATTAAACCAAAATGGAGCGATTTTTTGCTCGATCTGCACCGATCTCTTGCGCATCAAGGATCCGCAAAAATCCTCGACATATCCACGGGTATGGCTGCGGTTTTCGCGAACCCTTATGCATCAAGATCTCAGCACATCTCTTGGCAAAAAATCCCTCAACTTAGGTTAAATAAAAGCAGGTTGCACGAAAACCGGACATTTTTGATGCCGGATACCCCAACCCATAACAAGCACCTTGCTTAAGAGATCGATATTTGATATTTATCAATAAGTCTGTTGATTAATGGTCTTTTCGCACAATCCGCCGGAGGCGGACAAGTCTCTGCGTTATGCTCAAAAAATAATCCTCGGAATATCAAATATATGCCTGTGGTTATTTTTTTCGCATGCCTTGATCTTGAACGAAAATTCTCATTAATCAACAGGCTCATCAATACACTAAGTTTTTAAACAAAAAGGTTAAAAATACAAGTTTGATCCGTTAGCGGTACAGAAATAATGCCAAAAAACAAAAAAACTTCTCAGATACTTAAAAATCGAGTCCGGCGAGACCGGAGGGGCATTTTTTCAAAAATTGTCCGTTTTTTCATTTATGTCTTTGTTATAATTTTGATATTAGGTAGTTTTGGAGTTATCGGGGTTTATTTATACCTGGGCAAAAATCTCCCCAAAATATCTTCACTAAAAGATTACCGGCCTTCTATAATCACCACGGTGTATTCAGACGACACCCGAAAGATCGCTGAATTTTTTAAAGAACGGAGAATCGTGGTCCCTCTATCTCAAATGCCTGAAATGCTTAAGAAAGCTTTTATTGCTGCGGAGGATGCAAGATTTTATAAACACAAAGGAATAGATCTTTTGAGTATTGTCAGGGCATTTTACAAAAACATTGAGGCCGGAGCCATCGTTCAGGGCGGCAGCACCATTACCCAGCAGGTTACAAAATCGTTTTTCTTGACACCGGAAAGAAGTTATTCCCGCAAAATAAAAGAGGCGATTCTTGCATATCGCATTGATAAGAAATTTTCGAAGAGCGAAATTCTTTTTTTGTATTTAAACCAGATTTATCTGGGGCATGGTGCATATGGAGTGGAAGCTGCTTCTGAAAATTATTTCGGAAAGTCTGCTCAGGAATTGAACCTGGCAGAATGTGCGATCTTAGCCGGCCTGCCCCAGGCGCCCAGCAGATACTCTCCCTTCAGATTTCCGGAAAGGGCAAAGCAGCGTCAGATATATGTTTTAAACCGGATGGTTGAGGAAGGTTTTATAACCAATATTCAAGCCACGGAAGCCATCAATAAAGAGCTTGATATTAAACCCAGGAAAAACTGGTATATAGAAGAAGTCCCGGTTTATACCGAGCACATCAGGCGTGAAATCGCAAAAAAATACGGTGACGACATCTTGTACAAGGACGGGCTCAAAATTTATGCTGCGGTGAATATTGAAATGCAAAAGAGTGCCCGGGCAGAAATAGAAAAGGGACTCTATGCTCTGGATAAACGCCAGGGGTATCGGGGTCCCATAAAGCATTTACAGCCGGAAGAGATCGAATCGTTTTCAAAAAAGCTTCAGACCGAGCTGGAAAAGGCAACCCTTGAAGAGGGAAAGATCACAGAAGGCGTTGTGATAGAGGTAAATAACAAGAATGATACGGTAGTGGTTCGAATCGGCAATACTTTGGGAATAATAAGAATTGAGGATATGCGCTGGGCAAGAAAACCAGACCCGAAAATTGCCTATTTCGAATCCAGAGTTCAACATCCCGGAGAGGTTTTGTCCGTGGGTGATGTTATACAGGTTAAGGTTAAAAATAAAATTTTTAATACCAACCGATGGTGGCTTGCCCTGGAACAGGTTCCAAAGGCCCAAGCCGCCCTGCTGAGTATCGAATCGGAAACCGGTTATGTGAAAGTAATGGTGGGGGGAAGGGATTTTAAAGAGAGCCAGTTCAACAGGGCCTTCCAGTCGAGACGGCAGCCGGGTTCGGCGTTTAAACCCATAATATATGCGGCAGCGCTTGACAAGGGATATACCCCTGCAACCATGATCATCGATTCACCGATTGTGTATCAGGATACGGAACATGACTTTACGTGGAAACCCAGAAACTATAAGGAAAAATTTTATGGTCCCACACTTTTTCGCAATGCCCTTGCAAAATCACGCAATGTGGTCACCATAAAAATTTTAAGAGATATCGGTATTGATTATGCTATAGATTATGCCAGAAAACTTGGAATCGAGTCAAAATTGAACCGGGATCTTTCAATAGCTTTGGGATCTTCAGGTGTATCTTTGCTGGAGCTTGTCAGGGCGTATTCGGTTTTTAACAATAGTGGGTATCTTATAAGTCCTGTCTTAATAACGAAGATTGTGGACAGAGACGGAAATGTGATTGAGGAATCCAGTCCTGTCAGAGAAAAGGTCATCGAAAAAAATACAGCCTATATCGTGACCAATCTTCTTGAGGGTGTGGTCAAGCACGGAACCGGACACAGGCTCAAAGCATTGAACCGGCCCGTGGCAGGCAAAACCGGTACAACAAACAATCTTCATGATGCCTGGTTTGTAGGATACACGCCACGGTATACCACCGGAACATGGGTGGGTTTTGATGAAGAGGACTCCCTTGGAAAGTCCGAAACCGGTTCCAAGGCTGCAAGCCCCATATGGCTCGGTTTTGTCCGGAAAGTACTGGAAGGCAAACCCGTTAGAGTATTTCAGGTTCCCGAAGGCGTGGTTTTTTCTAAAATCGATGCTGAAACCGGTCTGTTACCCATTCCCGAATCCAAAAAGACTATTTTTGAATGCTTCAAAGAAGGAACCGTGCCCACCGAATATACCCCGGAACCCAATTCCATGACAGAACCGGAGCAGTTTTTTAAATCCGATATGTGAGGGGTTCGGAAGCTCGGACGCCGGCCAATGAGTATCTGTTTACACCCAATTAGGGTAAGAATTTTTTTCTGATAATATCCGAAACCTGTCTGGTTAAAACAAGCACCTTTTTTGCATGATCAAGGCTAAGAGAACCGGTTCCGCAGCTTGGCGTTATTAAGGTCTGAGCCCGTATGGTGGACTTATCAATACCCATGGCCCGGATGGCCCGGGCCTGTTCTTCCCACTTGGCAACCAGTGAATCGATGGTCTCTTTTTCAATGTCGTCGCTATTTAGCGTGGGAACGATCCCCCAGGCCAGGATGCCGCCGGATTGGACAAAGCGCTTGACAAGATCCGGATAGAGAATCAGCTTGTCAAAAAAGGAATAGGCATCAAAGCTGATGATGTCTGTTGCAGACTCCAAAAGCAGGGACCAGTCGGCATTGGCGCAGACATGGATGCCGGCAAGACCCCCTTCCTCATGGACCGCCTCAATAACTTCCTCAAAGCAAGTGACCACTTCATTACGGGATATGGTTATAAATGCGGATGATCCGAATCCGGCCAGGGCAGGTTCATCGAAAAAAATGATGACCGGGCAACCGAATTTTGAAAGATTTCTGACCTGCCACCGGGCTTTTTGAGCCAAAAGCTTGACAGCGGCATCCCTTAATTGCTCGTTATAAAATACTGCCTTTCCGTTTTGGTCGGTTAACCCCAGCCCAAAGGTTATGGGCCCGGATATTTGGCCTTTAACCGCTACCGGGGGATGGGAAAGCGACTGAAGCTGATCTACAAAAGAAAAAAAACCTTTGGCCGTATCTTTTGTCAGGGCAAATCTCGAATCTTCAAGAGCTATCTTTTCCTCCTTTACCGCCATATAATCTTCGTAAAACTCCAAAAGATCGTCATCAAAAGAAGGATCCGAGCTATCAATAAAGGATTTGTCCTTTTCCGTTTTAAGGCCCGGTAAACCCGGCTGAAACTGGGCGATCATTCCTTCTTCCTTAAATGCAGGAAGCTGAACCCATAGAGGAATTTCAGGGGTATATTCGAAAACCAGCCTTACTCCTTCCGCGTGATCATGCACAGGAAGGCTTCCGATCAAAACCGGGAGACAATCGGCACGAAAGTTCGTTGTCATAAATTGGGCTCCTTTAATCTATTAACTGCAACACTTTGTTTATAATCAATTAGCGTACAACCTTATAGAAAAAAATAAAAGAATAAAGTTGGTCTTTGGAATAGATTGACACGTAAATTTGCCGGTGTTATTATCAGACAGTTAATACATAAAAACTCGAATCCATCACGTTTTAAATTTGATGAACTCGTAAAAAGTCCTATTTAGACGGTTTCGTAAAAAGTTCAAATTCAAGGCGTGCAAATTTTGTAATCATGAGGCGTACTTTTCGTACGTTGAATGATTGCGAAATGCAGCACAACACAGAAGTTGGACTTTTTACGAGACCGTCAAGTTTTAATATATTTTTAAAAGGGTTACCGTGACTAAAATTATCCAACTTGATAAAAAACTGCAACATTCCAAAGAAAAAAAAGCTGAAATAATCAGAAAGCGCAAGATTTTGGCGGTTCAAAAGATCTTTCAGTGCATGCACTGCGTTTTCAAATGCGAAAAATGTGGCACTCAGATCGCCTTTGAACATGAGACCGCGGTAAAAATATCCGCTGATCCCAAGGTGCCTTACCGCTTTTGTGAAAGCTGTTCCGAAGAATATGTTGATTACATCCATCGGCTGCAAGGCAAGGGCAATCCCGAATATTACTGGCACAATGAGGACTGGCTCAAAGTATGGCGGACATGGATCGATTATAAAGGTGTCATAGACCGTTATTTAAAATCAAAAGAGTTCATGCAGCTTTTGGGCGAAATAAAAGAGACCATGCCCGATAAATAGGAGGAGTATATGTTTGGAATCGGAATGCCCGAACTTATTATCATACTGGTGATTATCCTGATTATTTTTGGCGCCGGCAAGCTTCCGGAAATAGGGGCGGGCATGGGCAAAGCCATAAGAAATTTCAAAGGCGCCACATCAGAGCCTGAAAAAAAAGAGCCGGACAAGATCGAAGAAGACAAAGAACCTTAAACCCGCAAGCGCACGCACTCCATCAGACGCAGACCGCAGCCGTAAAGCAGTTGGGCCAGCCATCTATATTTGCATTTGCCGCTCATGTTGCTCAAACATCTACAGGCTATTTCCTGCAATATCAACCCATAATACAAATCACAGAATTTTTTGGTGAATTAATTTAGCATCTCGGAAATTCTACAACTTTTGAAAAATAAATGTTTTTCTATTGATTTTTTATTCCTTGGCACCTATTATAGGTCTATAATTTAAGTACCAATATGGGCACTAAAAAGGAGGCCATATGCTACAGGCTAAATTTAGCGTTAAAGAAACACAAGCTCAATTTTTGAGCAATTTTAAAGCTTATGGGTTCAAAGATAAAAGCTCTATGGTCCGGGCGGCCATCGACCATTTCAAGAAAGAATTAGAACTTGAAAGTCTAAAAAAATCTGCTGATTTATATTCTGA
>Ga0307991_1003059_pt1 | contig 11022 bp, 11 predicted proteins | sample EllFjometagen131_FD_203146 | JGI IMG/M metagenome (GOLD analysis project Ga0307991, IMG submission 203146) | Marine microbial communities from Ellis Fjord, Antarctic Ocean - #131 | ecosystem: Environmental > Aquatic > Marine > Unclassified | place: Southern Ocean | collected 2014-10-08 | reverse complement strand
TTTCATTGCATTTATTCCACCTTGAGTGGCACATGCTCCCAAAGCAATTAACATTTTTGAGCGACGCCTGATATCATGAATCCGTTCGACACACGATGGCGTAGATATTGAACCTTCGATAAATGCAATATCATATTCGTCAGCTTTATCATCCATTGCTTCACGAAATTCTACAATATCAATATGTTCTAATATATCAAGCAAATCATTTTCCAAATTCAACTTATTTAACTGACATCCTTCGCAACTTGTAAAATCAAAAAATGCGACTTTTGGTTTAGTTTTTATTTCCGCAGCCATCAGATCGCCTCCTGCAAATGTTTTAGTTCCGGATAGTGGTAAACAGGTCCATCTTGACAAACATATGAATGATTAATTTGGCAATGTCCGCATTTACCAACTCCGCACTTCATTCTTCGTTCTAATGATAAATAAATATTTTCATCCGGGATTCGTTTGGTTTTTAAGGACATTAACACAAATTTATACATTATCGGTGGACCAACTACGGCTGTAATGGTATTCTGCAAGTCTAAATCTAATCCGGGAATCAATGTAGTTATAACTCCGATATTGCCTTTCCATTCTGGTGAGCTTTGGTCAACCGTTACATGATATTCTATATCTTCACTCTTTTCCCATTTTTTCAGTTCATCAGGATAAAGAAATTCATTGGTATTTTTGGCACCATACAAAATAATTAATCTTCCGTAATCTTTGCGGTTATCAATAATATAATTAATTAAGGATCTTAACGGCACAATGCCGATACCCCCTCCGATAATTAAAATATCTTTCCCTTTATAACTTTCTACATCGAATCCTTTTCCATATGGACCACGGATACCAATTGTTGAACCAACTTTCAAATTATGAAAAATCTTGGTCAACATACCAACTTCTCTAACACAGAGTTCAAAACTACCCTTTTTAGTTGGCGATGAAGTAACAGATATTGGTGCTTCTCCAGCACCGAATAGCGAAACCTGTACAAATTGTCCCGGTTGATGATCTAATGAACGACCACCCGGCAGTTTGATATCAAACCATTTTTCCTTATCAGTAAAACGTTTAATGGCTACTATCTCTGAAATCTCGGGAGAATATAATTCCTGCGTTTTTATATCAGACATTGCGATAGACATTATAACCCCTCCAGATTAAGTCCGGACTGTTCTACCGGACGATTTAAATATTTTTGTTCGTACTCGTCACATAATTGATTAACGATCTCAACAATACTGATACCTGCTGTACAATATGCTGTACAACGTCCGCAACCCACACACCATGGCTCGCCTGTAAGATACGTAATATATCGGAATTTTCGGAAAATCCGATGTCTTTGACGATCAGCTAGTGTTTTTCTAAAGTTTTCTCCTCCCGCCACGGCTGCAAAACCATTCAACATACATCCATCCCAAGACCTGTCACGTGTGCCATTCTGCAAAGACAAATCCATATTATCTTCAACATCAAAACAATAACAGGTTGGGCATACTAAATTGCAGGTTCCACACCCAACACATCTTTTTGCTACTTCTTCCCAAACCTCAGCATCCCAAGATTGTTCAAATACTTCCGGCAAACGATTATAATTATATTTGAGTTTATTTTTAAATTGAACGTGATTGGATGAAATATCAAGTTCATTACTTAATCCATCTAACCCCTCAACAAGTTTTTCTCCTTTATTTGTGATTATTTTTACAGTGTAGCCATAATCATTCTTTTCAAGATATATATCAAATCCATCAGTGTCATGTATTGGTATCCCTACCGATTGACTAAAATGGAATTCATCCGGTATAAAGGAAACACCAATAAAACTACTATTTTGCCGACGTAATAAATAATTTTCTTCCGGATTACCTTCAGTAAAATTGTAATCTAATTTCAATACTGCTTTCATATCATAACTGTGTACACCAAGAAATATTTTTTTCTCCTTTTCAATTACTCCTTTTTGGTAACTATTATCTGTCTTTGAATACGACAATAACTGTTCCCGAGGAGGTAAAAAATATTTCTTTACCGAATTCAACGTCCTATTGTAATCTAGTACCACTGCGCTTGACTCTTCGACTTCTTTAAAACTATATGACGAATCACCTTTTTTTTGTGGCGCAAACACAGTCCCCTGCATTTTCAAATGGTCTATGAAAGATGGCAATTGGTTCATATTAAGTTGATATTTTTTCATGACTTATCTATAATATATATTCCTAATTATTCATAAAATTTATCGTATTAAATAATTCATTTAAATCAAATCTAACTATTAAACACGACTCTGTTATCCTAATTTAATAATTAAAACAATATTGCAACAAGATTATTAGATTATTTTTTATTATAAAAATAACTATTGACTTTATTGTTTACGTTTTAGTAGTATAATTACGTTTTTCGTATATAAATACTATATATGTCAATATTATTGAAAAATGAACACTATTAAAATACAAGAGTCCGAGTCTCCTAAATTTCAACAAATAGTTGAAACAGCCACTGATTTATTCATTCGCTTTGGAGTTAAAAGAATAACTGTTGAAGAGATATGTACGACTGCAAAAGTAAGTAAAATGACCTTCTATAAATTCTTTAATAACAAAGTTAATTTAGGCGAACATATTATTTTTTCAATTTTAGATAAGACACAAATCGAATTTGATGCAATTTGGAATGAAGTATCGACATTTAACCAAAAAATTGATCAATTTATAAATCTCAAAATGGCTTATTCCAAAAAGTTCAGCAAAGAGTTTTTTATTGATTTTATTAATTTGTCTCCCAAGATACATGACAAGGTCATGGATTACTCCAAAAAGAATCAAATAATATTCATTAATTTTATTGAACAAGCACAAAAAAATAGAATCATTAGAAATGACATGGATATAAATTTCATAACTTTCATGTTAAATCACTTAATGGAATTAGCTGAAAATGAAGATATATTTACTATGTACAATAATAATGAAGAACTCACACTTAATATGATCAATTTCTATTTTTATGGCATCATGGGTAAAAAGTAATGCTAAAATTTAAATTAGTGATATTATTAGTTATTTTTTCTGTATCTACTTCAGCAGAGTGGCAGGGACAACTATCAACTATTGGAGATTTAAGAAAAACTGCTGATGGATATTTGTCGCAAATTGGTTTGCGCTATATTCCCACTTGGTCCTTAACAGTTCCTTGGCCTACTGCATTATTCGATACTGAAATATCTTTTGATATTAATACAAGATATGTTCAACCACACAATGGCAGTAGGGATATCAATTTTGAATTCAATCCATATCGTTTTTGGTTCCGGCGAAGCACCGATAACCTCGAATTACGTGCAGGATTACAAAAAATTACTTTTGGTACAGCAAAATTATTCAGACCTCTTATGTGGTTTGACAAACTAGACCCTAGAGATCCACTACAACTTACAGAAGGTGTTTGGGGATTCCGAGCAAGACGCTTTTTTGCTAATAACTCTAACACATGGCTTTGGGGAATGTTAGGGAATAGTGACCCAAAAGGTTGGGAAATTATCCCAACAAAAAAAAATAATATGGAATTTGGTGGGCGCTATCAATTCCCTGTTTGGCGAGGTGAAATTGCGATTTCAGGTCATAATCGTATAATTAGTAGAAACGATTTGCCATCATACTTAGAAATAAACACAATGGCAAAAGCCACTCCGGAAGTACGCGGTGCAATTGATGGATATTTCGATATCGGAATTGGGCTATGGTTTGAGTCATCTGTAGTTAGAGCAAACTATGGCTCTGATTTCCATAATTGGCAATCAATGTTAACCGTAGGAAGTGATTACACTTTACCTTTTGGTAATGGTATAACAATTACTGGAGAACATTTCATATATAGCGTAGATGACAAACCATTTGCAACGGATTCAGCAATACAAATGACGGGTTTAATGGCAATGTATCCCTTTGGGTTATTCGATAGTATATCTGGAATAGCATTTTATAGTTGGGATGCTGAGCTAGCATATTTCTTTTTTAGCTGGCAACGCACATATAATGACTGGATAATTAATTTAAATACATTTTTTAGTTCCAAATCTGATTCTTCATTCAGTTTTGGGCAATCATTTTCAGATTTCAGCAGTAATGGCATACAATTAATGTTAATTTTTAATCATTGATAAAAAAGGAAATAAATATGAGTTCTGTATTAATCAAAATCACTGATCTGGTAAAAACTTTTTCGGTTGGAAAAGGTGAATTCACCGCTTTAAACAAAATCAATTTATCTTTTAATAAAGGTGAATTCGCCGGTCTTGTAGGTCCGAGCGGTTCCGGAAAAACAACATTACTTAATATCATGGGATCTCTCGATGTACCCACTAAAGGGACTGCCACCGTAATGGATAAGTCTGTAAGTACTTTATCAAAGAGGGCTGCCGCGGATTTGCGAAATAATCATATTGGTTTCATATTCCAAACATATAATCTGCTACCTGTCTATACTGTTTATGAGAATGTGGAATTACCACTACTTTTACAAAACAAATCGGCAAGTGAACGTAAGAATATGATTATGCAATCACTAGAGTGGGTCGGTTTGACCGATAAAATAAAATCGCGTCCTGCGCAATTGTCTGGTGGTGAATGTCAACGAGTTTCTATCGCTCGGGCGATGGTAAAAGAACCTGAGATTGTACTAGCTGACGAACCGACAGCCAACCTTGATGCAAAAAATTCACATAATATTTTGCAGACAATGGAAAAACTTAATTCAGAGCTTAAAACAACTTTTATTTTCGCTACACATGACGAAAAAGTAATTAAATATCTTAAACGAAAAATCAGCTTAGAGGATGGTAAAGTTGTTTCAGATGAAATAATTACCAATTAAGAGAGGCGTATTATGTTAGCATTAAAATTAGCTTATCGTAATCTTGTGGGTGGAAAATTGCGTACAGTGTTAAATGTCCTAGTCCTTTCATTTGCATATGTTGTGATAATTTGGCAAAAGGGTTTGATAAATGGTTGGGCAGTACAAGCCGAACGGGATACACAAAATTGGGAAATTGGCGGTGGACAATATTGGCATGAAAATTATGACCCATACGATCCATTTACGATTGAAGATAGCCATGCGCCGATTCCTGAATTGGCTCAAATTGCTATAAATAAAGGAACATTAACACCAATTCTTATTTCGCAGGGTTCCATTTATCCTGATGGACGTGTACAAAGTGTATTTATTAAGGGTGTAGACCCGGATCAAACAGTTATTGAATTGCCAACATCACATCTAAATGTAGATATCGATGCAATACCGGCAATTCTTGGTTCGAATATGGCAAAGAATAACAAATTAAATATCGGTGATTACATCACTGTTCGTTGGCGGGATACAAAAGGAACTTTTGATGCAACCGAAGCCAAAATTGTCCATATCTTTAACGTTGATGTACCAACAGTAGACGGTGGTATCCTTTGGATTCCAATTGAAAAACACCAAGAAATGGTTCAGTTACCAAATGAAGCATCAATTTTTGTTACCGGAAAAGATGTTGGTTCAATCGGTACTTTAGCAGGGTTTACTTTTAAGAATAATGACTTCCTACTCCAAGATTTTAGGGATATGATCAAAATGAAAAATATCGGCGGATATATAATGTTCTTATTCTTATTGTCATTAGCATTAGTAGCAATTTTTGACACGCAGGTACTTTCAATATTTCGTCGGCAAAAAGAGATCGGTACGCACGTGGCCTTGGGAATGACACAAGGACAAGTAGTCAAACTATTCACAATAGAAGGTGCCATGCATGCTGTACTCGCAGCAATTCTTGGTGCAATATATGGCATTCCGTTATTAGCGTGGCAGGCTCAAGTTGGATATAAAATGCCTGTAGATAGTACTGAAGAATTTGGAATGGCTTTAGCAGAAACAATATATCCGGTATATAGTTTTGGTCTAATAGCTGCTACAATATTAATTGTTTTTATAGTGACAACCATCGTCAGCTACCTTCCAACGAGAAGGATATCAAAATTGAAACCAACTGATGCCATACGGGGGAAAATACAATGATAAAATTCTTATCTAAAGGGCTGCTACGCGACAAAAACCGGAGTCTTTATCCTATTATTGTTGTTGCGTTGGGTGTGTGGCTAGTGGTTTTCTTTCAGGCCTATATAACTGGATTTATGGGTGAGTGGATTGATAGCTCTGCACGGTTTGAAACGGGTCATGTAAAAATTATGACACGGGCGTTTGAGGAAAATTCTGATCAGAATCCAAACGATTTAGCAATAATTGGTGTAAACGAAATTAAAACTCGCCTAATAGAAGAATATCCGGATATGGAATGGGTGGAACGCATTCACTACGGTGGACTATTTGACATACCTGATGAACAAGGAGAAACACGCTCTCAAAGTCCAATATTTGGTTATGGAGTAGATCTGCTATCACCCGGAACGACAGAAATTGCAAGAATGAATATTGAGAATGCATTGACAAGAGGTAAAATGCCTGAGAAACCAGGTGAGATTCTAATTAGTGATGACCTAGCTACTAAATTAGGTGTTGAAATGGGTGGGAATGCAACTTTACTTAGTTCAACAATGTATGGCAGTATGGCAATGCATAATTTTATTGTTTCAGGCACTTTAACATTTGGTATTCAAGCTATGGACCGCGGTGCTATGATTGCTGACATTAAAGATGTGCAATTGGCACTAGATATGGACGACGCTGCGGGACAAATACTTGGCTACTTACCTAATAATATTTATGATATTGAACAAGCAGAGATCATCAAACAAAAATTCAATATATCCTATACAGATCCTGATGATGAATTTTCACCTGTCATGGTGCAGTTGAAAGATATTGGAATGTTGGGTGATTATTTATTTTTAACATCAAGTTTTTCTGCAATAATCACAACTGTATTTATCATTTTAATGTCGATTGTCTTATGGAATGTGGGGTTGTTAGGTGGAATTCGTCGTTATGGAGAAGTAGGATTACGTTTAGCGATTGGTGAGCATAAAGGCCATATTTATCGTTCAATGATATATGAATCAATACTAATCGGCGTTGTTGGATCAATAATTGGCACTGCACTTGGTTTAGCATTTGCTTACTGGCTACAAGTTAAAGGAATTAATATTGGTGACATTATGAAAAATTCTACAATGTTGTTACCTGGTATGCTTCATGCAAAAATAACTGCTGAGACATATTACTTAGGATTTATTCCCGGCGTATTTTCAATGGTACTTGGGACAATGCTATCAGGAGTTGGAATTTACCATAGACAAACGGCGCAATTATTTAAGGAGTTAGAAGTATGATGAAACTATTATTAACATTATTATTTGTTACGCAAATTTTCGGACAATATCCTGATGCCATTGAATTACTTCAAAAGATAGATGAAAATATGTCAGCTAGTAATCAGGTAATTGTGTCCACTATGGTGATCCATGGACGTCGAAGTAACCGTTCGATTACATCAAAATCATGGATTGAAGGAGAAGATAAATCTTTCACAGAATATCTCGCTCCAGCACGTGAGAAAGGCACCAAAATGCTAAAATTAGATGATCAACTTTGGATGTACAGTCCACAATCTGACAGGACAATTCGAATCTCGGGACATATGCTAAGACAATCTATGATGGGCTCCGATTTGTCTTACGAAGATATGATGGAAGATCGAAAAATGTTTGAAATATATACTGGAGAAATTGTTGGTGAGGAACTATATGATGAAAACGATTGTTGGATATTAGATTTAACAGCTAAAGTAGATGACATAGCTTATCACTCTCAAAAACTATGGATTGATAAAGTATATATGGTACCTAGGAAACAACAACTCTTCGCTAAAAGTGGAAAGATGCTGAAAGTAATTGAATTGTCTGATTTGTTCCAAATTGATGATAGGTGGTATCCAAAACGTATGCTTTTCCAAGATGCATTACTTAAAGGTAAAGGTACAGAATGGATAATTGAATCCATCAAATTTGACTATAATATTCCCAATCACATATTCTCTAAAGCCTCACTCAGGAAATAAAATATATGGTAAAAGAGACGAAATATATTTCACCTAAACAATCGCTTGGCGAAGAAATTGCAAATAGTATTACACATGGCATCGGTGCTGCTTTAGGAATTGCAGCTCTTGTTATATTAGTAGTTCTTGCTTCAATCAAAGGCGATGCTTGGCGCGTTGTTAGTTTTTCAATATATGGTGCGACACTCGTTATATTATACACATCTTCCACTCTATATCATGCAATCACGCACAAAGAGATTAAACGATACTTTAGAATTATGGATCTTTCTGCCATTTTTTTATTAATTGCCGGCACTTACACACCAATAACGCTATTACCATTACGCGGTACCGGTTGGGGTTGGACAATATTCGGATTGATTTGGGGAATGGCAATTATCGGGATTTTATTTAAAACATTTTTTGATGGAAAATATGAAAAACTGTCAATTATATTTTATGTATTAATGGGATGGCTTATTGTTATTGCTATCAAACCAATGATTGCTAATCTTCCAGCCGGACTAATAATTTGGATTGCAATTGGCGGGTTAAGCTACACAATCGGAATCATCTTTCTGGCTTGGACAAAATTTCCATATAGCCATACAATTTGGCATTTATTTGTACTGGGTGGAAGTATATCTCACTTCTTTGGGATTTTGCTTTATTTAGCATAAACGATTAACCACAACATAAAGGATATACACTTGACCGAACCAAAAGATTACAACTTGCCAAAGCAAACGCTTGGCGAAGAAATTGCCAACAGCATAACCCACGGTATCGGTGCAGCTCTTGCAACAGCGGCACTTACAATATTAGTTGTTTTTGCTGCTCTAAAAGGTGATGCATGGAGAGTTATTAGTTTTGCTATATATGGGACTTCATTAGTTCTTATGTACACTTCCTCAACGCTCTATCATGCTTTTACACATAAAAAAGCTAAACGATATTTTCGAATAATGGATCATTCATCTATTTTTCTACTAATCGCCGGCACATATACCCCAATTACGCTAGTAGCATTACGTGGAACCGGTTGGGGCTGGACTATATTCGGATTAATTTGGGGAATGGCAATTCTTGGGATACTATTTAAATTGATGTTTTATGGTAAGCTTGAAAAACTATCAGTCGTATTTTATGTATTAATGGGATGGTTGGCAATAGTAGCTATTAAACCTATGCTCGCCAATTTACCAACCGGATTACTAATATGGATTGCAATTGGCGGATTGAGTTATACTTTGGGAATTATTTTCTACGCCTGGACAAAATTACCTTACAGTCATTCTATCTGGCATTTATTTGTATTAGGTGGATCTATTTCCCACTTTTTTGGGATATTATTATATTTAGTTTAGATTATAATACATTTGTCGGATCCCATGTGGAGCGATAATTCTCATTTAATTCGTCCAATTTTTGCATATCGGATTCAATTATTTCGAAATCAAAGACTTCTGAATTTTCCTTAATATGATTATTGTTCGATGATTTTGGAATACAAACGACTCCTTTTTGCAGACACCATCTAATCAGTATTTGAGAATTGGACTTACTGTATTTATTAGCAATTAACGTTAATCGAGAATCATTTAATTTATAGCCTTTGGTAAGTGGACTATATGATTCAAGCGCAATTCCTCTATCCTCACAATAGCCCTGCAAGTCCTTTAAATATAGAAATGGACTAAACTCTACCTGATTCACCATTGGTACTACAGATGAATTATTCAGCAATTCTTCTATGTGCCTTTCCATATAATTGCTAACACCAATAGATTTACATAAACCGTCCGCATATATTCTTTCTAAAGCACGCCAACTTTCAAGTCGTAAATTTTCAACCGGCCAATGAATCAAATACAAATCAATATAATCTAACTGTAATTTGTCTAAACTACGATTGAACGCATCTAATGTGTTTTGATATCCATGGTCAGAATTCCATAATTTTGTTGTGACGAATATTTCTTCACGCGGAATATCAGATTTACGAACTGCTTGTCCTACTTCTTTTTCATTATTGTACATCGCAGCAGTATCTACATGCCTATAACCAATTTCTAAAGCATGCAATATTGAGTCAATGGCATTTTTCCCATTATCATTTAAATATGTCCCCAATCCGAAAAGTGGAATATTTTTACTGTTATTTAATTCCTTGTCTGTATTTATTCGCAGTTTAATCATAATTAAATATTTTTATTGTATACTACTCCTCTATCCACTAAGTATTTTATAATATAATTGTATGCGGTTTCATCTTGCCCTAATACTTCAGGCGGTATGATTCCTTTTTTATCATACTTATTTTCTAAAAGTAAATTGGCAGCAGCAGTGCAGGTATATCCGGTTGTACGAGCCATTGAGGTAGTTTCCGTTTTGGTATCATAATAATCAACTAAATCACATTCTATTTTTCTGTCTTTCCCCTCTTTAGTTCCTTCAATAATAATTCGCATTAATGTCATGTCATGTTCATCGGGCTGCATTTTCCATTGGGAGAACATCAAATTTGTTGTTAGGTCGATCGGTTTTACCTTTTTCCCCTTTACATCAATTTCTTTGGATGAAAAAAATCCACTATCCCGCAAAGCTATTATTGGCTCGATTGTTTTGGCGTATCGAATAGTTAATTCCACTAAATTTGGGATATTAGTTGTATTAAGTAGTGTTCTTAATCCGTCTGTGTACCATGCATCGAATTTGCCAACACTGCTAAATTCTACTAACTCACTTTTAAATAGAGCATCTTCAGTTAACGTCTCTCCATTCACCCTATATCTAACAGGTCTTGTGTATTCCTCAATTACATCGATTGGCGAAAATACTGCCTTGTATCCCCAAGGTTTTTCCGGTTTCTGTGGCAAACCACCCACTAAGCATTTGTATGAGCTAACATCAAATTCATTAATATAATGACCTAAAATTATATTACCCATCCCGGGGGACACGCCGCA
>Ga0307991_1003058_pt1 | contig 11025 bp, 10 predicted proteins | sample EllFjometagen131_FD_203146 | JGI IMG/M metagenome (GOLD analysis project Ga0307991, IMG submission 203146) | Marine microbial communities from Ellis Fjord, Antarctic Ocean - #131 | ecosystem: Environmental > Aquatic > Marine > Unclassified | place: Southern Ocean | collected 2014-10-08 | reverse complement strand
CATTTTTGTCTGTGTTTTTAGTGATTTAGATTGTCAACTAATTTACACATAAAATGGCAATTATGGAAGCTTTTTTAAACTGATTATTAAATATTTATTGTTGAATTCTCAAGTGAGAAATGTTAGTTGAATATTAATTGTTGTTGTTTTCTCTATACTATACGAAAGGATTCGGGCGGTAGCGTGAACTAAACTCCAAAGCAAATCTGCACCAGCGGAGCTGAAAACTTCTTTCGTCAGGCTTCAATACATTCGTCTTGAATTAACATTTTTATTATTAAATGATATTTTAACTCAAGCCGAACACTCAGTCTGACTAATAGTACCTGTCAACCCGAGTGGCTTGCAAGCAGGAAAGCTTTTATTAGCACAAATGATTGTTTGCAAGCTGTATCGAGGGGTGACAAGTGAAATGAAAATAATATAATTTTTGAATTAGTTCCGTAACAAATTAGACAGATTGCTTCAGTCGTTTCTCCTTTGCAATGACGAATACAAATAACAAGGGATTGCATAGCGAAATACTAAATAAAATATTTTGAAAAATCATTTGTTATTACAAAAAAAATTCGCATTTTAGCGAAATAATTTACAGAAAAAATTAAATAAAATTAACAACTAATTTTTAACTTATTATAAAAACCCAATTACAATGAAAAAGCACAACTTTTACGCAGGTCCATCAATTTTACCACAATTCACTATTGATGAAACAGCAAAGGCATTAGTTGATTTTGCCGGAACAGGATTATCCTTAATTGAAATTTCCCATCGAAGCAAAGAATTTGTTGCCGTGATGGATGAAGCAGTTTCATTATTCAAAGAATTATTAAAAATTCCTGAAGGTTATTCAGTATTATTCCTTGGAGGTGGAGCAAGCACACAGTTTTGTATGATTCCTTATAATTTTATGAATAAGAAAACAGCTTATTTAAACACTGGTTCATGGGCATCAAAAGCATTGAAAGAAGCCAAAATTTTCGGTGAAGCTGTTGAAATTGCATCATCAAAAGATAAGAATTTTAATTATGTACCAAAAAACTACGAAATTCCGAGAGATGCTGACTATTTCCATATCACAACAAACAACACAATTTACGGAACAGAAATTCATGAAGATATTGACAGTCCTATTCCTTTGATAGCTGATATGTCATCAGATATTTTCAGTCGTCCGATTGATGTTTCAAAATATACTATGATTTATGGAGGTGCTCAAAAAAATCTTGCACCTGCTGGCATTACTTTCATAATAATTAAAAATGATGCATTAGGAAAAGTTGACAGAGCTATTCCAACCATGCTCAATTATCAAACACACATTGATAAAGAATCAATGTTTAATACTCCTCCTTGCCTTCCACTATTTTCTGCTCTTCAAACATTAAAATGGTTAAAAGCTCATGGTGGCATAAAAGCTATGGAAAAGAAAAATCTTGAAAAAGCAAAAATATTATATGATGAAATTGACAGAAATAAACTTTTTGTTGGTACGGTTGCTAAAGAAGACCGCTCAATTATGAACATTTGTTTTGTAATGGATGAGAATTATAAAGACCTTGAAAAAGAATTTTTAGATTATGCTACTTCAAAAGGAATGATTGGAATCAAAGGACATCGTTCTGTTGGTGGATTCAGAGCTTCAACTTATAATGCACTACCAAAAGATAGCGTTAATGCATTGGTTGCAGTTATGCAGGAATTTGAATATTCTAAACTAAATGCATAAAATTAAAATTCAAAAAAATTTACTAAATAAAAACTCTTATAAATTATGACAAAAGTACTAGTTGCTACCGTAAAACCATTTGCACCTGCAGCGGTTAAGCAAATCAAAGAAATTATTAAAAAAGCAGGATATGAATTTATTTTATTTGAAAAATATTCCGAGCAGTCAGAATTTGTTAAAGCCGTTGAAGATGTTGATGCAATTATTATAAGAAGCGACAAAGCTACAAGAGAAGTTATTGAAGCAGGAAAAAATCTTAAAGTAATTGTTCGTGCTGGTGCAGGCTATGATAATGTTGACCTTGAAGCAGCAAGCGAAAAAGGCGTTGTTGTAATGAATACTCCTGGACAAAATTCTAATGCTGTCGCTGAACTCGCTATTGGAATGATGGTTTGTCTTGCAAGGGGACAATATAACGGAAAACCCGGCACAGAATTAAAAGGGAAAACATTAGGAATTCATGCTTTTGGTAATGTTGGAAGATATATTGGAAATATTGCTAAAGGATTTGGAATGAATGTTTATGCTTATGACCCTTTTATTCCTAAAGAAGACATTGAAAAACATAATGTTATTGCTGTTGATTCTGCCGAAGAACTTTACAGCACTTGCCAATATGTTTCAATAAATATTCCGGCTAACGATAAAACAAAAAATTCAATAAATTATGAACTCCTTTCTAAAATGCCTAAAGGTGCTACTCTTGTTAACACTGCTAGAAAAGAAGTTGTTTGTGAAGATTCTTTATTGAAAATTTATGCTGATAGAGACGACTTTAAGTACATCTCTGATATTGCTCCAGACTGTAAAGATGAAATTGTTAATAAATTTGAAGGTAGATATTTCTTTACTCCGAAGAAAATGGGAGCTCAAACTTCCGAAGCAAATATTAATGCCGGTATTGCCGCCGCAAATCAAATTATCAACCTTATTGAAAAAGATGATAAAACATTTCAGGTAAATTAAAATTAAAAACTCTAAGTACTCCTTTTAGCAGACTTTTAAGAGCCATAAGGATTACTGTGGGTAGTCAGATTTGAAAATATATTTTGTAAATTTAATAAATAATAATTAAAATTTAAACTAGAATACTATGAAAGAAGAAAGGGAATATAACTTTTTTAGGTTTGAGGACTTGAGACTTTATGATAAAGCTCTTGCTTATGTAGAATGGGTTAATAATGCTGTGAAACTTTTTCATGAAATTGGTTCAAATGGATTATCTGATAAATTTCTTGATGCTTCACAAAATATTGCTTTGAATATTGCTGAAGGCTCAGGAAGAAACAGAAGCCAATTTATTTACCATCTAAAAACTGTAAAAACTCATATTCGTAAGTGTATCGTTTACACAACACTTGCTGAACGTTTAGATTATATCAGCGAAACATCTCGTGAAGATTCAAGAAATTATTTAATAGAAATTTCAAAAATGCTCAGCGCCCTTATATCATCTCTTCAACGTGATAACAGAGATAATTACAAAGGAAACCAAAGAGAAAATGTTGATGGAAATATTAATGAAAATGAAGTTAGTAGTGAAGTAGAAATCACTCAGGAAGTTGAATAAAATTTTTTCCTGATTTTTTATATTAATAATTAATTAATTTTTTGAGAAATTAAAAAATCTTAGTACCTTGTACTCTCTAGGTATTTTAGGCATTTTAATTATTATTTAATTTAATAACATTATATAATTACTTTTAAAACTATAAAATTATGGCTATTCTAAAAGCATTTAAAGGGATTCGTCCTGTAAAAGAAAAAATAAATTTAATAGCAGCACGTCCTTATGACGTACTAAATAAAAACGAAGCAAGAAAAGAATCTGAGGGTAACCCCTATTCTTACCTACATGTTACTAAACCAGAAATTGACTTGCCAGATGATGTTGACCAATATGCTCCAGAAGTTTATAAAAAAGGAGCAGAAAATTTTAAGAAATTATTGGATGATGGTATTTTTGTTCCGGATGATAAAGAGTATTTATACATATATGCTCAAACAATGGAAGGCAGAACTCAATACGGGATTGTAGGTTGTGCAGGAGTTGAAGACTTTATGAACAACGTAATATTGCATCACGAAAAAACATTGCCTTCGAAAGTTGAAGAAAGGAAAAACCATATCCGTGCAAGCAATGTAAATTATGAGCCTGTTTTCTTTACTTATCCAGCTGTTAAAGAAATTGATGAAATAGTTGCTTCAGTAGTTAAAGAAGAACCCGAGTATGATTTTATTACTGACGAAGGTTTTGGTCATCATTTCTGGGTAATTAGAAATCAAGAAAATATTAACAGAATTATTGAACTCTTTGCTGAGCTTCCAAATGTTTATATCGCAGATGGTCACCATAGAACAACATCGGCTGCTCTTATCGGAAACGATAGAAAAGAAAATAATCCTAATCATAAAGGAAATGAAGAATATAATTTTTTCCTTACTGTAAATTTCCCCGACAACCAGCTTCATATTATTGATTACAACCGTGTGGTTAAGGATTTAAACAATAATTCAGAAGATGAATTCTTCGAAAAATTAAAAGATAAATTTATTGTTGAAGAAAAAGGAGAAGATATTTATAAGCCTATAAACACTCATAACTTCAGCATGTATTTTAAGGGTAAATGGTACTCCTTAACTACTAAAAAAGGAACATTCGAAGAAAATAATCCAATCGGTTGCCTTGATGTTTCAATAATGTCAGACAATATTTTGAATGAAATTTTAGGAATTGATGACCTTAGGAAATCTAAAAGAATTGATTTTGTTGGTGGTATCAGAGGACTTGGAGAACTAAAACACAGAGTTGACAACGGAGAAATGGCTGTTGCATTTGCACTCTATCCTGTTTCTATTGCTCAATTGTTTGATGTAGCAGATTCTGGCTGTATTATGCCCCCAAAAACTACATGGTTTGAACCTAAACTAAGAAGTGGTTTAGTAGTTCATTCTTTAGAAGATTAATTCTTTCAAATATACATTACTTGTTGACAATTAAAGCTTAATACATTACTATTTAAAGCTATGCTTAACTTAAAACTAAATATCAATGTCAATAAAAAATAATCTCGAAATAATATTAAATACTTTACCCGAAGAAGTAAAATTAGTTGCAGTTTCAAAAACAAAACCAAATAGTGATATTCTGGAAGCCTACAATTCTGGGCAAAGAATTTTTGGAGAAAACAAAGTTCAAGACCTTGCTGCAAAGCAATCCCAACTTCCTTCTGATATTAAATGGCATTTTATTGGTCATTTACAAACTAATAAAGTTAAATATTTAGCTCCTTTTGTAAATCTCATTGAGTCGGTTGACAGTCTGAAAGTTTTAAAAGAAATTAACAAACAGGCAGAAAAATATAACAGAATAATAAATTGCCTGCTCCAATTTCATATTGCATCTGAAGAAAGCAAATTCGGTTTTGATATTAATGAAGCTGAAGAAATTTTATCTTCTCCAGGCTTTAAAGACTTGAATAACATTAGGATTAATGGTGTGATGGGAATGGCTACTTTTTCTGATAATAAAGATTTAATACATATGGAATTTAAACAATTGAAATTATATTTTGACATTCTAAAGAAAAAATATTTTTCAGATAATGATGATTTCTGTGAAATTTCTATGGGTATGTCAGATGATTATCCTATAGCTGTCGAAGAAGGTAGTACAATTGTTAGAATCGGTAGTTCGATTTTTGGTGCAAGACAATGCGCCATATAACTCTTTTATAATTACTTCATAATTTCAAATAATATTTTTTTCAAAATTATTTGTGTAAAAATAACTTTCTTATCTTTGAGAAATAAAAAATTTAATCATTAATTTTTTTGCCATAATTTTATTTAACAATTAAATATAAACAGATGAGAATAAGATATTTATTACTGTTAATTTTTATTATTACAATTTTTGTTTTATCCTGCGAAACTGTTTTCGACGAATCGGACCCAAAACCGGTCATAGAATTCAAATGTGAAGCTGACTCAATTAATACTTTATTAATTCATTTTATTAACAACACTGTGAATGCTTCATCTTATTCATGGATGTTCGGTGATGGAGAAACATCAATTGAAACAAGCCCTTCGCATGAATATCAATCTAACGGAGATTACAATGTAACTCTTAATGCTACAGGCAACGGTGGTTCAAATACTTTATCAAAAAGCATTACTGTTCCTTTGCCGGGAAAATAGATTTTCAAATAGCTTTTCTATTATTCACATTTAGGTTTTATAGAAGAAACTAAATGAATAAATTAATTTAAGATTTTAAAACGAAAAATAATTAAGAAAGATTTAATCTGTTTAATATTTATAATCAACAATGGCTTCTGTGATATTAATTACATGGTCACCAACTTTTTCACAGAGAGCATAAAGTCCAGTATAAGAGATTCCTGCTTCATAGGAATAATCCTTTATGCATTGTGTATTAAAATGTTCATCTCTTAGTTTGTCTCTATAATCATTTATAGCATTTTCGGCAGCTCTGGCTTGGTCAATCAAAACATCGCTATATTCACTAAACAAGTTTTCATACATAATATCTAATGAATTTTGAACAAGTTTAAACATATTATCCAAATTATTATAAAGAGTTTGTGTAAACTTTGCTTTTTGTTTGTTTTTGTTTTCGATGTTTACAGCCATTTGCATACACATATCACCAACGCTTTCAAGGTCATCAACTATTTTTAGCATAGCTCTGATTCTTCGAGTACCCAATTCACTAATTTCACCTTCAGAAATGCGAGTAAGAAATTTAGCAATCTCAATTTCCATATTGTCAGTGATTTGCTCGTAGCGGTCAATTTTTTTATATAATTTTGAGAAATTTTTAGTCCGTTTCTCAAGTAATAAACTAGGAACAAATCCAAACATTTTGTTTACTCTTTTACCAAAGTTAGATATTTCACTTTGAGCTTGAGCCAACGATATTTCAGATGTTGAAAGCAATGCTGAGTCAATATATTTTAATCTGAATTCTTCATCTTCATCTTCTTTTTGAGGAACTAACTTTTCTGCTATTTTAACAATTAAAGGAGTAAAACCAAAAAGCAAGGCAGTATTTAAAATATTAAATGTCGTATGAAAAGCCGAAAGCGCAAAAGGTTTAACTGAATCAACAACAAAAGGAGAACTTCCATTGATTTTTATTGTTAACCAATCGATACAATTTAAAAACGGGAAGAAAACTATAAGCAGCCAAATTACACCTATCACATTAAAAACAAGGTGAGCTCTTGCTGCCCGTTTTGCAGAAGTATTACCAACCATAGCAGCAATATTTGCAGTAATGGTTGTTCCGATATTTTCTCCTAATATCATAGCAGCAGCCATTTCAAAAGGAATAAAGTTATTATAACAAAGTACTAAAGTTAAGGCTATGGTAGCACTTGAAGATTGAATTACTACAGTAAGGATTGTTCCTACTAAGACAAAAATTAAAATTGAGCCATATCCGAAATTTACATAGTTTGAAAGAAAATTGAAAAAATCAGGATTGCTTTCTATATCAGGAACGTTAGATTTTAGGAAGTTTAAACCTAAAAACAAAATTGCAAAACCTATTAACAATTCTCCCCATGATTTTCGATTTGAATTATTAGAGAAAAATAAAGGAAAAGCAATACCAATTATAGGAAGTGCAAGAGCACTTAAACTAAAATTTCCAAAACCTAAAAGTGTTATTAACCAAGCAGTAACTGTTGTTCCAATATTTGCTCCCATAATTACTCCAACAGCACCAACTAATGAAATTAATCCTGCATTAACAAAACTAACAATCATCACAGTAGTTGCAGATGATGATTGTATTGCAGTAGTTACAAAAAAACCAGTAAAAACTCCTCTTAACCTATTTGAAGTCATAGAAGCAAGAATACTTCTCATTTTACTACCGGCAACTTTTTGAAGAGATTCGCTCATAAGTTTCATTCCAAATAGAAACAATCCTAATGAGCCAACTAAAATCAGTATTCCGCTAATAGTATCTACAAATTTCATTTATACAAAAGATTAAGCTTGCAAATCACATGAATAATTATTTACAAATAAATGATAAATAAACAACTTATTCCAAAATTTTTATTTGTAAGTATTAACAATTTATTAACAAAGAAATATTGTTTTAAAAAAAACAATAATATTAAATATTTTATTAATAAAATATTTAATATTGCAAGCATAATAAATATTAATTTATAGGTATTTATCAATTTATTTTAAATTTTTACTTAGCTTTATTTTAGTAAAAACAATAAATTTTATTAATTTTAGAAATGGAAAATTTATACATAGTTTTAGTTGTAGTATTATTTGCTCTTGCAATATCCGATTTAATTGTTGGAGTAAGTAATGACGCTGTTAATTTTCTTAACTCTGCCATAGGTTCCAAGGCAGCACCATTCAAGTTAATAATGATTATTGCAGCTATTGGAATAATTGTAGGAGCAACTTTTTCAACAGGAATGATGGAAGTTGCAAGAAAAGGAATATTTCATCCTGAGAACTTTTTCTTCAGCGAAATAATGATAATCTTTCTTGCAGTTATGATAACCGATGTCATACTTCTTGATTTATTTAACACATTCGGCATGCCCACATCAACAACTGTTTCAATTGTATTTGAATTGCTTGGTGGTGCTGTCGCAGTAGCTTTAATAAAAGTTTCAAACGATTCTCAAATAGTTGTTGATGGCGTTTCCCGATTAGGCGAAATGGCAGATTATATAAACTCCGAAAGAGCATTGTTAATAATCTCAGGAATACTCCTATCGGTTGTTATTGCATTTACAGTCGGAGCTATTGTTCAATGGATTACAAGGTTAATTTTTTCATTTAGTTATAAAAAAAGCCTGAGATACTATGGAGCTATTTTCGGTGGAATTGCTATTACTTCAATAACATATTTTATTCTTATCAAAGGTTTGAAAGGTTCAACTTATGCTTCATATGAATTAGCAAACGGAGAAATTCTTAAAGATTGGGTTAAAAATAATACAGGCCAAATCCTTCTTGTAAGCTTTTTAGCTTGGGCAATTCTACTTCAAATATTACAATGGATATTCAAACTAAACATACTAAAAACAATAGTATTGGTTGGAACATTTGCTTTGGCAATGGCCTTTGCCGGTAACGACCTTGTTAACTTTATTGGTGTTCCTTTGGCAGGATATGAGTCATTTAAAGCATTTATTGCCGAACCGGGTGCTAATCCTGACTTATTCTCAATGGCAGTTCTACAGGGAAAAGTAAAGACTCCTACCCTATTTCTTCTTATCGCGGGTTTGATTATGGTTGTTACTTTGTGGACTTCAAAAAAAGCAAGGTCAGTTGTTAAAACAGAACTTAACCTAAGTCGTCAAGATGAAGGAAGTGAAAGATTCGGTTCTTCATTTCTTGCTCGTTCCTTAGTTAGGTCATCAAGCAATTTTAGCTCAGGAATTAGCAGAATAATACCATTAAGCATTACTAAAGGAGTATCTAAAAAGTTTGACTCTTCTTCATTTAACGAATATCAGCGTAGCCTTGGAAATAATGCACCTGAATTTGATATGCTAAGAGCATCTGTAAATCTTGTTGTTGCAAGTATCCTTATTTCTCTTGCAACTTCAATGAAACTACCTCTCTCAACAACATACGTAACCTTTATGGTTGCAATGGGAACATCATTAGCAGATCAAGCATGGGGTCGTGAAAGTGCTGTATATAGAATCACCGGAGTGCTTTCAGTTATTGGTGGTTGGTTTTTAACTGCATTCTCTGCATTTACTGTTGCTTTCGTTATGGCAAATTTAATTAGTTATGGAGGAATCTATGCAATAGTTGTATTAATTCTAATTGCATTATTTGTTGTTTACAGAACACATATTATTCACAAAAGAAAAACTAAAAAAGCTAAAAAAATCTCAGAATTATCTGAAGAAATTGAAATTAAGGATGAAAGTATATTGCAACGTTGTACTAATAATATTATTGAGACTTTAGGTTCAATTTCTACGCTTTACAATTCAACATTAGAAGGATTAATTAATTTTGACAGAAAAAAGCTGAAAAATGCTGATAAAGCCGTACTTGAACTCAATAAAGAAGCAAAACTTCTTAAAGATAATATTCCCGGCACAATTAGGAAGTTAAGATTAGATTCTGTTGAAACCGGCTATTATTATGTTCAGGTGCTTGATTATTTAAGAGAGATTGCACATTGTTTGACTTTTATTTCAAAACCTGCTTTTACTCATATTGACAATAATCATAAACCTTTAATCAATATTCAGAAAGAAGAATTAAAAGAACTTAGCTTGAAAATGTCGGAACTAATTTTATTAGTTATTGAAATTTTAAAAACTAAGGATTTTGATAAAATAAATGACGCTATTAATATACAGCATGAATTACTCAATCTTAATGATAATTTTAGAAAAGCCCAGTTAAAAAGAATTAAAAAAGATGGAGCAAGCACTAAAACTTCATTAGTTTATATTGGCATTCTTCATGAATCACATAGCATTGTTCTTTATGTTATTAATCTTATAAAATCACATAGAGATTTCATTAGTTTAACTAATAGTAATTCTTAACTTCATAAAATATTAATTATAAAGGGTGTTATTATTTAGCACCCTTTTTTATCTTTGATTTATGAATAATTCATTTTTAAGAAATATTAAAATCATATCAGGAGGACAAACAGGAGTAGATTTGGCAGCATTGGATTTTGCTATAGAAAATAATATTTCATGCGGTGGATGGTGCCCAAAAGGAAGAATAAATGAAGATGGAATAATCCCTGACAAATATCCTTTATCAGAAACAAAATCACCAGAATACACTGAACGCACAGAGATGAATATTAAAGACTCTGATGGAACTTTAGTACTTTATTCGGGAAATATTGACAGCGGTACAAAATTCACTCTAAAACGAGCTATGGAGTTACAAAAGCCATTTTTCTCAATAGATATTAAAAATGACCTTGATACTATAAGCATAAAACAATGGATGAAGACTTATAACATCAAAATAATCAATATTGCTGGACCGAGAGAAAGTAGCTCACCCGGGATTTATAAATTGGTTTATGAATTTTTGAAAACTAATATTTTTTTATTTGGCCTTAGCATCTGATATGTTTTAAAAACCTGTTTTGTTTTAAAAATTGTCACTAGCATCCGAAAGTCTTAATTTTAATAAGCCCTTAGAATCCCATATATTTGTTTCTACGAAAAAACTAAAATATTATGGGACTCTTCAGGCGAAACAAAAATAACAATAAACCAGTAATT
>Ga0307991_1003056_pt1 | contig 11031 bp, 5 predicted proteins | sample EllFjometagen131_FD_203146 | JGI IMG/M metagenome (GOLD analysis project Ga0307991, IMG submission 203146) | Marine microbial communities from Ellis Fjord, Antarctic Ocean - #131 | ecosystem: Environmental > Aquatic > Marine > Unclassified | place: Southern Ocean | collected 2014-10-08 | reverse complement strand
TACGCTAAATTATGAATTGATGGAAGATGCAATTGTTGTATTAAACATTTACGACTATTCGGGAAAACTTGTAAAAATCCTGGATGAAGGAAACAAGGAGGCTGGAAAACACAGCACAACATTTTTTGCCGGCGAGTTGAATGCAGGCATTTATTTTTGTACCATTAAATGCAACGGAATAATTTCGGACAGCCAAAAGATCACGGTTATTAAATAAAAAAATCAACCCGGATTGGGCTAAATAAACTTTATGATTTCAGTCCCATCCGGGTTTTTCAGATACTTAGGACTATGAAACAATTATATCTTCCCTGTTTAAGACTTGCTTTCGTAATATGTATATTCCTTTCAAAAACAGTATTAGCCCAAGTGGAGTGGACAGAGCCGGTAAACATCTCCAATATGGATGGTTACACCATGAGCATTGATATGGTAATTGACCACAACGGGGTAATTCATGTGGTGTGGGACTGGCGCATGACAAGCACTTACTGGCTTATAATGTACAGCAAATCAGAAAATGACGGCTATACTTGGTCTGAGCCCACAGACCTTTTGCATAATACTGATCTGTGGATGTCGCAGCCACACATAGCCTGCGACAGTGAAAATAAGCTGTACGTAACCTATACCTATGATGGCCATTACTGGACCCCGGAAGGTAGGCTTATAAAAATGATTGATTGGGATGGTCAACAATGGAGTGAGTCGGTTGTTGTTTCGGAAGTGATGCCAGGTTCTCACCATAACCGGATTAAAATTGATTATAATAACAGATTGTATATACGTTGGGATTACGAACCAACAGGTGATGATTATATTAGAATTTCCGAAAGTAATACTTGGTACGACCAGTTTTGTCCATATCCGGGTAGTGAAGAAATTTATGCATTGGTTGAAGCTGATGTTGATAGCTCGAATTCATTGCACTGGATAGGAGGATCTTCAAGTATAAATTATTATGGTGAGCGATTAAAATATTTTTTCTACGAATATTTAACTAATAAATGGTATGCACCTCAAAACCTAACAAATGATACTATTCTTGAATGGCCTGATATTAAATTAAATAATGATGACATACCTGAAATAGTCTATAGAAAAACCTCAACCAATAGTGTTGGTGATGCTACCGATTCGGCTATACACACAATAAGAGCCGGAATTGTCTGGTTACCCCCAGATTTGGTATCTGGGACTGACAAACAACAAAAACGCCAGCAAATTGCCATTGACAAAAATAATTGTGCGCATGTGGTCGAGGTAGAGTACTATAATTCACCTAATTCGGAGAATGAAATTGTACACTATTATTACAATGAGAAAGAATGGGTATGTCAGCCGATAGATTCAGCAACGCACATGGTAAATTACCCAAAAATGGTTTTTTCTGGCAATCAGATTTATGTTGTTTACTATAAAGGTGATGCTGTTTTTTCTGGTGATATATGGATATCAAAATATGACGTAATCACTTCGGTAAAAGATAAAGTACAAGAAAATACTAACTTAAAAATCTACCCCAACCCATCGCTTGGAGATATTAACATCGAATTTTCAAACAATGAACACCAACATATAAACCTCTCGGTTTTCGACATGTCAGGAAAATTGATAAAAACACTTTGCAACAAAACACTGCCACCGGGCAGGCAGCGGCTACTATGGAACGGCACAGATAAAAACGGGAAAGAAGTACAAAGTGGTTCGTACCTCGTACGCTTAAAAACAGGTAGTAAAACCGCTGCTCAAATCGTGGAAATAATTAAATAAACAAAAAATGAATAATGCAGGTTATTCTTTATTGAAATCCTAAGGGCGTTATTCATAGTTCATTAATTTATTAACCTGGTTTTTACCGGCCCAAAGGGAAGCGGCTGCTGATACTGCAATACATCTTTGCAGCCCTTCCCCGAAACCGGTAAGGCCACAAATTTAAATTAAAATGACAAATAGAAATTTGATTTTAACAATGATCGTGGCGCTATTTGCCACTATGGGCACACTTGTAGCCCAGGAAAAGTACGCCATAATAATTGGCGGAAATGTAAACCCCGATACCCTGATAATTCCATTGGCAGAACAGTGGAATGGTGGTATTGATCCCGGAACTTATGGTTTTGATGAGATTTGGAACGATGCCTACCTTGCATGGGAAATGCTGATAACTGACAAAGGGTATGGAAAAGGTTACTCAGTGGACAATGTGCATGTACTGTTTGATAATGGTAATGACTTTACTTTTGCACTACAAGACAATCGCTACAAAGCTGGATATAATAATCAGCAATATGTTGTTGACGAAAATGCCTATGATACAACAATTAAAAGCTGTTTCAACTCACTTGCCAATACCATCACCGAAGATGATTTCTTGTTTGTGTGGATAATGGGACATGGCGGCAGCGATGCCACGGGCCACTACTTTTACAGCTACGACAATCAAAAAATTTATGCTACTGACCTAGCCAGCTTACTTAACGGCATTTCAGCACACAAAAAAGTGGTTTACCTTGCGTTCCCCAAATCTGGCGGTTTTGCCCCTGTTCTCGAAAATAGCGGAAATATCGTGATTACATCGAGCGGAGCTACCCAAGGCGCAAGCAGGGCGGATGACCTTGCTCCGGATGATGACCCACCATATACACAACCATTTACCGAAAATGAAGTGCTGAACAATATTACTTACAACCACGGGGAGATGAACTATCATTTGGTTTCATCACTAACCGGTTTTACCCCAAAAGGGGAAGACCAATATGCCGGGGAAGACCTTGCTTTGGCTGACAGTTGGATAGTAGATGGATTTATTATGATGGAGGAACTAAATGAATGGATCAATAACCATGAATCCCTGGCACAGGAAAACATTGTTTTCGACAACCCTTTTTTAATCAACTTTTTTACGGACAGCTCTCTGGAGTATCCAACATTATTATTTTCGAATATCACTTCATTTAATCAATTTGTTGCTAGGGGCCTGATTGCGGTCACTTCAGGTTTACTTTTATATGATGATGCTTATCTCACCTTTAGCAATGGTTCGGTGGTTGATTTTACAACAGACCTTCCCGATGCGTGGTTTGTTGACGGATCATCCCTAACCATTGGGGATGGCGTTACTTTTAATTTTTTAACCCCATTATATCAATTTGTATGTCAAACTGATAATATAACCATTTCAGGGGCTTTAACCATAAACGTCCCTGCATACTCTGGTAATTCAATTTTTTATTTTATCAACCCTGATGCAATTATTTCATTTGATGCATTATATGCCTACAATAGCAATTTCAAGTTTGAGGTTGACCAGTTAGAGATAACGAATTCCTGGATTCAACTTTCGATGGTTGAAATTACTGCAGAAACATCAAATGTAGATTACACATTTTTTCCCAGTTCAACTTTAAAATTCACCGATAACGATTTATGCAGGCTTAACAACTGCAACCTGTTTAATATCTTTTCAGAAGAAACCGATGAAACAGCTTATACAGGTATTTACATAACAGATTGCCAGGATTTTGCCGTGAATGAATGTATGGTAATGAATTATTTAAGTGATGGCATAAGGATCACAAATTCAGGACATGGGAATTTACTTAATAATGTAAGCAACAATACCATATCAGGCAACGGGGCAGGCAGTTCATTTGTAGATGCCGGAATCTGGCTATATAACAGTAATGCAACTTTATCCCAAAATAACATCAATGGATCGGAAATCGGCGTTGAGATATTAAACAGAAGCCAGGTTTCAGTTGTAGGAAACAGGTATGCTGATTATGTACATGAAACCCAGCAAATACACGATAATAGCATAAACCAGGTTTACGCTACCGATGGGGCTTTTCCTTACGAATTCAGGTTTAATGCCATTTTTGATGATGATAACACCTGCCTTGTAAAGTATGTTGCCGATCCCCTGGGAATAGAACCGAATCTTGATGTTATCTATAATTATTGGGGTACGAGTTTCGATCCCCATACCGATCTTTGCCCTACCCAACTATTTACCTGGAATCCAGTTTGGAATTTGCAGGTTCAAAACCCTGTTGCCGAAAATGATGAAAACTTGTTTGTTCAGGCAAATACCCTGGCAGACTCCGGCCAATATGCCCCCGCAAAAACAAAATACATACAGCTTGTAAACGATTATCCCGAATCAGAATATGCAATAGCTGCATTGAAAGAACTATTAATTGTCGAAAAAATGTCCAACCAGGAATTCACCGCATTACAGTCCTATTATACAACTATACTCAACCAGCATCAGGATGACTTATTAGGGAAAACGGCTGATTTTCTCTCCAATCTGTGCAATATACAAACAGAAAACTATGGCAGTGCAATTACCTGGTACGAGGATGTTATACAAAACCCGCCCACATTTGCCGATTCACTTTTTGCCATTATCGACCTGGGCAATCTTTACCTGAAAATTGAAAACGACAGCCTTAAGTCGGCACCAATAGGTAGCTTAACGGAATACATACCACAATCCAAAAAGCAATATACCGAGAACCGTGATTATTTAATATCACTTTTGTTTAAAGATGAAGAAACAATATTACAAGCTGAAACGGATTTGAGCGATAACAAATCCGCCCGATTGCTACCCAATTATCCAAACCCATTTGCAGGGACTACTACGCTTCACTATGAATTAACAGAGGATTCGAAGATCGGGATAAACATATTCGATTACACAGGCAAGCTTGCAAAAACCCTGGATGAAGGAAACAAGGAGGCTGGAAAATACAGCACAGCATTTTTTGCCGGCGAGTTGAATGCAGGCATTTATTTTTGTACCATCAAATGCAACGGAATAATTTCAGACAGCCAAAAGATCACTATCATTAACTAAGGAAACAATGAACCTGGAGGGGATTTCAGCCGGTATATGGATGAAATTCCTGCCGGGTTTTAAAATATTAACCCTTATGAAAAGACAATTCTTTTTCGGTTTCATCATTACAACACTACTATTTATATCACTATCAAAATCGTTTTATGGGCAGGAATGGACAGAGCCGGTGAATATTTCTAACCTCGGCGGGTACAGCCTGGATCCCGATATGGTGATCGACCACAAAGGAATTATACACGTTGTGTGGAGCTACAATATTACCGGCAGCCACTGGCTGATCATGTACGCCAAATCGGAAGACGATGGCCTTACATGGACAGAACCCTTAGATATTTTACAAAACACCGACCTTTGGATGCTACAGCCCCACATTGCCTGCGACAGCAAAAGCAATTTGTATGTAACATACACCCACGATGGCAATAGCTGGACACCCGAAGGAAGGTTAATAAAAATGCTCACCTACGATGGCCACCAATGGAGTGAGTCGTTTGTTGTCTCTGAAAATATGCCGGGTTCGCATTATCCGACAGTGTTAATTGATGATAAGGATGACTTGTATGTTTTTTGGGGATACCTGAGCGATGAAATGTATTACAGATACAGAAAAGGGGATCAATGGAGTAATATTTTCTGCCCTTATTGTGATTCCACTGATCTGTATTTTTTCTCTGATGGTGTTGTTGTTTATGATAACCTGATACAACTAGTGGGTACATCAATGTCATCAAATTATTATGGTGAGCGCCCCCAATATTATAAACATTATTTAGAGAACAGTTTATGGGCATACCCTGAAATGATAAGCAATGACACAATAGTCGTTGATATTGATATTTCACTTAATAAATCTTTAGTTCCTGAAACTGCTTACCGAAAAATGTCAACCATTGCAGTAAGAGAAGTTTCAGACTCTACAATGCACACAATAAAAGAAGGGAATTCCTGGGATAATCCTAACCTTGTTTCAGGAACTGATAAACGACAGGTTGGCCAACAAATAGCAATCGATCAAAATAATGATGTGCATATTGTAGAAACCGAGTATTTTGTTTCAACAGAGCTTGAAACAGAGCTTGTACACTATTTCAGAATGGATAATAAATGGTTTAGTCAGCCAATTGATTCTTCTGATAATTTGTGTAACTATCCAACATTGCTATTTGCGAAAAACAAGCTTTACGTTGTGTATTGGTGGCATAGTGAGGAATTAGAAAAAGGATACATACGTTTTTCAAAATATGATATTATTACAAACATAAAAGAAGAAGTTAAGCAAATACCCGAACTAAAAATCTACCCAAACCCGGGTGCAAGAAACATTTTTATCGAATTTGAGCCATCGGCCCCCCCGGGGGATAATACAAAACACCAACATATAAACCTCTCGGTTTTCGACATATCAGGGAAATTGATAAAAACACTTTGCAACAAAACACTGCCACCCGAAAGGCAGCGGCTACTATGGAACGGCACGGATCAAAGCGGGAAAGAAGTACAAAGTGGTTCGTACCTCGTACGCTTAAAAACAGGTAGTAAAACCGCTACACAAACTGTGGAGATAATTAAATAAGTATAAAATCAAGTCACACCGTGAATAGCTCCGAAAGTAGCGCTATATTTTTAAAACCCTGCTCTGCTTTTAGGAAGAATTCACGGTGTGACTTCTATTGGAATGTAGTCATCCGATGAATTACTCCCGAAAGTATGGATGTTCCCATGCGCAAGGTGTCAATTGCTTAAGCAATATTCATCGGATGACTTTTCCAGGTTACCGGTTTTTAGTCATCCGATGAATTACTCCCGGAAGTTGCATTGTTTCCTTATGCAAAGTGTCAATTGCTTAAGCAGTATTCATCGGATGACTTTTCCAGGTTACCGGTTTTTAGTCATCCGATGAATTACTCCCGGAAGTTGCATTGTTCTCTTGCGTAAGGTGTCAATTGCTTAGGCATTATTCATCGGATGACTTTTCCCAATCTCAGGATTTGAGTCATCCGATGAATTACACCCGGGAGTGGCATTGTTCCCATGCGCAAGGTGTCATTTGCTTAAGCACTATTCATCGGATGACTTTCGTTTTAAAATCAGCTTTCAATTTTAGGCCAACAATCCCGCATCATTCCTTTTTTCTATACTTTTACACTCAATTTTTTCAAACCAAAAAATATTGCAAAATGAAGAAACTACTATTATCGCTAACTTGCTTGTTTGCAGGGCTAATACTATTTGCCGGCCCTGTTGAGGATTTGCTCAGTACTGCCGGCACTGCCAACGATTACCCTGGCAGTAATTTCCTCACCATTTTCGACAGTACCAAAGTTGATGTTAAGGAAACCGGACTGGGGTATTTTTATACCCATCAACTGTTTAAAATCCTCAACAAAGAGGGCGCTTTGGAGAAACGTGTGATCGAATATGGCTACGATCCGCTTTCAGCTTTTGTAGAAATACGGATGGTGAAAATATACAGGAAAGATGGCACCATCGAAGAACTTGACCTTACGGAAGTAAAAGATTATCCCGCCCCGGCACGTGCCATTTATTGGGGTGCCCGCGAACGCATGATAGAAATAGGCAGGCTTGAGCCCGGCGATGCCATAGAAGTTGAACTCTTTAAAAAAGGATTTACATACGCCCTGCTAATGGAAGAAAACGAAGATAAATATATCCCGCCCATGCGGGGCCATTTTTATGATATTGTCGAATTCTGGAGTATGCAGCACATCATCAACAAAACTTACACGGTAAATATGCCCGCCGAAAAACCCATGCAGTTTGAGTTCTACCATGGCGAGTGCCAGGCATCCATGAGGTTTCAGGGCGACCGGACGATTTACACCTTTTCAAAAACCAACATCGGGCCTTTCAAAACCGAAGCCAATATGAGCTCGGTATCGGATGTTGCTCCAAAACTTTTGCTCTCCACCAGCCCCGACTGGGAAGCCAAGTCGCTTTGGTTTTATGGTGTAAACGAGGACTACGATGCCTTTACCCCCACGCCTGAAGTTAAAGCTTTTGTTGATGAACTGCTCAAAGATGCTAAAACCGAGATGGACAGCGTTTCGGTGCTCACACACTGGGTGGCCGACAACATGCGCTACTCGGGAATTTCGATGGGCCCCGGCGAAGGTTTTACCCTGCACAATGCCGATATGAATTTCAGAGATCGCTGTGGAGTTTGTAAAGATAAAGCAAGTTTGCTGGTCGCTTTTTTAAGGGCTGCCAAATTTGAATCCTACCCCGCCATGACCATGGCCGGATCGCGCATCGAAGACATTCCTGCCGACCAGTTCAACCACAGCGTAACGGTAGTGAAACTTTCGGATGGCAAATACCACCTGCTCGACCCCACCTGGGTGCCATTTGTCAGGGAGCTTTGGTCGAGCGCCGAGCAACAGCAAAACTACCTGATGGGTGTGCCCGAAGGTGCCGACTTGATGATTACACCAGTTTCTGATCCTGAGAATCATTACCTGAAAATTTCGGGCACTTCAACAATTACCGAAAACGGAACTTTGGAAGGTGAAATATATCTCACCGCCGAAGGCCAGACTGATGCCTCCATCCGGGGAATGTTTACCCGGGATTATAAATCGGAGTGGGAGAAAAACCTTGAATCCGAATTTTTAAGGATCAATCCTAAAGCAGAAATCATCAACATGGACTTCGGGGATAACCCATACAATCATTCAGCCGGCCCCATCGAAATAAAGGTGAAATACCGCATTCCTGATTTTGCTTTTGTTGGTGAAGGCAAGATGGCTTTCGTGCCATTTGTTGCCAGCAACATTTTCGCAAGCGGCATGTCGCACCTATATCTCAACACAAACCTTGATGAACGAAAATATACTTTCAGAGATCGTTGCAGCAGAATGGTAACCCTTTATGAAATGATTACAATTCCCGATGGATATTCGATGATAAATGAAGCTACAGATGTTGATATTGATGGAGAGGTGGCCGCTTACGATGGCAAAATATCCCAAAAGGGAAACATCATTCAAATGGAACAGGAGATCATCCTGGAAAAGAGAATTTATGAACCCGGCGATTGGCAGGCGGTTAAAAAAGTGGTTGACGCACAAAATGAAATGGCCCACAACCCGGTAATTCTTTATAAATAATCAAATAAAAATTTCCATTTTAAATTGAATTGAAAATGAAGAAAATATTAATCATTACCATAGCAGCACTTATTTTTAATACGGCTTTTGCACAGCAGGAAAATGCCGATGCAGTTTTTGAGAAAGTTACCAAAACATACACCCTCAACAATGACGGAAGTATGAGTTATCAATATTTTAAACAATTAAAACTATTTACGCATAATGCATTTAACAGGTTTTATGGCGAAACTTTCATTGTTTACAATCCCGGGTTCCAGGAATTGAAAATCAACGATTGTTATACCATCATAGCCAATGGGAATAAAGTTGAAGCTCCCGACAATGCTTTCAATGAAGTGCTGCCACGCGCCGCCGCACATTCGGCAGCTTTTAATCATTTACGCGAAATGGTGGTTACCCACACCGGCCTTGAGCTTGGGGCCACGATTTTTCTTGATTATACCATCACCACCCAAAAAGGCTATTTCCCTGCTTTGATGGGCAATGAGATCATCGAGGAATCTTCCCCTGTAAATGAAATGGAGATTATTGTGAAAGTACCGACAGATGTTGAGTTGCAACACAAAATGTTCAAGCTCCGCACTGGACCCGAAATTATGGTAGTGGGAAGTGAAAAAGTTTATACCTGGCAATTTAAAGGATTAAAAGCATCGCCCAAAGAATATTTCAGGGGCGACTTACTGGCAACGCCACGATTGATTTTTAGCAACCTAAGCAAACCCGGCGTGTTGATTGACTGGCTTACACAACAAAAAGCTTTTGATTATCGCCTTACGGATGAGATGCAAGCTTTTGTGGGCGACTTAAAGGATGAAAGTAACGAAATTAAAACCTTACTTTCCATTCAAAAAGAGGTGGCTAAAAACATGAAATACGACCATGTTCCCCTGGACTGGCTGGGCTATCGGGTGCGCACACCTGAAGTAGTTTGGAAAAGCAACGGGGGAACTGAACTCGAAAAAGCGGTGTTACTCACCGCGCTGCTCAAAGCTGCCGATTTTAATGCTGTGCCTGTGCTGGTTGCCCCACGGAAGTATTATGATAAAAAAGTAGCCGACCTGTCGCTTTTTGAACACGCCATTGTTATGGTAAATACAAAAGGCAACGGAACCCTCTATATTTCTGCAAGCGAAATTACAGATCAATCCATGGAATTTAATTTTGGAAATAATGTGCTCGCTCCGCTGTATAAAAATGCTGACTTTTCGATAATGGAGCCATCAGCAGGCAAAAGTGGAATTCAGTTTTCGGGTGAATTCAAATTTACAGCAGACATGAAATTATCAGGACTGATCGAAGCAGAACTTCTTGGCGCTTTCAATCCATTTCTCAGTTTACAGGAAGATAAAAACTCCTTGAAAAACATTATCTCCGGATCGATGGTTTCAAAAGAAGAAGGTGCAATTAAGGTACTAAATTCTAATCCTGCAAAAACCGAAGCCCAACTTTCAGTTGAAAAAGAAGCCGCTTGTAAAGAGCAACTTGGGTTTTACAGATGGGCACTGCCGTCAGCAAAAAAAGGTTTTGATAGTTGGCACATAAGTTACCTGAATAGCAAACGGGAAGACGTTTTTGTGTTGCCTTATGTATTGGAAGAAAAATATGAATTTGAAATTGAAATTCCTGCAGGCTTCGAATATGTAAACAAGAAGCAAGCTGTAAACTTGAAAAACAAAGCAGGAAGTGTGAAAATTGAAATTTCCACAAAGAAAAATATGATCTCGGTAAAGCGGGAACTTGTACTAAATTCCAAAGAAATCCCGGTTCAGGATTATGCAGATTTCAGGGCGCTGATTAATGAGTGGCTGGATGAAAATATGAAAATGATTGTATTTAGAAAGGCAGTGGATTGATGAAGGGAGAGGTTAGATTTTAGAGGTTGGAGTGTGGAGTTTTGGAGTGGTGGAGTTTTGGAGTGGTGTTGAGCGAAGTCCCGCACGTGCGGGATCCCGACGCTTCGGGGAAATCCCGCTTCTGCGGGAGAGTGATGTTGAGCGAAGTCCCGCACGTGCGGAATCCCGACCCTTCGGG
>Ga0307991_1003055_pt1 | contig 11036 bp, 9 predicted proteins | sample EllFjometagen131_FD_203146 | JGI IMG/M metagenome (GOLD analysis project Ga0307991, IMG submission 203146) | Marine microbial communities from Ellis Fjord, Antarctic Ocean - #131 | ecosystem: Environmental > Aquatic > Marine > Unclassified | place: Southern Ocean | collected 2014-10-08 | reverse complement strand
TTATTCCTTATGTAGAAGTCAACCAAGGTAATGCTGAAGAGTTTAAAGATAAGCTTTCTTCTTGGAAATAACATGTCTATATGCCGCCGATAATAAGGCGGCATTTTTTCACTTCTAATTATAATGATAACGAAATCTAAAATTGGCTTACAGGTATCAGACCATAAATGAATAGTTGTTTATCATAAAAATACTATCAATATCTAAATAAATAGATAAAAATACACTTTAGATGATTTATTACAACTATTACTAATTATTATTCAAGTTAGCCAGAATAACATATGGCTATAATAAAAATGTATCGTGTTATAAATATATAATCGATAAAACATTCTTAGGCAATTTAAAAAAAAGACAATTAAAACAGGTCTTGATGTTAAAGGTATAAAGATTGATTCTATACAACTTTAAAAAAAGATTATGGGATAGTTACTGATATCCAATCCAATTTGGTGGGTATAAGTTAGTATAATAGAATGGAAAGAATAAGCTCCATCTAACTCAATTAAATATGTAAAAGGAGATTTTGATATGAAAAAGCAAAGAATCGGGATTATTGGTCTTGGTCGGCTAGGAATGGAGCATGCATCAAATATTTATTATAATATTCCTGCTGCTGAATTAACTGCGGTTTGTAGTGTTGTAGATAAAGAATTAAAAACTGCAAAAGAAAAATTTAATCCTTCAATAGTTACAAATGATTATCATGATTTATTTGATACTAAGAAACTTGATGGTATCGTAATAGCCACGAACTCACAAACTCACTGTGAAATCATCTGTGCTGCAATAATTGCAGGGGTTAAAAATATCTATACTGAGAAACCTCTTGGACTTAATATGGAGGAGATTACTAAGATAAAAGATACTGTTGAATCAGCTGAAGGCTTAATATTTCAGGTTGGATATAATCATAGATTTGATAAAAACCTTATTGAAGCAAAGAAGAAAATTGATGAAGGTTTTATTGGAGACCCTATCTTAATAAGAATTGAATCACGTGATCAAGCTGGTATTGAAGAATTTATAGTGAAGTTTAGTCCAAGTAGTGGTGGCTTTATAGCAGATATGATGACACACGATTATGATACAGCTAGATGGTTTACTGGGTCAGAAGCAGATATTATCTTTGGTGTGGGTGGTGTGTACGCATACGAAGGGTTAAAAGCTTGTAATGATATGGATAATACATCAATTCTTATGAAATTTAAGAATAATGTAATGGTCATGCTTACAGCAAGTAGAAACAGTGCATATGGTTATCATGCTCCTATGGAAGTATTCGGTACTAAAGGAAGTATCCAGATTGGAGACTTTTCATTTAACACACGAAATCATTACATGGATGAGAATGGTGTAAGCCGTAAGTGTGCATCATGGTTTTATGAATATTGGCAGGATACCTATAGAGCGGAAATGGTTGATTTTGTAGGTTGCATCTCCGAAGGACGACAACCAAAAGTAAACTATTTGGATGGATTCAAAGCAGTAGAATGGGCTTTGTTAGCTGATAAAGCCGTGAAAAATGGTGAAATAGTTAAGCTTTAAATTAGTATGTAGGGAGAATAGTTGTGAAAATAAATGATATAAATACAGAAGAAATACAAAGTATAGTTGAAGAATCCCTCCTTCAAGTGATGGATTTTCCCACTCATTTTACATTATATCCAGATTCTTTAAGGAATATAGATGAAGGATTATTCATTTCTCTTATTATAAGGGGACATTGGTTTCTATTTATTTTGAGTAGTGATGAAATTGTGAAAGGGTTTGAGGGAACTTCTGGAAGTATTAATAATCATCTATTTATGTTATGTCCTGAAAATAGTCAGAATATTATAGCACTTAGGAAACTATTCCCCTTTTTAAAGCCTTCTGTAATTGGTAAAAATAAGGACACTTTCGGTGTCGGAGACCGGCTGGGAATAGCTAGCCAGGGACACCTTAGAGTTTTTAAACGTTACGACTCTATTCCTGTACTTGCTCAGCAATCGATGCGGGAACTTAGTTTGACTGGTAGAACATTTAGTGATGTTATCGATGCTTCCACTTGGGCTGTTTTCCGGTCAGGATACGAAGGCCTTTGGGCGGCTGATGGAGATCACTTAAAATATGAAGATGATGTAATACATGCAGTTTCTCAAGGATGCACGATGATTACTGCTGATGTATCGGACCATATAAATTTTAATATTGAAAAGATGCCTGAAGATGAAATATTAAAATTATTTAATCAGCTAGATGAAAGTTACAGAAAAAGGATTTCTAAGATTTTCAATGGTATTATAAAACTAGCCTCTGGTATTACACTAAATTATAATAATGAGAATTTAGCACGAATTTCATTAACTTATTGTGATGCTATTACACATGCTAAAACATTGTATCTAGCAGCACTACGAAATTCTAAAGAATTAGACTTTGAAATATCAATTGATGAAATTGAACTACCAACTACTGCCGAAGAGCATTATTTTGTTGCAATGGAGTTAAAGAAGCTTGGTGTTGATTTCTCCTCTTTAGCTCCTCGTTTTATCGGTGAATTCCAAAAAGGAATAGACTATATCGGAGATGTTGAACAATTTAGACAATGTTTTCAAGAACATGCTCGTATCGCACAAGCCCTTTCTCATAAGATTTCTATCCATTCTTCAAGCGATAAGTTTTCAGTATATCCAATAATTAGTGAAGAACGATGCGGTGCCTTTCATCTGAAAACTTCAGGTACAAACTGGCTTATAGCTTTAGAAACTATTTCTTTTTTAGACCCTGAATTTTTTAAAAAAGTCTATTTTTATGCTTATGAAGTATTTGAGACAGCTAGAGCCTATTATCATGTAACGCCAAATATGAGCCTTAAATCTGATATTTCTAATATTGTAGATAAAGAACTTAAAAAGATCTTTGATAACCCAACCGATAGACAGGTACTTCATGTTTCATATGGAGAAGTCTTTAAGAATCTTGAACTTAAGGATCATATATTTGACCTCTTACGTTGTAATATTGAAGAGTATTGGGATAGGCTTGATTCACATATTGGCTATCATCTTGAATTACTTTATGGTTAATTATTACTCGATTCTTATTCAGATTCTTTTAGTTTCTGAAGGGAATTTCTTTTCTTTTATTTCTATATAACCCATGTTCTTTAATGTAGTGCGTACCTAGTGCTAAACTTTTAGCTTTGGGCCCCTTTTCTTCTTGAGATTAGTCTGCACTTTCTTCGGCTTCTACAGGAAGGGGAACATCGAAGCACTTCAGTAACATTTCTTGCCTCTCAGATATTTCACACCACGTGGTTTTGTCATTCACTGTGAAGGTGTATATACTATCTAGCTCTTTTAGCACCATGTTGTATGCCATTTTTCTCGTAAGCTCTTCCCCCATCTTACTGCTTGTAATTTTTTATAATTTTATCAATTATGAGTATACTAATGTTTTTTTCTAGATAGTAAAACTTTACTAAAATTTAAATTAACTTGAATTGATTCTAGAAAATCTATAATATTGTAGCGTGATAAATATAATTTACTTATATATATCAAATTATGAAAAATAAAGAGTAATACACATGGATATAAAACAGGTTAAACAAAAAACAGTTGTTTTTCAGGTAATGGAACAATTAAAAATTTTAATTTCTAACGGTTCACTGAAACCGGGAAGCAAGATGCCTAATGAATATGAATTAGCTGAAATGTTTGGTGTCGGGCGTTCCACAATCAGAGAAGTAATGAAAATATTTCAATATATAGGAGTTATAGAGTTAAGAAATCCAAAGGGAACTTTTATATGCGAAAGCTCTAATGTTTCTGCTGAAGCGCTAGAATGGTCTATGTTACTGGGAAAAAAAGATCACTCAGAGATACTTGAAATGAGAATTGTGATGGAACAACAGGGTTTATGGTATCTTTTAAATCATCATAAAGAAGATAAAGTATTGAAAGAGAATACCATCAAAAAACTTCAAGTAGAAATAGATATAATGACAAAAGCAGTTGAAGAAAATGATATTGAAGCAAGACTCATTGCTGATTATAATTTTCATGGACATATTATTGAAGTCTGTGAAAATAGGATTTTCAATAATATTTATAGGACAATGAAAAACTTTACAGTAAAAGAAATAGCATCAGCACAAAGTAGTGATAATGGACTATTGGTAATACCAAAAAAACACCAAGCATTAATGGAAGCTCTATTGGAAGGCGATTATACTAAGGCATGTAATACTTTTAGGAGCCATATAAAGAATATTGATATTTTACTAGATTCTAAACAAAAAGATTGATTGTTCTAGAAATAATGTAAAACCAAAAATTACTTACATAGAGAAAAACTAGCTAATCTTTCAAAAAAAGCAAGAGATTAAAGTACAATAAACTAATAAAACCATTTAAACACATTCTGTAAAATGCATAGTCTAAATTTTTGATTGCTGGAATCTTAATTCAACCTGTGTTAAAGCCACTCTATAATTACTCGGCTAATACGCTAAAGATTTGACTCTAAACATTCAGCTCAAAGCTAAGGAATATACATATCCTGCGATGATATTTAAATTAGGCTGTTTTCAGGTCTAGTAGTGAAATCTTTTTTTTGCTGAAAACATTCTGCCTCTATTTTCTCAGTTCAACAGGAAACTCTTTTTTAAGGATATCCTTGATTAATACAGTTTTTCCCCTTGCTGGAGCCATTACTTTCAAGGCTGATACCTTTTCCTGAACAGTGTCTCCACTCATTTTGGCTTGCCACGAAATCCAGTAAAGATATTCCTCACAGTATTTGGTTGCAAAACTTCTTTTAGAGTGGGCAATTTCACTTAGCATGGAATGAAAGTTGTTTATTGTCTGGAGATTCTATTCTCCACTTCTCAACTCTTTCTTACTGTCCAGTGCCACATGCGATATTTTATTCTTTTTAGCATATGATTTTCCTGATTTACTCTTATCTGTTACCAAAACAACATCCTCATCAAGATGATCCTTAAAGAACGCCTCAAGAAAATCTATTTGAACATTTCCTTTCCCCATTGGACGACCAATACAACCCCCTGTGGAATCAATTGCTGTAGGGATGCAAATCTTTTCTTTGCTTAATCCTCTTTTTGTATCTTGGCCACCTCGTGACCTGGGATGTCCAGAAAATCCATATTTCTGATAGTCGGTGCTTATCTCATCATCAGCACCAATTTCCCTCTTCTTGAGGTTGAAAAGTGCATTCTTATTTCCTTTAAAGCTGGCTGACAGGTACCATTCATCTTCTTGCACTATTTTTTTTGAGTGAAAGAGCTTCCTTTGATTGCATAATCATTCTAAACACCTTCATTCGCCAGTTATGAGCTGTAGAAAGGCTAATTTCACATTTTTCTGAGGTCTGTAATAAAGTATCCGAACAAACCATTCCTTCCAGATATTTATCCCATTTTGCTTCACCGTGGTTGCTTTGATAGGTGACTTTTCCATAATTAGAACCAAAACTTTTCTTGCAGTCTTTGCAAATAAGCCTTGCAATACCTCTTACACTACCATTATTAGAAATCGAATGAGATCCACAATGTGGACAAAATAAGTCAGAACCTTTGGCTTTGGGCTTTTGAGTTGATCTAATTTGGCAATTTGGTATTCTGAGAGGGGCACTTTGAACACCTCCAACCTTCTCAAGTTTATCATTTGTTTCATTGATAGCTTCTTGACGGTCTTCAGTGTCTAGAGCCTCTATCATTTTAATATAGTCTTCAATTTTTTGGGAGTCTTCCGGTTTCAACATGTAGTGAATTATATCACTACAAACTCATGTGTGAAATACTCAATCACTACTTGTACTGAAAACAGCCTTATTTTTTAACAAATAAGAAAAATTATTCTGAGTAAACAACTTATTGAATATTGATAAATCATCCATCAAGAAGCCTCCCCTTTAATGCAACACAAGAAATACAATTAATATTTCTAATAACTAAAATATATCATTAATTAGAAAAATTTGCAAAACCATTTTTAATCATTCAACAATAGTGTTATGATACTAATCTTGAATTAAAATTATTATTAATTTAGAGATTTAAAACTTTTATCTCTTTTTTATAACAAATTACCGGTAAACAACTATTAATTATACCATATAATTTCAATATTGAAACTAAATTAATCATCTCATTTATAGTTTCAATCAAATTTATAATTACAGCTAAGACTACACTATTACATCTAAAGATTCACCTAAGAGTGATCAATACTATAACTACAACTCTCAAAATCTACATTTAATATAGCACTTGATTTCTCATATTTCCAACTTATCTTTAAGCTATGATTGTTGGAGGCTTCTACTGCTATAATAGCCTCACTATTAAAAGCTTTGTGAGTTTTTCTAAATCTAATTAATTCTAATTGTTTTTTAACAATGCTAGTATCAAGTATATTATCAATTTGATCTATTGTAAGATTAGTTCTATTTATTTCCTTATGACCACCAGCGCCTGCTTTTACTACAGCATCATAGTCATTCTTTCCTGCAAACAAGTCTAAGTACCATATTTGTGGTTTTCCAGGCATAAACATTTGAAGGGCTCTTGCTAATAGGAGGCTCTCTTGTTTTTCTCCTAAAGCACTAAAATATGTTGCATTAACTTGATAATACATATTCTTCTTACCGTGGAGATCTTTTACATACCCACCTCTACTTACAACAGTATCAATAAGGTTTTGTATTTGATTGTCATTTAATAGACCCTTTAAATCTAATAAAGGAATACCATCGTGAGAACCAAGCATATTAACAGTCTTTATATCTTCATTAATTATTTCATCAATCCATTTCTTTAATATTAGGGAACTCTTTCTCTCTATTGCATCAATTAATAATCCAGGTAAAAAGAAATCATAAGTTAAATAGCCCATCTTCGCTATTTTAGTGTGAATCTTATCTTCATATTTAGAGTGAATTTCAGGAAGTAGTGTAATATTATATTTGTCAGATAAAGTTTTAACTTTATCTAAGAACTGCCAAGTTTCAGGATCATTTAAGAAGTTCTTTTTACCAGGTGCTTTAGGAGCGTAAGCAAAAGCATCTAAACGTACTATTTTAGCACCATAATTTGATAATTGCTTAAGTGTATCCTCATAAAAATCCCAAACCAAAGGAGACTCTATATTCAAGTCCATTTGTCCTAAATATTTACGTCTTGATTCTAAGATATCAACAATTCTTTCCTTGTAACAATCAAATTGTCCAAAATTCATATCTTTGGGTACTACATTTATATCTAGATTATCATTTATTATTTTAACTATTCTACTTGCTTTTTCATATTGAATATCTAAGTCAGTAATAATATCTTGAATATCAACTTTATCATAAGATATTTGTTGATAGAAGGTATTCCAATAGGGAACCTCTTTGCCATCAGGCATTCTAACATTTAAAATAGGAAGTCCTGGCTTTCTAAAGAACATATCTTTAATATATTTATCTTGTGGTACTAATATACCTTCTTCATTGATTTCTCCGTATCCTTGCCAAAATTTATTCCAATTTATAAAGAAATCTACATATTTGGAGTTTTCCCCATTTTTAATAATATCTTGAAATTGTTTTGATAAAACAGAGGCATGATTTAATATAAAATCTAGCTTTAAATCGATACCAGCTTCTTTAATAGTTTCAAGATCACATCTTGATGCTAATACGTCATTTATAGAATAATCGATAACAGAGAAACCTCTATCAATATCTGTATTAAATATACTTGGAAGAATATAGAAAGATTCAAAACAATTAGATAATTCTTGTTTATTAATTACTTTAATAGTATCACTTAGTTTTTCCCCTATACTATCTGGGTAGGAATTAAGCATAGGACCGTTGTTTATGTTATTTAAACCCATAAGGGATTTAAATTCACTATAACTTATTATTTTACAATCCTTTGTAATAATAATTGAAGCTGTTTTTGCTCTTTCATTTAGTTTCTTTTGCTCTAGTGATAATACCAAGGATATAAAGGGACTATCGGTATTGCCATCTCTATTTCTAGTAAGTCTATGAGCTAAAGTCTCCTCAGGAGTGCTGTTTAGCATTATAGAGTAATCAACTCCATTTAAATTAGAATTATTACCATGAGTCCATTCAATGATTAAGATATTTGTAGTTGAAAAATCAACTTCATCATACCATAGTTGATTTTCAGCTCTACCCATTCTCTTTAAATATATAGATTCCTGCCCTCTTTTAAAGTGAGAGATTATATTGTTTATTTCATCAAAGTTGATTTCTAAATCTGTTCCAAGATATTTTTCCAGGGCTATAGAACCACCCCTCTGGTATTTACTTAACCATGAATACTTCTCAACTAAAGAAATATCACAATCCATATATTCTTCACACAAGGTTAGTAGTTCTTGTTTTACTTTATCATTGTATAGATTATTCTTTACAAGAGCTTGTACTCCAAATAGCCTATATACTCTAAGTCTTTCATTATCATTTAAGGATGGAATCCTTCTTGGATAATTGTCTCCTGAGAGAATATAACTAGTAACTCCTAAGCAATTAAAAAAATAAGATAATAAAGATCCAACCTCAGATTTACCAACGCCGGATCCTCCAAAGACTGATATAACAATCTTATTTGAATTATCTACTCGATTATCATTTATTTGAGATCTTAGTAATTCTAGCAAGTTTTTAAAAATAACTTTAGCTTTTTCAACATGCTTATCATTTATTTGAATGCTATCAAATGGCATATCACCTGTAGGAATGTTATCAAAATCTGTAATAGTTGGTATTACCCAGTCGTTAGAAATAAGTTTATTAAAATCCATATTGCAATCCTTTTTTTTAATCTTATTTAGCTCATCAGGAACTGTTTTATTATTAAATTCATTATTAGAACTTAATAAATCATAGTTTCAGTGGTATTTATTTATTATACCATAAAATATAAAAAATTTTAAATACTTTATCTTAAAGCAACTATTAAACTAAAATATTAAATTTTTACTTAATACTCCTAACAAGTAGGTATAGAGAAAGGCAAGTAAATAGGGATATAGTAATGTGTTAACAATTAATTAAACCTTATTAAAGTTCTTGATAAAAGAAAATAAGGATTTGAACTCTTATTTATCAAAAAGAATAAGCCGCTCTAAAAGTGTAACTGGTAAGATGAAAATGTCGTTTTATGGTCGTGAAAAATGTAGGTTTCATATTAAAATAAACATAATTTGAATATTATATTTTTTTGCAACGTAAAGCCTCTCGTTTCATTTATCGTTGCAACGATGAAACGAAAGAAAATAAAAGCAACTTATTTTTGCGTCTTAAATTAAAGTAAAGTATATTTTGTTGCTATTCCTTGACCAATTCGTTTTATAGAATTCTTATCAATTAATAAATTTAAAACCCTAATTACTTTACTTTTATTCCACTGTGTTGATGATTCTATTTCTAATCTAGTTGAAGCTTTACCTGATTTCAATAAATCAAATATTAACCGCTCCTCTTTATTTAATACATTTAAGTCTTTATTCAAAAGAGGAAGGATAACCTTACTGGAATTTTCAAATACAATAAATTCTGGTTTAAAAATACTTTCTTCATATGAATAATTAATTCTTCTACTTCCAGTACCAAATTTTTCTATATATCCTAATTTAAAGAAAACACTTGCAAGTATTGGATTTCTCAATAATGTGCCTTGTCTATACAAATATTCATCTTTCGATATTCCAAAAGGCAAACCACCAGGTGACGAAATCTCAACTCTATCATCATACATTGAGATTTTAATAGCGGATCTTGTATCCCAAACTCTATAAACAATACTGTTCGCCAAAACTTCTCTAAAGGCCTTTTCAGGAATTGTCTCTATTTTATTTCTTTTTGATCCTTCAACTACTTCATATTGATAATACTTTCGAAACAGAGTTACTCCTTGATTAAATTGATCAATTACAGAAATATGTTGTATCGATTGTCTATCTAAAAACTCATCAATATTTTTGCCAAATCTAACCATATCCAAACCCGGAAAATCATTTATATCAGCTAAAAGTTCTGCAGCTCGGTTAAAACCATTTTTATCAGAATACAAATCTAAAGTTTTTAATATATCCATGTTAACTTTTTTAATATCTAAAACTTCAATCAATTCTGCTTTTAAGCTTTTAAATATAAGATCTTGATTGTATGCAGGTAGCTGTTCATAATTTTGATTGATTCCTTCTAAAATAAGCCTATTTAATTCTAATCTATCTACTTCAACTGTTGATGAATCAGATCTTTTGAACGCTTTACTTTTATAAAGATAAGGTTTATCCAAGCCTTCTATTACTTTTAATTCAATAATTTTATCAGTTTTATTTATATACAAAGTAAAACTTGGCACAGGTTTTAAACTATCATTTATTTTATTTTCAATGTCTAAACACAACTGTTCTAAATCTCCATCAATCCCTTTTACTTTTCCATCATCAGATATGCCAAAGATAATTCGACCTTCACCATAATTTGCATAAGCACTTATAGTTTTTAAAAAAGTATTTGAAATATCAGACTTGTACTCTAAATCACGTGTTTCTCTATTAGCCATATTATTACCCTCTTTTATTATAATATCAAAGAATCTAACATATTGCAACGAAAGGCCTTTCGTTCCATATATCGTTAAAACGATGAAACGAAAGAAATAACGAAAGTAATAAAATTGCATATTGTACTTCACTAAATAGCTATTAGGAACTATAAAGCCCATTGTATAGAAAGATTTTCATCCTTTTTAAAAATAATGAAACGATTAGAAAAGTAAAAAAACCCTAAACAATAAATAGGCTTTATCTCTCTATTTATTATTTAGGATAAAATTATCACTCAAATTATTTTTATTGAATAGCTTTATCTATTCAACTTTGTTTATATTGTTTAAAGGCTTAGATTAAAGGGCACTTCTAGTTGAACTAATAGTTTGCTCAATTAGTGAATCTATTGTAATGATTCTCTGATCTCTTAATATAGTTTTTACTGTA
>Ga0307991_1003053_pt1 | contig 11042 bp, 16 predicted proteins | sample EllFjometagen131_FD_203146 | JGI IMG/M metagenome (GOLD analysis project Ga0307991, IMG submission 203146) | Marine microbial communities from Ellis Fjord, Antarctic Ocean - #131 | ecosystem: Environmental > Aquatic > Marine > Unclassified | place: Southern Ocean | collected 2014-10-08 | reverse complement strand
AAAATAAAGAAAATCTCAGATAAAAGAACTAAAAAATATAAGAAAATTTCAAAATCTTAGAAGAATTAGAAACCCTTAAAAACCCTTATTTTCTTGTTTTCTAGTAGACTAGATCGGCAGGTTAGCCCTCTGCTCATGTGCAAACGGGCTTTATGGCAGACTACGGGTGGAGTGTGAAAGTTGCGTCAAAGGGTCTTTAATCCAACGTTGACGTTTTGTCCGCTTTGATCTTGTAGATACGAAATGGGTCAGGCCTTGATCGGAGCAGCCCTAAACATTTATTTAGATGCTTAGTGGGTTACAGAACCGAGGAAGATTAAAGGTTAACTTTTTGATTATTCTTGAGCTGACCACTTGGTCTACACTTATTCACAAACTTAATAAATTCTATTTTTCTTTTTATATTAATGAAAAACAAAGCTTAAAATTTATTTAATAAATTTTAGCTAAGTCCTCGCTTTGCTACGGGGTCTATTTCATAAAAACAACCAAAATGAAAATAAACAAAAGAGGTCAATTTTACTTTATAGGCGCTTTGATGTTGGTTTTAGTTATTGTGAGTTTTGTTACTATGAACAATTATGTTCTTAAAAAAGAAAATTCTGAGATGAAAAATATTCAAGAAGAACTTAATATAGAGATACAACGAACTTTAGAATATATTGTAAGTGGAAATTTATCAGACTCTGAAGCCTTAGTTTTATTTGCAAACTTTAGTTCACATTATATAAATAAAACTGGAAAAAATAAAAACATTGTATTTATGTTTGGTAAAAAGAATGGGAACCTTATTTTAAAAGGAAACAAAGTAGCTGATTCAGAAAATATGATAATTATGACAGGGGATTCTACAATAAATATTGAAGAAGACTTTGTAGAAGGAATTTTTGAAAAAACTATTCTCTCTGGTACAGACATTACTCTAACCTCTGGAACAAATAATTATTCGTTTGATTTATATGAAGGACAAAACTTTTATTACTTTATTACTAAAGAATATAAAGGAGAAAAACAAATAATATTAGGGTGAAAAGATGAGGAAAATAAGAAAAAGGAACAAAAAAGCATTAAGTGTGATGATTGGATATATCTTATTAATTACATTTGGGATTATAATGAGTGCAATTGTATATTCTTATCTTAAAACTTATGTTCCAAAAGAATTTGTAAAATGTCCTGATGGGATTTCTCTTTTTATTGAAGAAGTAAATTGTAGTGATAGTTTATATCCAGATTACTCGGGTGCTAAAGACATAAATATAACTATTCAAAACAATGGAAAATTTAATGTTGCAGGATATTTTATACATGCAACAAATAATAGTTCCTATGAGATTGCTACAATTGATTTGTCTCAAAATGTGACTGAGAACTCCAATAAAATTCCCTCTATTGTGGGAAATGCTGTTATCTTTGATCCAACAACTACTGATACAAACTCATTTCAACCAACTGATGAAATTACACATTATTTTAAAAATATAACTTATAGTGGTCTTGCACAAATTGAAATTATTCCAATAAGATATGAAATGAAAGCGTCTACACAAAGATTAGCTAGTTGTGGGAATGCAAAAGTTTGGGAAACTGTTACTTGCGATTAAACATAATTCGAAGACTTTAAAAATAAAAAGAACTTAAATAAAATATGACACACAAAAAGGGGTTATCACCGGTAATTGCTACAATGCTTTTAATAGCAATAGTAGTTGTTATTGGGCTTATTATTTTTCTTTGGTTTAGAGGAATGACTGAAGAAGCTATAACTAAATTTGATGGAACAAACATAAAATTAGTTTGTGAAGAAGTTTCATTTGAAGCAAGTTATGAAGCAAATGGGGTTTTACATATTTTAAACACTGGAAATGTTCCAATTTATCAAATAAAATTAAAAAAGATTGGTGAAGGAAGCCATTCTACAGAAACAATCGAAGAGGGTTGGCCTGAACTAGGATTAAATCAAGGAGGCACTTTTTCAGGAAGTTTTGTTGATATAAATTTGAATAGTTTATTATTAATCCCAGTCTTAGTAGGAAATTCTGATAAAGGAGACTTATCTTATACTTGTGAAGAAAGGCACGGATATGAAATAATAGTATAATGAAAAAAAAGGGTCTTTCTCCGATAGTAAGTGTTGTTTTAATTATTGGTCTTGTTATTGCGTCTGTTACTATTGTCTTTAATGTTGTAAAAAATATGTCTGAAGAAAAATTAAATGAAGCTCAATCTTGCTTTGAAATAAGAGATACATTTGAAATTAATGGAGATTATACTTGTTATAATAAATCTGGTCCTGAAGATTCTTTTAACTCAAATGTTAGAGTTTCTATTTCTAGAAATGTTGCTTCTTTAGATTATCTTTTAGTAGCTATTTCTTCTGTAAATGATTCTAAAACATTTAAATTATATGATGTAAATATGGAAATTGAAGGTATTTCTAATTATCCTGATGGGTCTCTTAAAATTAACTTGCCTGGAAATGAAAGTGGAAAAACTTATATTGTATATTGGGACATAGCAAAACCAGAAAAAATACAAATTGCCCCTTCAGTAAATGAAAAAATGTGCGGTACTCTTGATGAAATGCCTCAAGTACCTATTTGTTCATAATTTATTTAACATTAAGTATTTAAATTATAATTTATATCTTTAAACATGGTAACGCTAAAAAAAAGAGGTCAGGTTTGGATAGAAACTGTGACCTATACTTTGGTTGCTTTAGTAATGATTGGTTTAATTCTTTCTTTTGCTAAACCTGAAATAGAAAAAATGAGAGATAATGTTTTAATTGAACAATCTTTAAAGATGCTAAAAGAAATAGATCAAACTATTATTGAAGTGGGAGATAAAGTAACAGGAAATAGACTTGAGTTGGCTATTACTCTTAAAAAAGGTTCAATTGAAATAAATGGAAGCGGAGATCTTTTAATTTTCTCAATGGAAAGTAAAAATCTTTATAGTGAACCAAATCAATCCTATTTTGAAGGAGACTTTGAAATACTTACAATAGAAAAAGGAAAATATAATAAAGTAACAATTGCTAAAAATTATTCAGGAGAGTATGATTTATTATATAAAAATGAAAATATTTCAAAAATAATTACAAAGGCTTCAAACCAATACGAATTTCTTATAACAAATAAAGGAGGCGATAATAGACAAATTAACTTTGATGTAAATTAAAATGGCACAAAAAAAATTAAGTATTTTAGATTATCCGCAGGTTGCAATTGACTTTTCTCCAAGAATTCCTAAATTAAAAAAAGAAAGAGATAAGTCAAAAATAAATGTAAGATATTGTTTAATTGCTCCTTTTGCATATGTACATATTTATTGGGACCCAAAAGAATACGAAGTAGTTTACCATATTGAAGAACCTATTCTTGATAAAAAAGAAATGCACTATATGGAACAATTAATTTCTGCAATGAAAAATATGATTAATTTTGATGAAGTAATACATCGAACAAGAGATGCTCTTTTTGAATATATTGATAAGAGATTTAAAATGTTTGCAGTAGAATTGGGAATGGATTTATCTTATGAAAGTTATAAAAAAATCTATTATTATCTTTGTAGGGATTTTATTGGATTTAATGAGACTGAACCTTTTTTAAGAGATTATTTTGTAGAAGATATTGAATGTAATGGCTCAAATTCTCCAGTATATATTGTTCATAGAACCTTTAGAAATTTAAAAACAAATATTTTATTTAAAGATAATCAAATTTTAGAAAGTTTTGTTGAAAAATTAGCTCAAAGATGTGGAAAATATATTTCCTATGCAAAACCTATCTTAGATGGAAGTTTACCTGATGGTTCAAGAGTTAATGCTACATATACTAAAGATATTACAAGTAAAGGTCCAACATTTACAATAAGAAAGTTTACTAAAAAACCTTGGACCCCTCCTCAATTAATTGGGTTTAATACTTTAAGTCCAGAAATGCTTGCTTATCTTTGGTTATTAATTGAATATAAAATGAATCTTCTTATTGTGGGAGGAACAGCTTCGGGAAAAACCACTTTGCTTAATGCTATTGCCTTTTTTATTCCTCCTGAAGCAAGAGTTGTAAGTATTGAAGATACTCGTGAATTAAATTTACCTAGAGAAAACTGGTTACCAAGTGTAACTAGATCTGCAACAGGGGTAGGAGAGCTTGGAGAAATTAACTTATATCAATTATTAAAAAGTTCATTTAGACAAAACCCAGATTATGTTATTGTGGGAGAAGTTCGAGGTAAAGAAGCTTCTGTATTATTCCAGGGAATGGCGTCAGGACATTCTTCAATAAGCACTATTCACGCAGACTCTGTTGAAACTGTTATAAAAAGATTAGAAACTCCTCCAATTGAGCTTTCTCCAACATTATTAAATGTATTAGATGGAGTTTGTATTATGACCCATGCAATAGTAAATAAAACAGAAACAAGAAAATTAAGAGAAATTGTAGAAATTGTTAATGTTAATCCTGAAGGTGCTGCAATTACAAATACTCCCTTTAAATGGAATCCTTTAGAGGACCAATTTTATTTTAAAAAACAGAGTAAGATTTTTGAGAAGATTTTTGAAAGATATGGTGTTCCAAAAGAGCAAATTTTAATTGAATTTCAAAGACGAGCAAAATTATTATATAAGTTATATCAATTAAAAATCTTTGAATTTGATAGAGTACAAGAAGTAATTAATCAATACTATAAAAGGCCTGAAAAAATATTAAAAGAATTTAAGATAGAATAATTTAATTTCTACAAATTAGACTAAACGCAATCTTTAATAATATATTTTTACTGTTTATTTTATGAAAAGGGATGGAAAATCTTTGACTTTCCACCAATTCCATTTTAGGAGAAATTTAAAATGAAAAAGGAGGAGATAATTAGTTTGGGTCAGCTTGTTGAAAAATTTGAAAAAAAATTAAAAAAATTTGGGAGAGCTAAAGAAAAAAAAGGAGAAAAATTAAAAATAGAATTATTGGACATCCATAGAAAAATATCTTTACATCTAAAATGATTAAGAAAAAAGAATATCCTTTAGAAAAGATAAAAACTTTAGTTAAAAAAGAAAAAGAGAATCTAAAAGAAATAAAAAGATATTCTGAAGAAGTGGAAAAATCAAGAGAGGGTTCAGAAGAAAGGGAAATTATTCAAAAAAGGCTTGATATTCTTGAAGAAGATTTTAAAAAAAGTCATGAAGAAATTTTAAATATTTTACATAAATTTGATAGGCCTGACGAAGAGATTTTTGAAGAAGAAGAAATAAAAAAAAGACCAACTATTTCTGAAGACGACCATTATCTCTTTAGAGAAGGAGATGTTTTAAGAACACGAGGAGGAAAAGTACCTGCTTTAAAAGAAATGCGAGCAACTGTTCTTGAAAGACAAACTTTTAAAAGATTAAAAAAAGCTAGAAAAAAGAAAGAAGAATCATTAAAAAAACCTAAGAAAAGAAAAAATACTCAATACTCTGAAATTTCAAGTAGATTCTTTTCAAAATTATCAAAAGATCTTTTAGGAAGTGAATCTTTTCAACGATTAGAAAGAGACTTGGTTAAAGCTAATTTAGATTATGCCCCTACAGGATATATTTCTATGATTTTATTTTCAACTATTCTTTCTATAATTGTTGCAGGATTTATCTTCTTATTTTTCTTGTTCTTTAATGTTGAAGCAATAGTTCCTTTTATTACAAGAGCCACAGATACAATAAATGTTCGGTTTGCCAAAGTATTCTGGATTTTATTTGTAATCCCTCTCGGCACTTTTGCAATAATGTATCTTTATCCTTCTCTAGAGAAAAAATCTGCAGAAGCAAAAATAGATATAGAATTACCTTTTGCATCAATACACATGGCAGCAATTTCAGGTTCAATGATAAATCCTATAAAAATATTTGAAATTATTATTTTCACAAAAGAATATCCTGCAATAGAAAGAGAATTTACTAAAATCCTAAATGATATAAATGTATATGGTTCTGATCTTGTAAGTGCTCTTAAAAATAGTGCAAAAAATACTTCAAGTAAAAAACTCTCAGAACTATTAAATGGGTTATCTACAACAATAAATTCTGGAGGAGATCTTGTCCAATTCTTTGATAAAAGATCACAAAGTTTATTATTTGAATATAAACTTGCTAGAGAAAAATCTTCAAAAGCAGCAGAAACTTTTATGGATATTTATATTAGTGTTGTAATTGCTGCACCTATGATTTTAATGTTATTATTAATGATGATGAAAATTAGTGGATTAGGTTTAAGTATGAGTGTGCAAGCAATTACCCTAATGATGGTGCTGGGTGTTGTTGTAATTAATATTGTCTTTATAACTTTTTTACACATAAAGAGGTCTGAATAAAATGGAAATGAAAAAAATACACTGGACAGGAATAATCTTTGCAGCAACTATACTAGTAGTTAGTTATCTTTTTGCTAGTCCAAAGAGCCTACCTCTTTTTGCAGGAATAGGTATTTTGATTGGGGTTGCTCCTTTTGTTGGGAATATGATAAATGAGGTAAAGATTGCTACTGAAAAAGAAGAGATGTTCTTGGAATTTTCTAGAAATCTTGTTGAAAGTGTAAAAACAGGAACACCAATTAGTAAGAGCATTATGGGTATGAAAAGTAAAGATTATGGGGCATTAACCAAACACATTCAAAAATTAGCAAACCAAATTTCTTTGGGAATCCCCTTAAATAATGCCTTAACTGTTTTTGCAAAAGACGTTAATAATAAATCTATTTCAAGAACCTTAACACTTATTGGTCAAGCTGAAAGAGCAGGAGGGGAAATCGGAGAGATTTTAGAATCTGTAGCAGGGGCAGTTAGTATGACAGATAAATTGAAAAAAGAAAGAAAAGCTTCAATTTCTACTTTAGTTGTTCAAGGATATATTATTTTTGTAGTATTTATTGTGATTATCTTAGTTATGCAATTTCAAATAATTCCAATGGTTTCTGGAATATCTGGTGCAGAGGAAATTGCAGAATTTGCTGGAGGGGGAGGAGCAAAATTCAGTGGAGCAGGAGAAGATGTTAGTCAGGATCAAATTTCTAATTCATTTTTATATTTGATTTTAACACAAGGTTTTTTCACAGGATTAGTTATTGGAAAATTATCTGAAGGAAATATTAAAGCAGGTGTAAAACATTCTTTTGCTTTAACATTTTTATCATTCTTGATTTCAGCAACTGCTAATGTTTTGCTGGGGTGAATTTTAAAAATGAAAACTAGAAACAAAAAAGCAACACATGTAGGAGTTATTTTATCTTTTGTGATTTTCATAACATTTGTAATATTTATTTTTGTTATCTTAAAGCCCACTTCAAATATTCAAAAAGGGGATAATTCTAATATTATTTTTTTGAAAAAGAACATAGAAAATTTTATTTCTGCTGAGACTACATCTTTTATTCTTAGTACTCCTGGAATTGACCTTTGTTTTACACTTAATGAAAGTGTTTTTGGTGTAGAAGGATTAAATTATAGTGTAAAAAATGAACACAACACCCCGATTAAATCAGATCAAAATGCAAACGAGCTTTTTATTGAAAAAGATAATTCAGGAAACCTCTATAAAGTAACTTATTCTCCAAGAAATTTAAGTAATCTTCTCTTAAAAAACCATGAGGGTTGTGGCGTAGTGACGATAAACTCTGTTAGAAAAACAAATCAATTTATTGAACCTAAAATTGAAGAATTGATTTTAAAGCAAGAGGAAAATTATTCTGGTTTAAAACAGGATTTTAATATTCCTTCTGAAAAAGAATTTGGAATAAACTTTACCTTTGAAAATGAAACTTCTATGGGAAAAAGCCTTCCTGATAAAAAGAAAGCAACTTATATTAAAAAATTCCAGATAATTTATCTTGATTTGGAAGCAGAAGAAAGAATAGGAAATTTTATTATTTATATATTATAAAATGATTAAAATAAAAAGAAAAAACAAAAAAGGGTGGATAAAGATAGTTGAAGCTTTTATTGCAATCTTAATGATTGTGAGTGTTTTAACTATAATTGTTATGAAAGACTTAGTTATAAAGGATGATGGTTATGATAGAATTTATGAAGAAGAATTTTATATTTTACAAAAAATACAATTAAATTCAAGTCTAAGACAAGATATTTTAGGGGCAACACCAATTCCTATTGAATCAACAAACCTAAATTTTCCTTTTGAAAAAGATTCTATATTTGCCTCCACTGCCTTAAAAACTTTTAATTGTAGTTTTAAAATATGTATTCCTGATGAAGAATGTGTTTTGGAAAATTCTCCTGCAGAACAAGAAGTTTTTGGAAAATCAATAATAATTAATTCTAATCTAACAGTTTATAATCCTCGAGAACTTGCACTCTTTTGTTGGAGAGATTAAAATAAAATGGTTAAGTACAAATTTCTAGAACATACAGCAGATATTAAATTTCAAGCATTTGGAAAAACTCTTAAAAAAGTTTTTGAAAATTCTGCATTTGCTTTAAGAGATTCAATTACTAAAAGTAAAGTAAAACCTTTAATTAAAAAAGATCTTGGAATGCAAATTGAAGGGCGAGATTTGCTTGGAGTCTTACAAGATTTTTTGGAGGAATTTTTATTTTTATTTGAAACTAAAGGGTTTTTACTTAGTAAATTTAAAAAACTCAAGATTAAAGAAAAATCTGGAGCTTATTTTATTGAATGTGAAGTCTTGGGAGAAAAAATAAAAAATCATAAAATTGAAACACATGTTAAAGCAGTTACCTATAGTGAAATGTTTGTTAGGAAAGAAAATAAAAAGTGGATTGCACAAGTTGTGTTAGATATTTAGATAAATAATTTTTTTTAGATTATTTTTAAAATAGCATTAAACGACCCAGAGGGTTTGGGTGGAAAGAAGTGAGAAGCGTAGCGTCCCCTTTAGCGTATGACACAGACATTCGCCGATGAATTTATATACAAAATAGAATAATTTATTATATGAAAGAAAAACATCCTATTGCTTCAGTTGATTTAATTATTAAGAAAGGTAATGAAATTCTTCTAGGAGAAGTATCTGATAAATGGAAGAATCAAAATAAATATGAATGGGGGCTTCCAGGTAGAGAAATAAATTTTGGAGATGATTTTAAAACAACAGTAGAAGAGAATCTCAAAGAAGAATTAGAAATGAATTTAATAAAATTTAAAATTATATGTGTCAATAATAATTTTAGTTTGGGAAATCATTATATTGTAACAGGAGTTCTTGTAGAAGCTGAAGGGGAACTTAAGGTGATGAAACCAGAAGATTGGAAACAATGGAAATGGTTTAATAAAGATGAACTTCCAAATAAATTATTTCCTTCAGCTAAACTTACAATTAAATCTTTCTTAGAAAAAAAGGCGAATGTCGAGTAAGATGTTGTATAACATTTAGTTATGAGAAGTTAATTTTTACAGAGTGGAGCGAAGTGATCTCGAAAAAATTAAATTTGGGAGAAAACTGCAAAACGTGGCTGTGATGTAACAAAACGGAGAAGTAAATCCAAAACCATATTTATTACTTAAATAAATTTTCTGTGAGAGAATAAACTATTGGAACATAAATTACCGCCTGTGCAATATTGTATATTGCATTAATTCCTAGCTCATAACCTCTGACAAGTTTATCTGGTTCTTTTAATATTCTAGGTATATGTCTTAAAGAAAAAGCAGGAATTATCATATCCATAATACCATACTCAACTTCATCGCAAGTTAATTTTGAATTAATTGATTGTCCCATAATATTAAAAGATTATACGCATATAAAAATATATTTGTATAAGAGGCTCTGGATTTATTACACATAACACGCCGGAATTTAAATAAATCTTGAGCGTATCCAATTTGGAGAAATACCAATCGGAGGCATTTTCTGTTTAACTTTTATTAAGTCGTACGAACGAATGAAATGAGTGACCTAATGAGTTTCCAATCTCCAAAAATTCTTTGATATTGTAGTTGTTGAAAATTGTCTTTTAAAATTGTTATTGGGACGGAAACGCGCGCTTAAGGTATTCCTCTTTTTCTAAAAAAGAAGTTTTTAGAATTATTTTGTAAAAATTTTTATCAGTTCTTTTTCTACTTCTCTAATTTTTTCTTGCTTTAATTTTCCTGCTTTGTAATTTATTTTAGATTTGTTAATTGTGAACAAAACTGATGGGCGAATATAACTATCTCTTGAAATTCCTCCGGATTCAAATTCTTTTCTTTTTAATTTTAAGATATTTGAATCTGGTCTTGGTTGTCCAGTGATTTGGCAAAGAATAATGCTATTTCCTTTAAGTTTTGCCACAACTAAAGAAGGTCGTTTTTTTGATTTTTCACCTTCTGAAAAAGGAAATTGAAAAATAACAACATCTCCTTTTTCATAATCTACAAGTCTTTCCATATTTCATCCTCTTCTGGAGTATTCCATGCTTCTGCTAAAACTTCTTCAGAAATTAAAGCTGAAGGCATATTTTCACTAATGTTTTTTGTGATATTTAAATTATTCATTGGTTTTAATTCAACTCTATCTGAATAAACAATTATGTTTATTTTTGTTCCTTTATTAAATCCTGCAAGATTTCTTGCAACATTTGGAATACAAATTTGTCCCTTGTCTGTTATTTTTACTGTTCTTATTTCTTTAATTTCTTCTTGCATTTTATTGTCTTCTTAATAGTAAGAAATGTAAGAAATATTATATAAATGTTTTGTTTTTAGTTTCTTGTCTCATCACAAATTAGCCCAAAAAACTTAATTGATTATAACAACGGAATTAAAGAAAGTTAATTTCTCCCGCGAGTTTACGAGCTGGATGAGAAATTAATTTGGAAAAATCCTGCAAGGGATTTTCTCTTTAATCGCTGTTATGTATTTTTTCTGCAAGAAAAAATCGCCGAAGGCGACAGTATGACGCAAGATGGATATATCAGTTAACTCTTTTTAAGAAATCTTTTTTAGTCTCAAAAATTATGCTATCTAAATCTGAATTAGAGACAATTCTAAAAGGTTGTCCAGTTACTGCTTCTGCATACATTCTTGAAGCATGAGGAAAATC
>Ga0307991_1003052_pt1 | contig 11042 bp, 10 predicted proteins | sample EllFjometagen131_FD_203146 | JGI IMG/M metagenome (GOLD analysis project Ga0307991, IMG submission 203146) | Marine microbial communities from Ellis Fjord, Antarctic Ocean - #131 | ecosystem: Environmental > Aquatic > Marine > Unclassified | place: Southern Ocean | collected 2014-10-08 | reverse complement strand
CGGCAACCTTGATCAATAAAGAGCAGAAAACTGTCGACGTAACCTTCCATATTGAGCAGGGTGTCGAGGTGCACATCGGTCAGATCAATGTCGGGGGTAACACCAAGACGCGTGATAAGGTTATCCGCCGCGAAATCACTATTGTGGAAGGTGATCTCTACAGTTCCGGGCGCTTGGATACGAGCAAAAAACGGTTGGACAACCTCGGATTTTTCAGTGAGGTAAACGTTGATACGGTAAATGGCGATGATCAGCAAATAATGGATGTTCAGGTCGATGTAAAAGAGCAAGCTACCGGAACTTTCAGTGTTGGTTTTGGCTATTCATCTGTTGATGGTCTTATCGGGCAGGGTTCGATAAGTCAGGATAATTTTCTCGGGCGGGCTTTACAGTTGAATCTGGCGGGCTCCTTTGGCGGCACCAGCACCACCTACCAGTTGGGTATTCTTGACCCATATTTTATGGATAAGAATCTGGCTCTGGGCTTTGACCTGTATAATACTGATCGTGAGTGGGACGAATATTCCAAAAAAGCCATCGGTGGCGACATTAAACTGGGTGTGCCGCTGAGTTACAACACGCGTACTTTCTTCATCTATAAATATGAGGAAAAAGAGATCTACGATATATATTATTTGGCTAATGAACGTTTGCTCGATCAGGAAGGTAAATCGATATTGTCGTCGATTTATGCCTCAATTTCTACTAATACTACCGATTACCGCCCCGATCCATCGCGCGGCTACATGTCCGAATTTTCACTGGAATTTGCCGGTATAGGTGGCGACGAGCGTTTTGCCAAAACTATTCTTGACCATCGCCATTTCTTTCCGATTAAATGGGGAGTTGTTTTTTCAGCCCATGGTCAGCTCGGATTTGCCCATAAAGTCGGAGACGAAGATATCCCCATCGACGAGCGCTTTTATCTCGGTGGCTTGAGCACCGTGCGTGGTTTCGACTCGCGTGAGGTTGGTCCATGGGAGTGGGCGAGAGAGTATGATCGTGATTCCGCTGGATATTTGGTTGTTGATTCAACTGATCCAAGTGGTTATAAAACGATTGATTCTACCACTGAGCGTGATTTTATCGGTGGCGTTAAAGATGCTTTCTTTAATTTTGAGCTGATTTTCCCGCTGCTGCCAGATGCCGGTCTTAAGGGGGTTATCTTCTTTGATACTGGTAACTCTTGGGATCAAGGCGAAGAATATTTTTCCAATATGCGTTACAGCGTTGGTGCTGGTATTCGCTGGAAAAGTCCTCTCGGGCCATTGCGCTTGGAGTGGGGCTATAATCTTGACCCAGAACCATGGGAAAACGACTCGAAATTTGATTTCTCTATTGGTAAGTTTTTCTAACCTCTGTTGATTTTTGCTAAGGAGTAAAAGATGAAACGTATTTTTATTGCTGTACTCGTAGTGTTCAGTTTTGTGACTGTTGCGAATGCCTCTGATCTTAAGGTTGGCTTTGTAGACTTACAAAAAGCTATGGCAATGTCTGCTGCTGGTCAGTCAGCAAAAGCGAAAATGGATAGTGAAGTGCAAGCTGTACAGGATGAAGTGCAAAAACGTCAAGCTGATCTTCAGGCCTTGCAGGAGTCTTTGAAAAAACAGATGGCACTGCTTTCTGCTGAAGCAAAGCAGGAAAAAGATCTCGATTTTCAACAGCAGGTGCGGGACTATAAAAGTTTTGTTCAGGTTAAGCAGGATCAGCTACGCCTAAAAGAGAAATCATTGACTGAGCAGATATTGCGTGACCTTGGAGCTCAGTCTGCTGATTTGTGTAAAAAGGATGGCATTACTCTACTGTTGGAAAAAGGGCAGCTAGTTTATGCTGTGGATAGCATTGACTATACCGATGCGCTTATTGAGGCTTATGACGCTGTATATAAAGATGCCCATAAATAAAGCGAGTTTAGTTGATGGCAACTCTGAAACAACTGGCAGCTCTGGTAGATGCCGAAGTAGTTGGTGATAAGAATATTGAAATTACCCGCCTGGCTCCTATTGATGGGGCTGGGCGTGGTGATATAACTTTTATTGCCAACGAAAAGTATCTACCTTGTTTGTATACTACTGCGGCTAGCGCGGTATTGGTCGATCGCCAGTTGGATCGCGCTGATGTTGCCTATCTGGTATGTAAAAATCCCTATTTGGCTTTTGCCAAGATACTGACTCACTTAAACGTGCAGCGTCCTGAGCCGTTAGGTGTATTGCCAGGAGCATGGGTGGATAAATCAGCTAAGCTGGGTTTACGGGTTACCGTTCATCCCGGAGTTTGTATCGGCGCAGGTTGTGTGATCGGCGATGACTGTATTATCCAGTCTAATGTTGTGGTGTATCCGCGCGTAAAAATTGGCAATGACTGTCTGTTGCATGCTGGTTGTGTGGTGCGCGAAGATTGTGTGTTAGGCGACCGAGTAATTTTACAGCCCAATGCAGTGATTGGTTCTGATGGTTTTGGCTTTGCCCCTGATGGTGAGAGTTATTATAAAATACCTCAGGTAGGTATTGCGCACATAGAAGATGATGTCGAGATAGGTGCTGGAAGTTGTGTAGATCGTGCTGCCATGGGTGTCACGCGCGTTGGTAAAGGTTGTAAAATCGATAATCTGGTACAGATAGGGCACAACGTAACGCTGGGTGATAATTCGGTAATGGCCTCTCAGTCTGGCATAGCCGGTAGTGCAATTGTAGGACGCCACTGCACTCTGGGTGGTCAATCAGCAATTGCTGGTCATGTCAAAGTGGGGGATAATCTAACCCTTGGCGGTCGTGGTGGTATTACTGGGTCGATTCAGGGCAATCAGGTTGTGTCCGGAGTTCCGGCTATCCCGCACAAACAATGGTTGAAGGCTTCTATGAGCTTTACTCGGCTACCGCAAATGCGCAAAGATATCGCTGCCCTTAAGCGTCAGCTGGATGAATTACACAATGAAATTAAGGAAGATTAGACCACAATGTTGATGAATGCTGTTGAAGTAATGAAATGTTTACCGCATCGCTATCCTTTTTTGTTGGTAGACGGTATCGAAAGTTTTACCGCAGACGAATCCATTGTCGGCATTAAAAACGTGACCATTAATGAACCTTTTTTCCAGGGACATTTCCCCGGTCATCCAATTATGCCCGGTGTGCTGATAATAGAAGCCATGGCGCAGGTGGGCGGAGTATTTGCCAATCTGAATGATGGTATTGGTGCTGATAAAGTTACCTATTTTACCGGTATTGATAAGGTTAAGTTTCGTCAGCCGGTTGTCCCCGGTAATGTGCTGCGTATGGAGTTAACTTTGCTCAAGTTTCGTCGTGGTATTTATCAGTTTGCTGGCAAGGCCTATGTTGGATCGACCTTGGTAACTCAAGCGGAACTGAAAGCTACTTTTGTCAGCCGGGAAGGGTAACTTGATGATACATGCAACTGCCATAATAGAGCCTGGAGCTATCCTGGGTGACAATGTCAAAGTTGGTGCTTACAGCATTATTCGTCAGCATGTAACAATAGGTGACGGTACTGTTGTAGGTCCGCACGTTGTTATCGAAGGGCGCACTACCATTGGCTGTGATAATGAGATTTTTCAATTTGCGGCTATAGGAGCAGTACCGCAGGATCTTAAATTCCATGGTGAAGAAACTACGCTGACTATTGGGGATCGCAATACAATTCGTGAATTTGCCACTATGCATCTAGGTACCGAAGATGGTGGCAGTAAGACCATTATCGGCAGTGATAATCTGTTTATGGCGTACATCCATGTCGCCCACGACTGCATCCTGGGTGATCATATTATCATGGCCAACAATGCTTCACTCGCTGGACACGTTGAAGTTGCTGATTATGCAATCTTGGGCGGCATGTCGGCCGTACATCAATTTACCCGTATTGGTTGTCATGTTATGGCCAGCGGTGGTTCCATGATTGCGCAGGATCTGCCCCCATTTGTTATCGCTCAGGGTGATCGTGCCAAGACTGTAGGCTTGAACCTTATAGGACTAAGGCGCCGTGGTTTCAGCGCTGAAACCCTGTCGGCGCTGAAAAAAGCCTATAAACTGGTATTCCGCTCAGGTTTGCGTCAGGAAGAAGCGTTGCAGCAGATAGCTGAAACTGTTGAGCAGTTTCCTGAAGTTGTATTGTTTAGCGACTTTATTCGCGCCAGTGAACGTGGTGTCGCTCGCTAATTGCAGTTAAACATTTGTACTGTTAAACTACTGGCACCCAGAAGTGGGTGCCGTTGTTTTTTATTCATGCGTAAAATGGTTATTTACTATGGTTGATTATGTCCATTGCCCTGCCCAACACCAATCACAATGCCAAACTAAGCGGCGCGCTCTGATAGTTACCGGCGAGGCATCCGGCGATCTGCATGGTGCCAATTTGATCAAGGCTGCTCTGGTGCTGGATCCACAGTTGTCTTTCTTTGGCGTCGGTGGTGAGCACATGGAACAGGCTGGTTGCGATATTATTATTCCGAGTTCTGCACTATCAGTCATGGGTTTGATTGAAGTTGTGCGCCATCTGCCGCGGATCTGGGGGGTGTTTCAACAGCTGAAAAAAGTGTTGTTCAGTGATCAACGCCCCGATGTGCTGGTATTGATTGATTCGCCCGATTTTAACTTGCGGCTGGCTAAACAGGCACAGCGCGCCGGTGTGCCTGTCGTGTATTATGTAAGCCCACAGGTATGGGCGTGGAGAAAAGGGCGGGTAACTGGGATAGCTGCGGTGGTAGATCGTCTAGCGGCCATATTTCCCTTTGAGCCGGATTATTATCGAGGTTTACCTATAGAGGTGCAGTATGTAGGGCACCCACTACTTGATGAAGCTGGGGTAAGCTGCTCTGTTGCCGAGTATCGTAGCCGCCATCAACTCAGTGCCGCTCAGCCGGTGATAGGTTTGTTCCCCGGTAGTCGCAGTAATGAGCTGAAGTACTCATTTGCTACCATTGTCGCTACCGCTAAATTGCTGCTTGCTGCCCATCCACAGGCGCGGTTTGTTTTGCCTCTTGCTTCCGGAGTAGACGAGGCAGAGCTCAGGATTGTCCTTGCTGCTGCTGACGTTGCCGCGACCTGTGTGCGAGATTCTATTTATGATGTTGCTGCTGCCTGTGATGTAGTGGTGTGCGTGTCCGGCACGGTAACCCTGCAGATTGCACTGGTTGCTACCCCGATGGTTATTCTCTATAAAGCGGCACCGTTAACCTATGCTATTGGCAAGCATCTGGTTGCAGTAGAGCATATTGGCTTGCCCAATATTGTAGCTGGGAAAACAATAGTGCAGGAATATATACAGGATGCAGCGATACCACAGGCTTTATTTGCTGAAGTGGAAAAGATATTGACCGATGATGTTTATTGTCTGGAGATGAAAAACAATTTGTCCGCTGTTAAAACTAAAATGGGCGATCCCGGCTGCTCGACTAGAGTGGCGCAGATGGTAAGCGAATTGAGCTTACGTCCGCATCAGAAAAAGGGGTAATAGTGGCAAAGGTTGATATCAGAGTTTATAGACGCCTGCTGGGTTATTCTAGACCTTATGCGTGGCGTATTATCTTGGCTATGGTTGCCTCATTAGGGGTGGCTGGAGTTGATGTGACAATTGCTAAACTGGTGCAGCCTTTTGTTGATCACGTCCTAGATACTCCTACTGTTGCGCTGGTGAACCTAGTGCCAGTGGTAGTGATAAGCCTAGCACTGATAAAGGGCGTTTCGCGCTACGTCCAGGAATATTTTATTAAAACATCAGGTCAGCTAGTGGTTCAGGATCTACGTAACGACCTGTATGATCATACCCTTGATCTCTCCATGGGATATTTCTCTAAATTTCCCGTTGGCAATATTATTTCCCGTATTCTAAATGATGTTGGGATGTTGCAGCGCTCATCTGCCGATGAACTGGTGGTGATGGTGCGTGAGACCCTGACACTTGTTGGTCTCATCGGGCTGCTGTTTTACAATGATTGGCGTTTAGCTATTGTTGCGTTTACTGTGTTACCCGTCGCAGTTCTGCCAGCGGTACAAATCGGGCGGCGGATTAAAAAATATGTACGTAAGAGTCTGTCTAATATAAGTAACTTAACTTCTATACTCCAGGAGTCGTTTACAGGGATTAAGGTGGTGAAGGCTTTCGGTACTGAACAGTCTGAAATAGACAAGTTTCATACTGAGAACATGAATTATTACCAGCGGTTGAAGAAAGTTATTCGCTATGATTCAGCTACTGCGCCGATTATGGAACTGTTGTCATCTTTTGGTGCTGGTGGAGTATTATGGTATGGCATTCATAGGGTTATGGCGGGAGAGATCACCAAGGGTGCCTTGATGTCATTTATCGCTGCTATGGGTATGATGTATGGTCCCATGAAGCGCTTAATTAAATCCAATAATGTAATTCAAAAAGCGGTGGGGGCAGCTGAAAGAGTTTTTGAGATGCTCGATACTCCACTGGATATTGTTGATGCCGACCATGCTATAGACTTGCCACGCTGTAAGGGACATGTCAGCTTTGAAAACGTGCAGTTTGCCTACACCAAAGATGAACCGATCCTCAAAGACTTCACGCTGGATGTCCCGGCAGGAAAAATGGTGGCTTTAGTCGGAGCCAGTGGCGCGGGAAAATCAACTATGATAGGCTTATTGGCCCGATTTTATGATCCTCAAGCCGGGGTGATCCGCATTGATGGTCACGATATTTCTGAGGTAACTCAACATAGTTTAAAACAGCAAATTGCGTTGGTAGATCAGGAAACTTTTCTGTTCCATGACACTATTTACAACAATATTCGCTATTCAAAAATTAATGCTACGGATGAACAGGTTGAACAAGCAGCGCAAATGGCTTATGCTGAAGAGTTCATTTGTGATATGCCAGATGGATATAATACTCAGATTGGTGACCGCGGAGTGCGTCTATCCGGCGGGCAACGCCAACGCATATGTATAGCGCGCGCTATTTTGCGCGATGCACCGATCCTTCTTTTGGACGAGGCAACCAGCGCGCTGGATACTGAAAGTGAATCGGTGGTGCAGAAAGCGCTGGCCAATTTAATGCAGCAACGCACCACTTTTGTGATAGCGCATCGGTTATCTACCATTATGCATGCCGATGAAATTCTGGTCTTGGCTGATGGGAAACTTGTGGAACGTGGTACTCATCAACAACTACTTGCCGCGGCAGGAACCTACCACCGCCTGCACTCCATGCAGTTTCGGGATTAGCCGTGAAGCAGATTGGACAATGGCTACTGCTGAATATAGCACCACTACTGGCTGCCTGGTTGATCCGGTTGATTGGTCTGTTGGCGCGCAAAGAGATAATCGGTGACGCTAGTGTGTGTAAGTTGTGGCGCAATGGCGAGCCGGTAATCTTGGCATCCTGGCATGATCAGCTGTTGCTGATACCGCTAGGTTATGCTGGTCCCGGTGGTCAGATCCTGATAAGTCGCTCCCGCGATGGCGAATTGATTGCCCGCACTGTTAAGTACTTAGGTCATCATGCTGTGCGTGGGTCATCAAGTCGTGGTGGCAGCGCGGCGTTTAAGCAGTTACTACGGTTGGCAAAACAACCCTATGACATTGGTATTACCCCGGATGGTCCCCGTGGTCCGCGCCACCTGATCAAAGATGGTGTGGTGCAATTGACGCGGCTGTCAGGTCGGGCAGTAGTTCCTGTAGCGCTGGTGAGCAGCCGTGGGCATCGTTTCAAATCGTGGGACAGATTTCTGCTGCCATATCCATTTGGTCGCATAGTCTATTCCTATGGTGAGCCATTGTATTGCGGGCGGGATGAAGATCCTGAGCAGTTTAAACATAAGTTACAGCAGGCAATGATAGATAATCACCTGCGGGCCCAACAACAGCTGGAGAGTTATGGTTTATCTGCTGTATGACATTATAGTGTGGATGACCGCTATCCTCCTAGTACCATGCTATCTTATTCGTGGTCTGCTTCAGGGTAAGGTGCGTCGTGGCATTCGCGAACGGTTGGGTTTTTTTGACCGCCGCCGGTTCTTGTCTTTTGCCGGCAAGCAGGTTTTCTGGATTCATGCTGTATCGGTTGGAGAAACGCGGGCAGCAATGCCATTAATAAAGGCGCTGCGTAAGGCGTATCCGCAGGCTATCTTGCTGTTGTCTAATGTTACTGAGACTGGTCATGCAATTGCCAGTGAAATAAAAGATATCGACCAAACTATCTTTTTCCCCCTGGATGCATCATGGGTGGTCAAGCGTGTATTACGGCGGATAAACCCTGATCAGGTATTAATTGTTGAAACCGAGCTGTGGCCGAATTTTATTCGTTATTGCCATAAACTACAGATACCCATTCAGTTGGTAAATGGGCGTATTTCTGATCGCTCTTTCCCGCGTTATCTGCGGGTTAAGCGTTTCCTTGCCCCAATACTGCAACAGTTGGGTGGTTTCTGTATGCAGTCACCGATTGATGCAGGTCGGATTGCCCAGTTGGGTGCTCCAGAGAGACTTATCACCGTTACCGGTAATCTTAAATTTGATATGGAATCCACTTTGCCCCCGGATATGTCGGATGAAAGTCTGCGCCAGCAATTTTGCTTGTGCGCTGAATCTCCGGTTTTGGTTGCTGGTAGTACCCACCGTAATGAAGATGAACTTCTGGTCGATGTATTTAAACAATTGCTGCGCCAGAGCCCAGAATTAATATTGATCTTAGTGCCGCGCCATCCAGAACGCTGTAAAGCAGTTGGTGAGATGTTGACCGAGAGAAACCAAGTGTGGCGGTTGCGTTCGCAACAGTCCCACAGTGGAGGACAACAACTTAATGGTGGTGGTGTACTGTTGGTCGATAGTATGGGGGAGATGCTTAGTTTTTACGCAGTTGCCCAGATAGTATTTGTCGGTGGGAGCCTGGTTGCTGTTGGTGGACATAACATCCTTGAGGCAGCGTTGGTAAAAAAACCGGTACTGTTTGGTCCGTATATGCACAATTTTCGTGAGATTGCCAGCTTGGTTGAGCGCGCCCAAGGAGTCGGCAAAGTGGCAGATGCTGATGAGTTGTATCTGGTGCTAAATTCCCTGTTGCCTGAGGTGCAGCGCTGTCGCAATATGGGGGAAAAAGGTTGGGAACTGTTGCAGCAAAATGTTGGAGCTAGTCAAAAAACGTTGCGTGAGATCACCCGGTGCCGACTCAATTAGCTCTATATTACCGCCAGCTGGCGACACAGGGGGCGCAGTCCATAGGTGATGTGTTGTTACTGTGTCTGCTGATCCCTTTGGGTTGGATATATGGAACAATAAATTCAGTACGTGCCTGGTTGTATCGCCAAGGTTGGTTGTCTAGATATCGCAGCCCTGTCCCGGTTGTATCAGTTGGCAATATCGCCGTTGGTGGTACGGGTAAAACTCCACTGGTAGATTATTTATTACGTCTGCAATTGGCGCACGGGCGCACAGTGGCAGTGGTCAGTCGCGGTTATGGTGGCGAAAAAGGTGCTGCAGCCCGCGTTGTCTGCGCCGGTAATGGTCCATTGCTTACCCCACAGCAGTGCGGTGATGAGCCATATTTGCTGGCTATACGCAACCCACAAACGGTGATAATTGTAGCGCCACAGCGTGCAGCAGGTATCCGCTACGCATTGCAAAATTTTGCTATTGATCTGGTGTTACTTGATGATGGTTATCAACATCTTGCGGTACAGCGTGATTTAGATCTGCTGTTGCTGGATAGCCGCCATCCCTTTGGTAATGGTCATGTGTTGCCAGCCGGGTTGTTGCGTGAATTTCCTCTGGCTTTGCAGCGCGCTGATATGGTTGTCATGACACGCTATGCCAATCAAGAGGTGCCGAAGCGGTGTAGCGCCAAGCCTTTGGTGTATGCCCGTCAAAGTTTAGCTGAACAAGCTTACAGCTTGAGCGGGAGCGATTATACGGTGGCTACATTAAAAAATAGTCGTTGCGTGGCGTTTGCCGGGATCGCCAATCCGGACGATTTTTTCTCAGCCTTGACAGATTTGGGAATCACCTTGCACGCCAGTTTGCCGTTAACCGATCACTGTAGTTATTCTCCGGCAATAATTCAGCAAATTAGTGCATTGGCTGCAGATGCCGATATCTTGCTGACTACCGAAAAAGATGCTGTCAAGTTGTCTGCCGCGTGTTTTGCTGTGCCATGTTGTGCGGTGCCGTTGAAATTTGAACTTGTTGCCAGTGAATTGTTGGAACAGCGCATAGAAGCGCTGTTTAACTAAGTTGGCAATTGTGAGTAATGTTCTGGCTTGTTGTTGCCAGGTGGAGGAATTGTTATGCAGTTAACGAAGCAACTTATAGATGTGCTGGTGTGCCCAAAATGTAAGGGCAAATTAGAGGTTATTCCGGACGCAGTGCTCAGATGTAACAGCTGCCAGCTTGATTACCCCGTGCGTGATGGCGTGCCAATAATGCTTATAGATGAAGCTGTGCCGGTGCAAGGATAACTAGCAATTGAAGCAATTAGGTAATAAACATTTACACAAAATTCTGGTGCGTGCCACCAATTGGCTAGGGGACGCGGTGATGACTACACCGGCACTGGTCGGATTGCGTAGCCATTATCCTGACGCCGAAATTGTATTGCTGGCTAATCCGCTAGTCGCGCAGATGTTCAGTTGCCATCCCAGTATAGATCGGGTAATGGTTTATGATAAGCGCGGTGTCCACAAAGGCTTCAAAGGGTTCTGGCGTATGGTAAACGAGTTGCGTCGGCAACATTTTGATGGGGTCGTTTTGTTGCAAAATGCCATCGAAGCAGCACTGCTGGCTATTTGTGCTGGTATACCTTGCCGGGCAGGTTATACCACCGACGGACGCCGCTTATTGTTGAATTATCCGGTTACTGTCAGCCGCGCCGATAAACTGCTACATCACACTGTATATTATCGTCAACTGTTACTGCGTTTGGGTATCAGCGCTGCGGATGTGCCGGTGTCCCTGGCCTGTAGTGAGGCGGAGCACAAGTGGGCGACTGAGCTGCTCGCTGACGAAAACGTTATTGCGATTAATCCCGGGGCTGCATACGGTTCAGCGAAACGGTGGTTACCCGAGCGT
>Ga0307991_1003051_pt1 | contig 11047 bp, 7 predicted proteins | sample EllFjometagen131_FD_203146 | JGI IMG/M metagenome (GOLD analysis project Ga0307991, IMG submission 203146) | Marine microbial communities from Ellis Fjord, Antarctic Ocean - #131 | ecosystem: Environmental > Aquatic > Marine > Unclassified | place: Southern Ocean | collected 2014-10-08 | reverse complement strand
ATAATTAAAATTAAAGATTAATGAAAAACAAAATATTATCTTTATTTTTCTTGGCAATGGTTGTCACATTGCCGGCAACATTTGGTCAAGGCATTACTACATCCTCAATTTCCGGAAAAGTGATTGACGATGCAGGAGAGGTGGTTCCTATGGCAAATGTTGTTGTAATTCACATCCCATCGGGAACACAATATGGCACAACGACAATGGATGATGGTGGATTTCAAATCCGCAATATGCGCGTTGGTGGCCCATACAAAATTGTTGTTTCTTTTGTTGGTTTTCAAACTACCGAGGAAACTGGTATCTACCTTCAACTAAACAAAACTTCAGATGTGCAAATTGCGCTTAAAGCCAGTGCTACTGAGTTAGCGGAAGTAGAAATTCTAGCTAAAGAAGAGGGCGAATTAAACGCTGAGCAAACTGGTGCAATGACCAATATTGACAGCAAGCAGATTCAAAACTTACCCAGTATTTCAAGAAGTGCTAAAGATCTTACCCGCCTCACTCCTCAGAGTGATGGAAATAGTTTTGGTGGTCGTAACAATCTTTATAACAACTTTTCTCTTGATGGGTCAATCTTCAACAACTCCTTTGGATTGGATTATGCAACTCCCGGAGCACAAGCAGATGCACAACCTGTATCTTTAGATGCTATTGAGCAAATTCAGGTTTCCTTAGCCCCTTTCGATGTTCGTGAAGGAGGATTTACTGGAGCCGGCATTAATGCGGTTACTAAATCAGGTACTAATGAGTTTAAGGCCACAATCTATTCTTATATGAGAAATGAGAATATGATTGGTAAAAAAATTAGCGGTGTTGATGTGCCTAATCTTGATTTTAACACCAGTCAAACAGGTGTTAGTGTTGGCGGGCCGATCATTAAGAACAAATTATTTTTCTTTATCAATGCGGAAGCCGAGCGCAGAAATCAGCTGGCTCACGGTTTTGTAGCTGATAATCCTTCCAATTCTGGAGCAAATGTTACAAGCGTTTTAGAATCTGATATTCTTGCAGTTCAACAACATTTGATAAGTGAATGGGGCTATGATCCTGGAGCTTATCAAGGGTATAATCATGAGACTTATAACAATAAATTTCTGGCCAAACTGGACTGGAATATCGCTAAAAATCACACTTTGAGTGTGCGCTATAATATGCTGGATGCATGGAAAGATATTCTTCCTCATCCTGAAGCAATTATAGGTCGCGGTCCAACAAGTTTCCGCCTTCCTTTTGAGAATTCATCCTATACAATTAACAACAAAATTCATTCAATAGTTGGAGAATTGAACTCTATTTTCTCTACTAAATTTGCTAATAAATTGCTGGTTGGATTCACTACTTTTAGAGATACTCGTGATCCTCATTCAGCTCCATTTCCTGTTATCGACCTTTTCGATGCCAATGGAAATTTAGCTATTACAGCGGGATCAGAAATGTTTTCTACAAATAATGTGCTTGATCAGGATGTATTCCAGTTTATGGATAATTTAACCTACTACACTGATAAACATATAATTACAGCTGGCTTCAACGTGGAGATTTTTAAGTTTAACAATTCGTTTAATTTGTTCTACTATCCTTGGCATATGTTCTTTGGTGGTGTTGACGAATTCTTGGCTACTACTTCTGCCGATATGGACTTTAATCAGGAAGTTACCGATGCACAGCAAAAACCTTTCGCTATGTCGGAAGTAGATGTTGCTCAAATTGGCGTCTATCTTCAGGATGAATTTGAAGTAAATGATAAATTAAACGTGACTTTCGGTATACGCATTGACGCCCCTATGTATTTGAATACTATAGCTGTATCTCCTGCTACACAAGAATCAGCTAATTTTGATGGATTTGTTGACGAAAACGGCACTCCAGTTACTGTTGACCCTTCTATTTTGGCCTTCTTCTCGTATGATGTGGTCACCACGTATTGGGTTTAATTACGATGCTAAAGGAGATAAAACCTTACGTTTTCGTGGGGGTACAGGAATCTTTACTGGTCGTATTCCTTTTGTTTGGTTAGGAAATCAATCTTCAAATTCTGGCATTTTTCCTGGCTATACTTTCCAGGTGAATGCAACTTCAGAAGATTTCCATTTCCCCCAAGTATGGAAAAACAATTTAGCTGTTGACTGGAAAATGGAGAATGGCTGGTTTGCCAGTGTTGAAGGAATCTATGGCAAGGATATCAATGCTGTGGTTCATAGAAATTACAATATGTTAGCCCCTTCTCAAACCTTAAGAGGAACAGGAGATAACAGAGCCGTATTTGCTAACCTAAGCGAACAAAACATTTATTCTGATTATATAAATGCAGGTTATAATGTTCTAGATGCAGGTGTTATTGTAATGGATAATGTAGCTAAAGGTTACCAATACAGTTTAACCGGAAGATTGAAAAAAACTTTTGACTTCGGCTTACTAGCCGATATTGCCTATACTTATCAGGAATCAAAAGATTACACTTCCATTCCTGCCGAAATTGCTGCTGATGCATTTCAGCGGAATCCAATTGTAGGTAATCCAAATGATCCTCAACTTTCATGGTCGCGTTATGGTTTGCAACACCGCCTTATTTCAAGCTGGATGTATCAAAAAGCGTATAAATCAATGGCTTCTTCGTTTGCTTTATTTATTGAAGCTGGTCAAGGAAATCGCTATTCTTATACCTATGCTGGCGATTTAAACCACGATGCAATCTTAAATAACGACCTTCTTTATGTTCCTGCTCATAGCAACGATATTAATTTTGGTACAGTCGTAGATGGAGTTGGTGTTGTAGCCGCTAATGCGGCAGCACAGTGGGAAGCTTTGGATGCTTTTATTGAGCAAGATCCATATCTGAGCACTCGTCGTGGCGATTATGCAGAAAGAAATGGCGCTTCATTGCCTTGGTTTATGCAAATGGACTTCCGTGTTTTACAGGATTTCCATTTCAATGTAAAAGGAAAGAGAAACACTATCCAGCTTTCGCTTGATGTAATGAATATTGGAAACTTGTTTGGATCTGTATGGGGCGTTCGTCAATATGCACGCACTTATAACCCAATTTCTGTTAGCGGTATAGATGCTTCTAATGTGCCTTATTTCAATTTTGACACGAACCTGAAAGATACTTTTATTGATGATTTTTCAGTTAATTCGAAATGGCAAATGCAATTCGGTATCCGTTATATCTTTAACTAAAGATATTTCTTAAAATACTAAAAGGCTGCTTCATTCGTGAGGCAGCCTTTTTTTTGCTGCTTTTGGTAAAAAAAGATATTATAATTTTTTCGCCACTCACAAAGTGATGCCTATGGCACAAATCACCAAGACACCAAAACTCTCAAAACGTATCCTGCATTATAATTTTGTGGGATTTTGTGTTTTTGAGCTTTTGTGGCGTTTTTTAAGATGATTCAGAGCTCCAAATAAAACTCAATCCGATCAATCACCTCACCCAAAACAATAGAAATTAGAATAGCATAATTGACTGTTTCAAAACCCAAAATAAAAAACAAAATTATCGGAACAACAAAACCAAATAGCATTCTCAGAACAGAAAATACAGGACGGAAGTTTTCGCCTTCTTTTTTAAACATTATTTTCCGAGTGATATACAAATATGCCTTTAAAATAATAGCCGCAAAGAACATCCAGGAATTAGAAACGAGAATGGCAACATACAGAAAGGCCGTAAAAAACAATACGTCAGCGCTGTGATATTTGCTTTCCTTTTTAGATGGAAGCTGTCGATAAACATTGTCGATGGAAACCAAAGTAATTAATCCAAATATTGTCGCTAATAATCCCAATTCATTTTGCTGAGGAAACAACAACCAAACCGATGCCAATGGGACAAAAAGACTATAGGCCGCAATTTCTCTGCTTAACCACGATTTTCGAATATTTAAAACAGCACGCCAAGCACGTATTTTTTTACCCAAATGTGCTAAACTTAAAACGCCTCCAAGAACTGAAAAAATCACAAAAAGTTCAAATCTAATTTGTATCCCTTTACTAAAAGCCGCATAAAACGATGATACCAATAAAGTAGTGAGCAGACTGAAAATGACTAATGGCCATTCTGATAAAAGCACATTCTTTTTCTTCTCTTCCAAATTCAATTCTTGTTTCATTTGGTCAATTCTATTGCTTTGATATCTATTTTCCTGTCTCGGGACCTCTTCTTTGCGCAAAGCCTTAATTTCAATAGCCGGTTTTATCCCTGTTTCGGTAAAACCATTAACAAACTGCGGCTCAATTGTAATAGAATTGTAATCCAAGGCACCTGTTGGACAAGAAGTAGAGCAAGCAGGTTTCCTACCTTCAGATAAACGACTGACACAAAGCGTACACTTCTCAACTATACCTGAAAACGGATTGTATTTAGGGGCATCGTAAGGACATACCATCGTGCAATACTGACAGCCAATACAAGCTTCGGCCTTATGAATAATGGCGCCAAAATCTGTATCGCGAGTATAAGCCAAAGCCGGACAATTACTCATACAAGGAGCATCTTCGCAATGATTGCAAGCCATAGAAAAATTAAAAACAGGCAGATCGGGATGCTGATATTCATTATGAGTTGTAACGGTTCTCCACGATGTTTGATTTTCCCAATAATTATTATCCAATAACAAATCCAGATCGGTATTCTCTATCTGGCAAGCCACAACACAAGCCTGACAAGCCACACATTTATTGATATCGAATATAAATCCTTTTTTCATTTATTACTCATTTCTCCAAATACACACTTAACTATTCCCCCACTTAACAACTCAACTACCTAACAACTCACCTTCTCCACTTGAACTTTTGTATCGTGAAAGGCTGTACCATACCCCATATCCGTTTCTTTTCCAGCGGTTAATACATTCGGGCTTCCACCTTCTTGCATCCACCAGCCATTATAATACACTACACAACCCGCTTTTAATCCAAAACTAATATCCACTTTAGTGGTAAAACTTCCTTTTTGATTGAATATCTTGACTTTATCCCCTTTTTTGATTCCTTTTTTCAAAGCATCTTCAGCGCTAAGAATACAGCTCGCTTTCTTTTCAAATTGCTTGATCAGATTTAAATTTCCAAATTGCGAGTGAATCCTGTTTTTAGTGTTTGGCGAAAGCAAAAAGAAAGGATATTCTTCCTCTTCTTTTTCTAAAGCATCAAAACTAGGCAAAGCCGATACTCTCCATTTTTTTGTCGCTTCTTCCGAGAACAATTCTATTTTTCCACTTGGTGTTTTAAATATCATATCGGAAAAAGCAATGACTTCCAGTCCAGGAGCTAATTGCGGCTTCTTCTTAAGCTTCTCCCAATTCAAGCCTTTAAAAGTCTTTAGTTCCTCTTTCAAATAGCTTTCTATTGCAGAATTATCAGGCTTGGGCAGAAATTCTATAATCTCCTTTTCGGCATAACCCAATTCTTTAGCCAAAGCAAAATAAATCTCAGTCTCTGGTTTTACTTCGCCTAGTGGCTCTATTATCTTTGGTTTTAATTGAACATAAGGATTCCAATAGGAGCCAATGATATCGCTTTGCTCAAACATTGATTTAGCAGGCAAAATTATATCGGCTTCAAGCGCGGTATCAGTCATAAATTGATCTACTACTACCCGGAAATCCAAGCTCCGAAAAGCCTTAAGATTTAGAGCTGTATCAGGATTTTGCGTAATTGGATTGCCTCTCTCTACCCAAATCATTTTCAAAGGCGGATTCTGTTGCGCCAACATATCTTCGCCCAATTTTGCTTTAGAAACAGTTCTTCTAAACTTTGGATTTACTCCAATTTCAGGATAATACGATTCCGGTTCTTTAACTTTATCAAATATATACGATTGGAGATTTGCATAGTGAAAACAAGCTCCAGGTTTTCCAATATTACCGGTTAAAATACTTAAACTAAGCAAGGCACGAACCGTTTGTCCTCCATTTGAAAAGCGTTGCATTCCATAACCAGGAATCAGAGTCATTGGTTTTATACCCGCCAAATCCTTTGCAAGTTCTTCAAGAAATACGACAGGAACATTTGAAATTTCAGCCGCTTTTGCAAGCGTCCAGTTTTTAACGGAATCTTTAAATTCATCAAATCCCAGAACATTTTTATCGACGAAAGATTTATCGAACAGATTCTCTTGAATCAAAAAATTGGACAGTGCCAATGCAATAACTGCATCCGTTCCTGGTTTGGGTTGAATGATTAAATCGGCTCTATCTGAGGAAGGAGTTCTTCTGGGATCTATTACCACCACTTTTGCTCCTTTTGCCTGTGCTTTTTCAATAAACACCATTTGGTGAATATTAGTTTCGGCCGGATTTTTACCCCAAAGAATGATCAACTTTGCATTTTCCAAATCCCAGGGCACATTGTGTTTATTCTCTCCTAATGTCAACCGAACAGCTTCCAAACCAGCTGGCCAGCACAGATTACCATAAGTTGTAGTGGCTCCTCCTAAAAGCTCCCAAAATTTAGAACTAAAGCTATTAGTCAAACCAGACATTCCGCTCGATTCGTAATAAAGAACAGATTGAGGGCCAAACTCTTGTTTTAAATTTTTAAGCTTATCGGCAATCTCGGATAAAGCTGCTTCCCACGAAACACGTTCAAAAAGACCTTCTTTATTTTTTCTAAGCGGATATAAAATTCGATCTTTACTATTTACTCTTTCAACATAACTTAAACCCTTTAAGCAAGGACCTTCAGCTGTTGCCAAATTATCGGTATGAGGTTCAACAGCCACCAATTTACCATCTTCCACTCGCGCTTTAAAACTACAAGTTGAATAGCAATTACGAGGGCAGACTGTTGAGAATTCGGGCATAAATAATTTTTTGTTAAAAATAGAAAAATTATCAGCGCATAAAACTTCGGAATGGATAGTAGAATATCATAATTCAACCTTGCTATTCCTTCAGATCCAATTTATTCCATAAAATTAGTTTATTAAATATGATAAAATTGTACATTTACCAGCTAATGAAAATCAAACCATTAGCTTTTATATTAGGCTAATGCCAAACTATTTTTACTTTATGCTTAACCTAAAGATAAAATTTCTCGTTCTGCTTTTATTTGTTTTGCCTCTTACTATTTTGGGTCAAGACACTGACACATTAACTGCACGATACACGCAAACAAAAATTAAATTAGACGGAATATTGAATGAAGATGTCTGGGCAAATGCTATGCATATTTCAGAATTCACTCAACGAGAAATGGAGGAAGGTAAGCCTGCCACTGAAAAAACCGAGATTGCAATAATTTACACGACCAATAAAATGTATATCGGTGTTTGGGCTTACGATTCGGAACCTGATAAAATAAGAGCCAGTAAAATGAATCGTGATTTTAGTTGGCGTAGCGACGATAATGTAGAGATTATCCTTAGCCCATTCAACGATAACCGAAATGGTTATTTATTTGTAACGAATCCCAATGGCGCCAGAGCCGATGTAATGGTATCGAACGAAGGTGCCGGCTTTAACAAAAGCTGGAATGGTGTTTGGGATGTGGCTACAACTATTACCGATGAAGGCTGGTTTGCTGAATTTGAAATCCCTTTTTCCACTTTAAAATTTCCCAATCAAGAAGAGCAGGTTTGGGCTTTAAATATTGAGCGAAATATTCGTCATAAAAGAGAACAAGTAATGTGGAAAGGTTGGGGTAGGCAATTTGATGTTGAAAGCATATCTCAAGCGGGCAAACTCAATGGAATTAGTAATATCAAATCAAAAGAGAAAATAGAAATAAAACCCTACTTAACTAGTGGTTTTGAAAAAATTAAAGGAGAAAAGCCGGAATTCATTTACAATTATGGCGCAGATCTTAACATCGATATTACGCCAACATTAAAACTAAATGTAACGGCCAATACCGATTTCGGGCAGGTGGAAGATGATCAGGCACAAATAAACCTCTCTCGTTTTTCTTTGTACTATTCCGAAAAACGCGAATTCTTTTTAGAGGGAAACAACCAATTTAAGATGAATGTAGGAGGAAGTAACCAACTTTTCTATTCCCGAAAAATTGGCAACGATAGTGAAACAAAACAGGATGTGCCCATTATTGTAGGAGCTAGAATATTTGGAAAACAAAACCGAACCAATATTGGATTCCTGAATATTCAAACAGCAGCAGTTGATTCCGTACCAACCACCAACTATTCAGTATTACGCGTTAGTCAGGATATTTGGAAACAAAGCAGCATTGGAATAATAGCAACTTCCAAAGTTCAAAATGGACATCAGAATTTTGTTTATGGTGCTGATTTTAATTATTCAACCAGCGAATTTTTAAACGATAAAAATTTGGAAATAAGCGGATCACTTGCTCAAACTTTTACCAGCGATTCTTTAAATGATGAAAATACAGCTTACGATCTATCTCTTTCATTTCCTAACGACTGGGTTGAGTTGGATTTGAGTATGAATAATGTTCAAGCCAAGTTTAATCCTGAAATTGGATATATTAGAAGAACAAATGCAAGACGATATAGTGCCGAATTACAATTCAACCCTCGCCCTAAATTTTTAGGTTTTGCTCGAAATCTGGAGCTCAAACCTATGGATGTAGACTATTATGTAAATAGCGCCACCAATAAGCTTGAAAGCATCAATTATGAATGGCGCCCCATGGGTATTCGCTTTAAAAGTGGCGAATTTATTGAACTTAATATCCAGCACAACTTCGATCGTCTTGCTGAGAGTTTTGATATTTTGGATACCATTGTAATTCCAGCGGGTGATTATTGGGACAACCGAATGGAAATTAAATTCCGCACCTATAGCGGGAGAAAATTATTTGCCAGTATTGACATTAGTAGTGGTGAATTTTATACAGGAAAAAGAAATGAAATTGAAGCCGATTTATATTGGAATGTAAACAAGCATTGGAATTTATCAGGAAGCTGGTCGAAGAATTACCTGTATTTACCGCAAGGCGATGCCATAGCAACTGTAATTAGTGGTCGGGTTTCTTATGCCTACAGTCCTAAATTAAACAGTGGTTTATTTGGACAGTGGAATAGCGAAGACAAAGAAGTATTACTTAATTTCCGTTTCAATTGGATTCCGAAAATTGGATCTGATTTCTACTTTATTGTCAATCAGGAACTATCAACTGAAGATCATAAATTAACAGTTGAAGGCACTACGGTGATGGCTAAGTTTGTTTGGCGATTCGCTATTTAATGATAGGTATCAGGTTTTTTTCGATAAATGTAAACGACAAGCTTCTATTTTAGATTGGTTCTATACAAAGCAAAATTACATAGTTGCATTATTAAATAATTTTTTCTTATATTTGAACTATAAAAAAATTTAAGAAATAAGCATACTATATGCTCCAGAAAAAATTCCAATTCATTAAATTAATTCATTTTATTATCTAAACAAAAAAAGGAGGATTATTTATGGCAAATTATGCAGACGACGTTAAAAAATACACGACTTACGTGAATGAGGCAGCCGTTGAGGGTATCGTAAAACACCTTGGTATCGCGCTTAGAAGTAATGATGCATCTTTAGTAGCATGCACCGATCCTGTTGAACTTGATCGTATTCGTGAAGGCTTTATGAAGAAGAAATTGGCTCTTACAGATAGCGATGCTAGTTTAGATGCAGCTTTAAAAGGAATCTGTGAACATATGAAAGCAGACAGAACAAAAGCTCGCGTTACATTTTATTATTTGCTTGCAGAAAAGTATGGCAAATTGTCTTTATTTGTTAAATAGACAAAACGAAATACGTATCATATAATGCTGCTTTTCAGATAGTTAGTATTATTTGATGCGGTTTACATTAATTATTAAAAAGCACCTAGGGATCAATTCCATAGGTGCTTTTTTATTTTCAGCACAAAACAATTTGTTTCATATAAAGCAAAAAGGCTTGTGATTTCTCACAAGCCTTAGTACCCGGAGCCGGGTCACTACTTAATGGTAAAGCCTTTGAATGGGATCGGCTGGAATTCCCCCGAAGAGGTGGTGCATTCTATTTGCGCCTTTGCTAACGATATAAACAATTGGGGCGGTTGTTATATCTTTATCGGTATCGACGAAACTGAGGGTCGGCCTGTTCTTCCGCCTGCCGGAATAGAAATAAACCAGCTGGATAAAATTCAGAAAGACGTTTTAAATTTGGCTCACCAGATTCTTCCTAATTACTTCCCAATCATACAACCTTATGTATTGCAAGCAAAACAAATCCTGATTTTATGGTGTCCTGCCGGCGATAATCGTATTTATACTGCGCCAAGTACACAAGGCAAAAAGTCAGAGCGCCACGCTTATATTCGTTACGGCTCAAGTAGCATCATTGCGAAAGGAAATAACCTTATCCGCTTGCAGGAGCTCACAGCACGTATTCCATTCGACGACAGAATAAACAATCAGGCCACCATCAACGATTTTGATTTGGGAATTATTCAGGCTTTTCTGCAGGAAGTAAAAAGCGACCTTTTTGAAGAAAGCAAAAAGATATCCTTAGCTGACTTGTGCGTTCAAATGCATATTGCCAAAGGCCCACTAGAAAACTTGCGTCCGGTAAATGTTGGCTTGCTTTTCTTTTCCAAAAACCCTGAGAAATTCTTTTCCAGATGCTGGATCGAACTGGTTTGGTTCAAAGATGATTCCGGTAAGAATTTTAAAGAATATTATTTCAAAGGACCTTTGCAAAAGCAACTGCGTGATGCTTTATCTTTCCTGCATAACAACATCATTGACGAGCAAGTCATCAAAAGGTCTTTCAAAGCACCTGCTGACAGATTCTTTAAGAAACCTGGGTTGGATAGAATTTACTATTCCGGAAAATTCAAAAGACAGAAATCAAAAATATAAGTTGACCGAATCAGGCAAAAGATTAGTATCCTTAATCGGTCATTAAAATCAGTGAGTGTCTTTTTTAGTTGCAGGCTTACTTAAAATAACATTGTAAGCTTCCCCAAAATTCGGCCAATTAAAAAGAGAGAAACAAAAAAAGTTTTCTTAAATTTAATTGTATGAAAAAGCAACAGTTTACCGAGAGTCAGATCATTGCTATCTTAAAGCAGCAGGAAC
>Ga0307991_1003050_pt1 | contig 11049 bp, 16 predicted proteins | sample EllFjometagen131_FD_203146 | JGI IMG/M metagenome (GOLD analysis project Ga0307991, IMG submission 203146) | Marine microbial communities from Ellis Fjord, Antarctic Ocean - #131 | ecosystem: Environmental > Aquatic > Marine > Unclassified | place: Southern Ocean | collected 2014-10-08 | reverse complement strand
TAATAATTCTCATTCATAAATCTAAGTTACCCATGCAACACTAACAGTACTCTGGAAGTGTGGCAGCAGGTAATAACCATAATTTCAGTCCAAGCTGTCCAGAACTCTTATCCGGAGTACCGTTCAAAAGTCCTGACTTAGTTTTTTTTTACATTGCATTCTCTTTATATGGACACAGTAGACGGAGTTATGAAACATCAGTCGTGCCCAGTCACTGATCCCTGTTCACTAAACAATATTCTTACATTATCCGTGTTTATCCGTGCAATCCGTGGCTAAAATCTTACATTACATTTAATTTTACATTTGCTATTATTCTTTCCTCACCCAGCCCAGCGATGAACAGATTACAGCTGTAATATCATCTCAATATTGCTCACGAATTCCTTAGTTTGAGTAATTAACGGCAAGATATCCGTCCCATCCATTGTAAAAAAATCCTCATAGTCACTTTGCTGACAATATATAAACAATTTCTTAAATAATCTCCCAGAGCTTTTTACTATAATCCCAGTTTTAATATAGTGCAAATTAAAAAGACCCATCACTCCACTATGCTTTGTACTAAATAATTCATTTGCAGCGAGCAGTGCATTCACAGCATAGAAGCAGGCATAATAAAGGCGATTAATGCAGGTATTCCAATGCTCCATTTCAGCCATCTTCTCAGCTTCAAGGATTGTATCTTTTGCTCGCTTAAGCCTGTAAGTAATCAAATCTCTGCTGCTCATATAGCTTTGCCTTCCCGCAAGACATGCTGGTAAAAAGGTGTTTCCTCTAATCCTTCCCATTCAACAATATTATGGATAATTGGACTAAATACCTGATCAATCTTCAGTTCAAGATCATACAACTTGTCTATCAATTCTGTTTTTTCTATATCGCTTATTCTCTCTTCCAGTAAAATCAAAAAATCCCAATCCGAATATTCTGTATTATCACCTCTAATCCGTGAACCATATAGTATCACTTTTGCAGAGGGAAAAATACGGCATATCTCAGCTTTAACATTACCCAGTATTTGCTCTTTATCCATAATATCTCCCGAATTTATAATCACTAATCCGATATTCTATTTATCAACATTATTCTGCAAGTAAAAAAAATAGTTACCACACTAAGCAGGAGTTGTAACGGTACTCCAGACAAGACTTCTGGCGACCGTTCACATGCCAAATATACTACCCAATTTAATAAAATCAGACCAGGGATGGTCTGGTTACGCAGCATAAATCTGTAGCCTTACGTGGACTATACTCCCGCATTTGCACCCCTCGTAGACCGTGCCATAGCCTTGGCAGCGTAAGCGAAAAATGGACCTGTGAGTACACCAGCGGTGCACATCTGCTTAAATGACTTCATATTACATTCCTTACATTTGAATTTGTGCAATTTTTGCACAAGTTGATTCTTTTCCCAACTCACCTGCTTCTGGTAACCTGTATTACTCGCTATTTGCGACCATCATAGCTCTTGTCTTACATTTAATTTTCCATTTTAGCATTTCTTGTCACGCCGTAATCTGTTGAAGGCGGATCAATTTTCAATTATTCCTTTCCTCTCCCAATTAATCCTGAAAATATCTGTAATCTAGTAAATCCTGATTCTGACAATTTCCGCATCCTGATCCTATTTAGAACTACGGGCTAAACGGAAGCCAAGGATGGCGTATCTGCGGTCAGGATAGAAGCTGTCGTAGTGGTAAGCAATCTGGCAGTAACTGGCACAGTCCTTATAGCCACCACCCCGCCCCATACGGGAAGAACCCGAACTTGGACCACACGGATTATTCTGCGTATCACTGCTGTAATCTCCACTCCAGTCCCAGCACCATTCCCAGACATTGCCGCTCATATCATAAATCCCAAGCTCGTTAGCCTGTTTTCCACCTACAGGCTTAGTTGATTCGTCGTTGTTCCCTTCATATTCAGCAACTTCAGTAATTGTATTACTACCTGCATACTTATAGTCCTTGCCTTTATTACCACCATTCGCTGCATACTCCCACTCAGCTTCAGTAGGCAACCGGTAGCCATTTGCATTGAAATCATAACTAATATTACTCCCAGAACCAGTATAACAACGATCAAGTCCTTCCTGATCACTCAGTTTATTGCAAAATTCCACAGCATCATACCAGCTCACAAAATATACCGGATAATTAGCTCCTATACCATAATACTTAGCAGGATTAATGCCTGTCACAACTTTATATTCACCTTGAGTAACCTCATACTTACCAATATAAAAATCACTCACAGTAACGCTATGCACTGATTTAACAGAACTACCACCACTTGCATTGCCCATCTCAAATGTCCCACTTTCCACAAACACCAGTCCTTCAGGAACATCGCTCCCTTCTTCCAAGGTAACTTGCCTTGAAATGGTTTCATCTGCAGCCAGAAAGAATTTCTCTTTGTGAGTTTTGCAGCTATCAGCACTAACAATCAGCTCATATGTACCTATTGGTACATATGCATAAGTCTTCCTGCCAGTTGAAGTATAATACTCACCAGCATCTCCTGTAAGCTCTATTTCTGCATCTGTGGGAATACACATCACCTGGATCACACCTGTCTGCACTTCCGGATACATCTCTATTGTCTCTTCTGTTTTAGGTTTAAGGGTAATTACGCACTTTAATGTCTCAGCTTTGGGCATTGTTACTTCAATTTCCAATACTTGAGGTGCTACTTTCTTATTAGAAACTCCTCCCTTATAACTCTCACCTTTAAATTTCACTGTTGCATTGTCATGAGTTTTCACCGTCAAGGTTGCCCCGATATCAGTCAATTTGTAATGTTTTTCTGTTTCCGGTTCTATGATCGTGATTTGCTCATTAATTGTATCATAGCTCTCTTTTTCTACTCTAATAGCATAAGTACCGGCATCATAGAAGCTTTCCAGCGGAGTTACGCCCAGTTTCATATTACCATCAATAGTAACTGTCGCTCCTTCTGGATCAGATGTTATTTTCACAACTGCCGGCATCGCAGGTACTAACTTAAAATTAAAGGAATTATTATTTACTGACACATCTTCCGTAATTGACAGCGCAGCAAAACCATCCTTAGTAATTCTAATTACCCGTTCTCCCTTTTTCACGCTCTCGGTCAGCATTTTATTTTGAGTAGTCCCCAGTAATTCACCATCAACAAATACATCTGCCCCAGACTGATTACTACTTATCATTATAGGTATTTGCTCAGCTTTCTTCTCACCAGTAAGTTCCAGATGATAAACTTCACCAGATTTAATACTGTTTATCCCAAAGGAAGACAGCACCACTTTCAAAGGCTTAAAACCCTCAGCATGCACATCAATAGCCCGTTCACCAGGCGACACATAAACATTCCATCTGCCCATTGCCGGATTAGTGATCTTACCCACAGCCCCGTTCCAGGGACGGAAGTCCATATCAACATCCAGATCAGTAATAAAAGAAACCAGAGCTGCCTGATTCTTATTAGCATCAAGTTTATCACCAGGCACTATCTCCCCTGTTGCCCGGGTTGCCTTACCCACAATAGAAAGCTGATTTAATTCCTGACCTGCCAAAATACTAATTGAAAGCCCAATTAACAAAATAAAAACTAAATATTTACCACTTGTCATCCATCCCCCATAAAAACACATTCTCAAAGTTGCTCGAATATTAAATCCAGACATTTTCCTGCAAGAAAAAAATATTAACCGCGAATAGCTTTCGCAAGCTTATAGCTCATCAAGAAACCATAATATTACGCGAATAAATGTAAGAAAATAAAAAAATTAAAATGCGGTTCAAGAATCTTACATTTTCTTCTAATATAAATAGTTCGTCTTGTTCGTTGCTTAAAAAAAATCTTCTCATTACATTATTCTGTGTATTCAGTGTGTTCCGCCTGCCGTGCCGTAGCTTTATGCGAAGGATGGTGGTTGATAATTATTACCAATAAGAAGTCTCTCCCAGTGTCCAGCAACTCCGGCAGCTATCTTCATTACTATAGATGCAAACATGGCTATGATATCATTCACCTTGTCCGGCCTTACCATTAATGACATCACAATCGTACCTTATCCATTCATACCGTTCTCCTAATTTAGTATGTAAACCTCTTCATATAATGGCTATCTGTTACCCTAACATCATCTTTAATACTCATAATCATTCGCCCAAGAATATAGTTAGCCCCCAGGTCGATAGCGAATCTTTCATGTCTTACTGTCTCATACAGATTACCATCTTTTACGGCATAACCATAGAGCGTATTAATTGCATCACCGTTAAAGTTAACATTATCTGCAAATACCAATATTTCAATAAATCCATCTTCAAGATACGCGGCAATATTGAATAACCACTCTATTAAGTTTTCCCCTAAGCATATAGGACCCCGTGAACAGAATAAATCTATTCCGGTAGGTGTACTCAATGGTGGAGAATAACTAGTTTTCCCAAGCTTATCGTTTGTAAATGTCCGCCTTTTGCTATCAATCTTGAACATATTAATAAGAATTCTCTCCCATTGTTCTGCACGTCCGGCTGCTTCCATCATCACTATAGCCGCAAACATAGCTCTGATATCATTCATCTTGTCCTTCCGTATCCTAAATGCCATCTCTATTTTACTATAGCCATCCATGGCGTTCTCCTTATCACAATCAACAACGATCAATACTATAATATATTGTCAATACATTATTGTACACTTTAATATATCTGAAATCTGTGACATTCCTGCCCAATATAAATATGCTGGTTTTTTGACCGTTAAGCCACTACCTTGCTTTACGCAGAAATACCACATTTCTTTGTGTGACAGTATCTTACCAACACTTTGTGACAACACCCTATATCATTTATTATCTATTATTTATGACTACTCAGTGGGTACTTCATAAGAACTGTCTGTATAGCTCATTAATACTCACCGACTACTCTTTTCCGGTTTTATCTTCACCTATTCATTTCCTTTATCCATGTAATTCAGGGTTAAATTAGTACCTTTCTGTGTATCGTAAACCAACATCATCCTTCCCCACTTACCTTTATCTTGATTGATAGCAGAGAATACATCAAACAGATTAGCTGACTCGGTGTGATCCATTAATTGCAATACTGCGTATGGGAGATTAACACCGAAATCGTTCTCTACCCATACTGGTTCCGACTTATACCACCGGTAACAGGAATAATTTTTTCATAATTCCACCTATTCCTTAGTGAATTCTTTAAATACTTGCCATTATTGTGTGTTATTATATCCATTATATCTCCATATTTATAGGAAGGGGGAACGAATCGTTCCCCCTTTTTAAAGTCATCCCTACCCGTTTCTTATGTCAATGTCCAGCTTTACTCTGTTCTCTTTCATGCCAAGTTCGATGGCATCAATTAACCAGTCCTTGATCACGCTGGTACCACTAGTCTGCTGGAGACCTTTTCGATACCATCTTATAACAATGCAATATTTACCTTATTAAATTTACCACAACAACCAAAGAGAAATTATCTTCTCTGTCATTTTCAAGACATATATTGATACTTTTTACCGGTAACCTTTTTCACTAATTTTATTGCACTAACAAATGCCTATTTACTCAGTCCTATTCTATATTTCATAATTTCTCTTTTGTTATTATTATTTTTTCCTTCTGGTCAATAGGGATGACCCAATCACATACTGTATCAACGCTATTTAGATAAGCAACAAAGCTCGCCACGCCTCCATATACAGCCCCCGCACTGTCAAGGGCGCTCTGATAGGCTTTTTCATCAAAGTCGTCCTTAACGGTTCTCAAATCAATCAGGGCTATCGATACATCATAGTTACTCTCGTATATGATCTGCCCATTCTCAATTATGAAGAAGAAACTCAGGTTACATTCATCAGAGTTAATATACTTCATTAGCTCTGGTAGAGTATATATTTCCGTGAAGGGATAACCCATTACATCTTTAATATGATGAAGTCATCAGTATATCACCATCTTCCGATGAGCATACTGCTATTTTATATTTATTATACATTTTTACTTTAACTCCTTTATTAAATTCTTCGTATTAGCCAATGATTTCATAGCATCTACGCTTATGCCTTTAATTAGCTCTACTGTGTCTCTTGTCTGGGAAATACATTTTTTACTGAGCTCACTTTTTACGTAAGCTTTATAGAAAATAAGGAATCTCCTCCTAGCACCTTCATCGGTTATTACCAATTTTCTATCGATACTTATCGTTATTCCTGATTCATCTGCCATTTTATAAGCCAATTCACTGCCACGGCAATTTTCAAGATCATGCCAAGCATCCTCAGGTGATTGTAACAGTTTATTGTAATTAATAACGTCGTCGATTCCACTAAGAAGGTCGGATATTGTAGGATAAAACTTGTTCATGGCTATATATGTTATTACTGCAACTATGAAATGGCTATATTCGTGGTTCTTGAAATATACATACCACAATGCAAGATTTGCCTTATTGAAAGAAACTGTATTTACCAGAGTTGACTCTTTCAGTATTGACATTCCTATAACAAACTCATTCTTTGTCATAATACCCCACTTATTCGTTTAAGAACTTATTTAACTCTTCTGTGTTACTCTCTCTACTATCAAGTGCCCGGAATTTATTGCTTCTTCTATGCCAGGTAGCAAGCCTTCTTCCTGTTTCCCAAGTTTTATTTAGCTCAAAGGCCATTTTGGTTTTAGACTTATTAGGCTCAGTGAAGTAATCTAAGAACTCATCAATCATCCATTGAGGATATTTATCATCATGCATATGGTTGTATTCAATTACATAATTCCTGAACTTCAACTCTCTTTTAGCAAGTTTTTCTTCTTTGGATTCATTACCTTCTATTATACTATTATGTACTATAGTATCATTTAATATAGTATTCTCTTCTGGTACTACGGTCGTACTTCGGTGGTACTTCGGTGGTACTTCGGTAGTATTACCACCCTTATTCGAATTCTTACCTTCTAACTTGTTTCTGTTATGTCTCTTATTGACGTTATCACGATTTATTTTAGATATTTTCTTGATATTATCTAATGTATCATTCATTCTTTTTGAAAAATAAAAACCGTCCCTTTTTTCCATTAATCCACACTCTTCTGACGATAGATATTCCATTATTACTACAAGTTTTTTCTCATCTATTCTGATATCATATGCCATGGCTTTTATATTATGGTCTGTTATTCTATATAATTTACCCTCGAAAATCATTTCCAGGATCATAAAATATATACCATAGCCTTCAATCCCATATTTCATGCAGAGAGCCAAAACCTTTGGGTCTCTTCTAGCCCCACCATCGTGAGGAAAATACTCTTTCATATTAAACTCCATATTAATTTCATTATTAGTGATGATCTTGTTATCTCCCGAAGAAAATTTAGTTGATCATCGTCTTTTAGCGTCATAGCACCAGGTCCATCTGGATGTACGCTAGTTGTTTTAATCGTATCGCAGTAGTAAACAACGATAGATAACAGGTCTTTCCTTGCCCATTGCAGGGCAAGTATCATCGCCTGTTCATATTCCTCAAAGGATTCAGTTGCTTTTGTCAGCCACATCTTCCGTACATACCACTTCCCGTTCTTGTGATATCTAATTACGTGTATCATAACCATCCTTCCTTAAGATTTTTCTAATAAATGTCTGACCTTTTGGAGTGACTTTAGTTGTTAATCTTAGTTTAATCTCACCATGGGCGGTATAATGTGATACAACACATTCAAAATATCCCCGATCCATGTACCTCTGGTACGGCTCATTATTGTGCATAAGGATACTTTTATATCGAAGATACTTAAAAAGTTTCATTTCCCCCATACCCTTTACCTTAAGTACCTGAGCAACCTCATACATATATACAGAGTCTTTACTTCCGGTAATTGCGTCATAGAACTCTATCTTAGGTGCTGATATTTCAAGCTCTTTCCCGGGCTTTTTATTGTTACGCTCTTCCTTAAGGGCAGTAAAGAGCCTTATGCCTAATTCTGGATCGTCTATGATTTTATCTATCATTTTATCAGTGGCATACACACAAGTATTTCTAATAGATGGCAGTACCTCCTCATATATCCATTCCTCAAAATCTATAGAACTCTCCAATCTTGTACTTGATATAAGCCGTAATAAATTACGCTCACTTATATACGTGACAAGTTGGTTATCTCCCGCTATAATGATATTTACCTTTCTTACTCCATCTTGAATGCAATGATCCCGGATAGCTTTTCCGGGGTTCTTATATCCAAGAGCATAACCGGTCTGATCTCCTCTAAAATAAATATCACCATCAACTACAATTGTATCAATGTTATACATGCCATTAGTGTATGTTTTAATATCCATAATTCCTCCTTGAATTAAAAGGGTAGGACTTTTTGTCCCACCCTTTAACACTGACTCTACTTACTACCATTTCTTTATCCATATCTTGTTTTATGGAATTCTCCTTCAACCCACTTTCAATAGCATCAATTACCCAGTCCCTGGTCACGCTTGTACCACTAGTCTGCTGGCAATCCAAGTTCGATATGAGAGTATATTGTTTTGGGTTACTCCAACACACTTTGCCAGTTCCTGGGGGGTATAGTATTTTGTGCTGTGGATGTTTCTGTTTTTCGTTTTTCTTAGCCATGATTACCCTCCAGTAGTCCTTCTGCTTTACTATTAAGTTCATCACTTGTAGTGACTTCGATAATATTTCCTTCAAGCCACTCTTCTAATACCTGTTCATCAAATCTTAACCTACCGAATACCTTCTTATGGGGTATTTGCCTTGTCATCGTTAGCTTATATAGCTTGCTAACGGAAAGTCCCAGCAATTCTGCTGCTTCCTGTGAATTCAATAATCTTCTCATATTATCTCCTGTGTTTTATGAAATCTATAATAGCAGATACTGTTCCAAGCCAATTTGAACCTATAACTTACAGTAATACAACAAGATACAACTCTAGCAAAAAGTTGGAACTAAAGATTTTATTTAGTTTTTTACTTTAATTACAAGACCTGATATAGGGATAAATTACTATATTTCTTGACATTACAATGAATAAAGAAAATCTTTAGTATATAAAAGAAAATTTTATGGAGTTCCTATGGGTAAAAATTTAATTATTCTCTCAAAGATTAATCATGAACAACAAGATTTTATATCTAAACCTCAGCTTAATGGTTGGAGCTATCAAACAGATAATTACTTCAAGCGACTTCCGGACTATTGGAAATTCAGGTCACGATATTGCCTTATAAATAATACTCCTGAAATAACTTCAAAATATGATAACATAATTGTTCTTCAGTACACTACCAATCAATCCATTCCTGGCAATTACAATAAATATCTTAGGAAAGCATATGATAAAATAAGAAATCTAGATGAAGACACATTTAATAAACGGTATGATCTGACAAATACTGAATTCCCTTTTAAATTTTTAGATCAACCTGAAGCAGAGCAATATATAGAGGAACTAAGTATTGATTTTAATAAATTTAAGTATTCTTTTCTTAGTAATATTCCTGATGATGAACTAGAAATTAGCGCAATGTTCAATGATATTTTTAATAAGTATGCCACTTTGGAGAAATCTGGAATGGTGAATGACACACATTTTATTGTGAATAAAGACTATACTAAAGTGTCCATAAGGTATAGCCTGGAGGCAGCAAAATTCGGTACAACTTTCAATTATATAAATGAATATTCCGGCAAAAACAAACTTATCGAAGATGATACTCATGCTAATTTTGCTCATTTACTTAGTTGTAAATCCGTTAACAGTATATCCAGCATTTCTTTACCTGATCTTAGGGAAAAAGCTGATAAGCTTGGCATATTTCCACCCAAAGATGTAACTTACGAGCTTAGGTATTTTATAGCAGCCATTTCTATTTATTATGGTAAAGGAATCCTTGTTACAGGGGAGACTGGAGTAGGAAAAAACTACTTCATTAATATGGTTCTGGATAGCTTGAAAGTAGTTCAAGATAAGATAATAACCATCAATGTGAGTAATGATAGTAACTTATTCGAGACAAATTTCTTTGGCCATAAAAAGGGGACATTCACAGATGCAATGTATGAAAGGGCTGGATATTTAGAAAGCTTCAGAAATGGTTTTATAATCTTAGATGAAGTAGGGGATATCCCTATTGCATCTCAACCAAAATTTCTTCAATTTCTTCAAGATGGAAAATATATAAAACTGGGTACTGATGTGCAAAGTAAATCAAATGCAAAATTTATTTTTGCTACAAACCGTGATCTTAACGAAATGGTTAAAAAGGGTTCTTTCAGGAAAGACTTGTATTATAGAATAAATCAAGAAGAAATTACACTGGAACCTTTTAGTGAATTGGCTTTGAAAACTAGAAACGCAATTATCGATAATTTAGTTGATACTATTAATAAGGAATTGGCTGATAAATCAAATAATAATAATCTAGCCGCACTTTCCCCTACACTATGGGATGATATAGAACTCTCTCCTGAAGCAAAAGAGATTATTTCGACTCTATATTGGCCAGGTAATATTCGTCAATTGAAGCAATCTTTAGAAAATATATTCATCAAGAGCTCTGCAAAAATATTAACTGGGAATGAATTAAATAAATATATTATCCTTAAGAATGAAGAATTGATTATCGATTGTCCTGAGGACAAATTACAACAAGCAAAACTTGAGTATAGGAAGAAAATGAAGGAAATCATTGAAGACGCATTGGAGAAGTATGATACAAAAAAAGAAGCTGCCGAAATGTTAGGATTTAATTCAACTCAAACAATGCTTAACAGGATCAATACACTAAATAAAACTCTTAAGTAAGTCATAATTGCGCATAATCTGGACACTTTTCTGGACAACTTGGGAAATCTAAAAACGTGTAATTTATTGTAATATATAAAGATATGGTGGACATGGCGGGCTCGAATCCCTGACTCTCCGCCATTGTATTAAATCAATTGCACTTATATTATGTGTGTAATGGATTCAAATAGAATACTCTCAAATTAACCTTATCATTAATCGCAAGATCA
>Ga0307991_1003045_pt1 | contig 11054 bp, 6 predicted proteins | sample EllFjometagen131_FD_203146 | JGI IMG/M metagenome (GOLD analysis project Ga0307991, IMG submission 203146) | Marine microbial communities from Ellis Fjord, Antarctic Ocean - #131 | ecosystem: Environmental > Aquatic > Marine > Unclassified | place: Southern Ocean | collected 2014-10-08 | reverse complement strand
AAATAAGGCTTCACACACGGCCAAAAGCCAATGCCGAAACACAACCGCCCTAAGCCTTTGCTAATTCCACAGGCCAAATCTTAAGCACGGCCAACATTGCAAACGAGGCCAGCTATCAAAGCAAACCTTGCCCCACGCCGGGGCAGAAGGATAAAAGGCCACGAAACTTTAACAAGCGGCTCATGGCCCATGCCGCGGTGGGTGCATCGGCCAAAAGAGAAAATGTGTATTTTTACGAACAGAAAAAATGCTGAACGGTTGGAGGTAATTGCGGCACAGGCCATAGCCCAGACCGTTGAAAGTTCATCCCGAAGTTTCGGGATCAAGTAAATAACACAAGTTCTTTGGCTTCGTGAAGGCTTCAAATGTTGGGAGCTTTGTTTTTCACCAACGCACAGGTTTGTCCGGGCTGAAACACGGCCTGCCGCACAAAATATGCTAACACACGGCCAAAGGCCAATCCCGATAGCTCCCGATGGCTATCGGGACGGGAGCGCACGGCCAACCCTTGCGCACGAGGCCAGCTAGCTAAGCAAACCTTGTCCAACGCCGGGGCAGAAAGACAAAGGCCACGAAACTTCAACAAGCGGCTCATAGCCCATGCCGCGGTAAGTGCATCGGCAAAAAGAGAAAATGTGTATTTTTACGAACAGAAATAATGCTAAACAGTTGCGGGTAATTGCGGCACAGGTCATAACCCAAACCGTTAATGTGCCAGTGAAAAAGAGCAAATTCAGGAAATGAGTTCGCAAACGAGTTCTTTGAGAAAAACAATTTTGAGTATAACGAGGCAGGATTGAGCATTAAGCCGCGTGGAGTAAATTGAGCGAAAAATATGAAGTCCTGGTCATTGCAGTGAATTGAGCTGGCGAGGAGGATTGAGATGAAAATGATGACCGGCACATAACATCAGGTAATTGCCCATGCCGCAGGGTTTGCTTCGGGTTTTAAGGATATGAGTAAAATAAGCAACATACGGTTTTTCGGGCAGTGGCAAGTATTTGCGGCACAGGCCATAGCCGCCGACCGTTAGCAACAAGGCGAAGACCACCGCACGTTTAAGCACATTTGGTTTTTGCCGATGCAAAGACCAAAACAGAAAAACCAAAAGAGCTTAAATTGGGGCAAACGCGCAAAAAGAAAATAATAGCATACAATAACAAAAAATTTTAGTACCTTGCTAACTGTAAATATTTGAATGGGTAAGTTGATTTTGAATTGTTTAAAATCGAATGAATATGAAAAAGATACTATACATACTAATTCCATTTGTTTTAATAATAAATTCTTTTGCCCAAAACTGGACTGAGCCGGTTAATGTTTCTAACATGTTTGGTTTTAACCAGGTTTCTGATTTTTGCATCGACAATAATAGTGTAATACATTGTGTATGGTCACATGTGTATGAAACCAATTACAGCAAAATCTATTATAGTAAATCTTTTGACGATGGATTAACCTGGACATTAGCCGAAGACATTTCGTTAAATGAAGAAAAAAGACTATCGCAACCACATATTGTTTGTGATTCGGAAAATAACATTCATTTGACTTATGATTTTAATGTTGGCAATCCTTATCAAACATTGGTTTATTACAAAATGTATAATGGAACTACTTGGAGTGAACCTTTTACTGTATCGGAGAATATGCCCGAATCTCATCATAATATATTAATAATTGACAACAACGACAGGATTTATTGTAAATGGCACAGATCGCTTTATAATAACGGAACTGCCTTTTACAGGTATTTTGAAAATGGGGAGTGGAGCGAAATTTTTATCCCTTATGATAATAATGATTTTTTAGCATTTATAAGTTGTGTAGTTGATACAAATAATAATCTTCACTGGATTGGTGGCCATCATTACGAAGGACAAACTGCTTATGATACAAAACCGGTTTATGTTAATTATGATTATGGGAACGATGAGTGGAGTGATTTTGTAAAATTCGGTGAACATCATTCCTGGTATGGTAAGGATATTGATTTGGATAATTCAGAAATGCCCCACCTTGTATGGCATGAATTCACCAATGATAGTATCCCACCCAATGACGGTACTTTTTATGCTTATAATACCGGGACAACCTGGACTGTTCCCGAACTTATTGTTGAAGACCCCAAAAACCAACAAATTATTATTGATAATTATAATAACCCAAATATTTTCGATACAGAAAAATATGAAAATGGCCGTAAAATATTGTTTTACTATTTTCATAATAATATATGGAATGGTTACATTTTAGACGAAACGCCAAATGCGTTTTTTGACTTAGAAACAAATATATACAATAATAAGATTTATTTGTTTTATACAAAAAGCCTTATGGCAGAGGAAGGGCAGATTTATTATTCAAAAATGGATATGATAACAGGTTATAACAAAATTAATATTGCTTTTAACAAGTTGAAAATTTTTCCCAATCCGTTTGCAAGCAATTTAACCATTTCTTTTGAAGCGAAATCTATTAATAATTTTCAATTGAAAATATACACAATGCAGGGTAAGCTAATAAACACATTAATTAATGAAAATAAATTACAGGGCAAATACGAAATTATGTGGAACGGTACAGATAAAAACGGAAAGGAGGTTAAAAGCGGCCTGTACCTTATTCGCCTGCAAGCCGGCAGGCAGATTATAACACGCTCGGTGCAGTATATTAAATAAAGTTTTTCACCCGCTATTACCGGAACAAAGGAGAAAACCGGCCTGAATTGGTAAAAACAACCGGATTCTCCCTGCCGTTGGTAACGGCCACAAATTTATTAAATTATGAAACGTAAATTAAAATTTTTAGTTTTGGTAGTGGCTTTAATAGCCATTGTTGGCGTTGGCAACACCCAGGAAAAATATGCCGTACTAATAACCGGTGACTATGCAGCCGAGGGCATCCCCGTAGAAGAGCAATGGGGACAAGGTGCAGTAGATAGCCCGATGGAGGAGTTTTGGTACGATACCTATTTAATGTGGGAGATGCTTCTTGATAGAGGTTATTCAAATGATAACATTTTTGTTCTTTTTGCCGATGGGCAGGATTTTACCAAACTAGGTATGTGGGAAAGATATGATGGTCATGGATGGCATCCTGAAATAATTCCTCCTGATGGACAAATCACAGATTATTCCGCTTCAATTGCTAATGTTGAGGATGTTTTAACCGGTTTAGCCACTGGCACAGGAGGGTTTCCACAAGTAAGCGAAGATGACTTTTTGTTTACATGGGTATTTGACCACGGAGGCGGGAATGGAAATAGTGCATTCTTCTGTCTTATTGATGGCAATATGTGGGATTATGAATTTGCTGCACTGATAGACCCCATAGCAGCACATAAAAAAGTGTTTTGGATGCAGCAATGCTATTCGGGAGGATTTGCAGATGAACTTGATTTTGATAACTGTTTTTCATACATTTTTAGCTACAAATAATAAAGACTTTAAAAAATGAAACAATATTTAGTAATACTATTTATCGGTTTTCTATACAACAGTCTCATTGCTCAAACAAGCACAGAATTAAATTACAATCCTGAACATTTATCAAGCGGGGCTGAAAAAAATACCGAAATAGAAATGAACCTTGTGAGTCAATTTCACTACGAATACCCAAGTTTTATACTTGGTTTAGCTTTCGATGGTGAATATGTCTGGTTTTCGGATGTTGCAAATGATTCTCTATTTGCAATTGATAAAAATACAGGTGAAAAAATAAAAGGCTTTCCATTTCCTATGGAACCAGATATTTACGGGCTTACATTTGACGGAGAAAATTTTTGGGCATCAGCAGGACATTATTTATATGAGATTGATCATGAAGATGGCTCAATTATCACTTCATTTCATGTGCCTTATAACGTTACATTAAACAGTTGTATTTCGGGATTAACCTGGTATGATGACATTCTTTATTGCACTTATTCAGCAGGTTTCAGCAGTGCAATATTAGGTGTTAACGTCAATAATATTGCTTGTGTCGATACGCTTAGTTCTGGAGAATGTAGTTCACCGACCGGATTAACATATATGAATGATTTTTTCTGGGTAAATGATTATATTGATATTAAAATAAGAAAAGTAAACCCTGAATTTGGTCAATATGAAGGATGGTTTCCTCATTATCATTTGTGTTATAAATGGGTTGGGTTGGCTAACGACGGAGAATACATGTATTGTTCGGATAATTTTTGTAATATTTATAAGTATGAAATCATAGATTCAAATACTAATGTTATAGAAAATCGGAATATTTTACCTGATGAAATTAATTTGGATATTTATCCAAATCCATCAGACAACGATATCAAAATCAAATTCTATTTACCTGAAGAATCTATAATTAATATTAAAATTTTCAGTATGGGAGGCATATTAGTAAAAAATGTAATTTCAAATAAATTATATACTATAGGAACCAATTATTTAAATTTCAACATGGAAAACATCTCATCAGGTGAATATATAATAAAATTATCTACAAATAGAAATACGTATAATCAAAAATTATTGATTAAAAATTAGGAGGAACTTAAAATGAAAAAATCAATTATTTACTTATTTATGCTTGGAGTAATTTTAAATTGTGCAATTGCACAGTAAAAGTTTGCGGTACTTATCATTGGTGATGAAGCAAGTACAGAAGAAGGCACAACACGTACACTTAACAATCAGGGAAATGAAAATCTCATTTTTAATCCTTATGGTGAAGGAGAAGAAAAATGGTTTATTCCTATGGAGGAATTTTGGTTTGATGCAGTTATTATGTATAATGCCTTATTAGATGTTGGATATACTGACGATAATATATTTCTTCTTTTTGGAAGGGGTTATGATTACGAGCCATCATCTTATCCAATTGCACTTGAGTATGATCCCGATCCGAACATTACAGACTATCCTGCAAGAGTTGTAGATGTTGAAAATATTTTTGAATGGTTAAGAGATGGAAATCCTTCTCAAGGGATCCCTGCCTTGACTGATGATGATTTTTTATTCGTATGGACATTTGACCATGGGGGATTCGAAGATTTAAACGGAAATTGGCATTGGGATGAAGGGGAAGAAGTATTTTTATGTCTTATGGATGCAAATTTTCAAAACGGTAGCTATGATCTCATTATGGCAAGTGATTTTTCTTCTCAATTGAATTTAATTCCCTGCAACAGGCGCTCAATATGGATGCAGCAATGCAACAGCGGAGGATTTATTGAGTATCTTCAAAACAATAAAAGTACTGTATTAACTGCGTGTCATGCTTCTGAAAGTGCTTATCCATCTGATAATTTGGATATTTATGGTAATTATATGAAAGAATGGGAAACAATTAATTATGGAGGTGTTGAACATACATATCGTCACGGGGAATTTAATTTACATGCAATGGCATCAATAGTGGGTGAATATCCTACTGGAGATATGGCTTTTTCAGATTTTAATAATGACAATGAAATATCTGCATTTGAGACTAAAGATTATAATGAACAAAACAATTCACGCTATTTATTTTCTGGTGTTGAAACTCCGCAATGGTCTGACTTGGGAGAACTTGGTGAATATACTTCACTAAAGTACCCAACCTTATTATTTACTGATATAGCAGAAGATAAATATTATAGAGGAATAATCGGTATCTCAAAGGATGTTCATGTTAATTCCGGTAATCAATTAAATTTTATTGCAAATGCAGATGTCTATTTGCTCAATGAAGCAAAACTAATAGTCGATGAAGGAGCTTCACTTATACTGGAAGATAATGTAAGCTTTTCCGGAAATTCTGCAAACCAGATTAGAGTTGACGGGGATATTCAGGTAGGGGATTACGTTAGCTTCAGCAGAAATGGCAGTACAGGATATTTTGATGGCTTACACTTGAATAACCACAGCCTTCAGACCTCATTGAATTATGCAGTATTTACCAAATCCCGTTTACATAATTATGGAAACAGCCTCAATATTAGACACTCAACATTTGATGATTGTTATATTATTTATTCCCATAGAGGAAATGTAACTGTAACCAATGAAACTAATTTTGACCGCACCTGGTTATATCTCGAAAATACCGAAGACAATAACAAAACGGCATCTGTTACTGATTGTATTTTTTCTACAGATTATACAATGGCTGCAATTGATATTTGGAACTATAACCAGTATAATATTTCGAATAATACAATTGACGGGTATTACAATGGGATACAAATATTGCAGTCGGGCTATGGAGATACTAAGAAAAACAGGATAAGCGACAATACAATAACCAATTGTACTCAAAGGGGTATATTGGCGTATGGTACACGCGGTGCTGTTTACAGGAACCATATTTCAAACAACAGGTACGGAGTTTGGTTTGGCGACCATAGCAGTATGAGGCTTTACGGATATTCTGGTGCGGAAACCAATGATGAAACCCAGGAAATATTTGATAATTATTCATATGAAATTTATGCTTCACAATACAGTTTTCCAATCTATTTCCGCTATAATGTGATAATTGACGATGATAACGGTGGTGCGCCAGGTGATCCTTTGGTTTATCATAGTGAAGGATTAGGAGGAACACCCATTAAAGGTGTAAGGTATAATTGTTGGGAAGATGAGCCGGGTGCTTTTGTAGCGGCTGAAGACCTTTATCCGGGAGGATATATTTGGGAACCCACGTGGTGCCCGGAAACTGGAGGTGGTATAACAACTGGTCCTGATGAAGATATGTACGAAGTTGCAAACAGTTTATTTGATGCAGAAGATTACACAGGGGCGCAAAGTATGTACGAAATGTTGATTGATCAATATCCGCAATCGAAATTTGCAAAAGCAGCCATGCAGGAACTTTTTGCCTTGGAGAAATTTGTTTCGAATGATTACAGCGACCTGAAACAATATTATGAAAACAACACAGACCCCGAATTGTCTGAAACAGGAGATTATTTGGTTTCGAAATGTGATATAAAACTTGAAAACTGGCCTGATGCTATCAGTTACTATGAAAACATAATTCTTGATCCTGAAACTATGGAAGATAGCATTTTTGCCATAATCGACCTTGGATATGTGTATTTTATGATGGAAAACAGCAGCTACAAATCTGCCCACACCGGAAATCTTGCGCAATATAAACCTGCATCAAAAGAGCAGTTTTTCGAAAACAGGAATTATTTGTTGTCGTTGATTCCTAGTGACCCAATGAATGAGACTATGAAAGGAAACATTGCAGAATTGCAAGGAGGAAAATTGCTGCAAAATGTTCCCAATCCCTTTAAAGGAAGTACACAGATTTGGTACAAACTGGAAAGTGAATCAATAGTTAAATTAAATGTTTACAACTATACCGGACAGTTGATCAGTACAATAAATGAGGGGTCAAAAACAAAAGGAAACCATTTCATTGACTTTGATGCAAGCGGACTGAAAAACGGAATATATTTGTATTCCATCAACATCAATGGACAGACTACAGATACAAAGAAAATGACAATAATGAAATAACATTTAGACAAGAAATGCCAACACTTCGCAGCTATACACATCCCGCCTTCGCAGCAGGCCAACGCCTAACCAAAAAGGCGGGATAAGTATATCTGCCCCAACGCCGGGACAATAGAACGCCCAGTTGCTAACAAAGGCTTATAAAGCATGGCGGGCGCAGTAGTAAATTGAAGTTTTGCGCTTTGAAGTAACATTATCATAAATTGAAAGATGTGTACTCCGAACCCCGCCACGCTTCATAGCCCAGAACGTTATCTGTGTTCAAAAAAACAGATTATTTTTTGATTGATGGAACGCCGAGGTCTTTACAAATTTTAATTGCAAGAAGGTCATTAATTTCGTTGTGCCTGGGAATGGCAGAGCGTCTATTCTGATCAGGGTTTATCCACCACGAATGATTTCCCCCTTCACGCAACAGGAAACACCCGCTATTTCGCAAATATTTCAGAAATTTACTTCGCTTCATACAGCTATACGCTCTTTTTCGTAACCAGCTCCGGCAACAGACAGCGCATCTTCGCGATTAAATTCAAGTGCTTCCTTAAGGGTAATTTTCAAGCTTTCTAATAATTCAATCTTTGTTTTTTCCTGGCAATTTACGCCCGGAATTTCTTCAATCCAGCCTACCCACCATCCCTCAATGTTTTTGATAATTGCAGTATATTCCATGATGCTTGTTGTTTATTTTTGTTACGCTACTTTCATTTTCACAAAGATAATGGTTTTATTCCAGGCGAAATTCTTTTCCTGATTTCAACCAAACAAGACTTTTTTCAAGAGCAATTACCTCTCAAACCAACTCCCACGGCCAAAGGTGCCGGATGCCTTCGTAATTGGAAAACTTCACTTCATCCATCGAAACCACAAATTTTTCGTGATTGTCTTTGATGGCCAATAAATTTCCAAATTCCCGGTCAATGGTACTTTGATCGTTCAAAATATAGGTCACCTGTACATAAATGGTTTTGTCATCTTTTTCGGCCACAAAATCAATTTCCTTTTGGTACAGCACACCCACCGAAACCTGGTATCCCAACCTTTTCAATTGCAGATAAACGAAATTTTCGAGGTGATGACCAATATCTGTGGGATAGAATCCTAAAAGATAATTCTTGAAAGCAAGGTCGTTCAGGTAGTATTTTTTGTTTCCACCAAGCACTTGTTTTCCGCGCAGGTTGTATCTTTCGGCTTCGTGTATCACAAAAGTATCGAGCAAATATTTCAAATAAGTAGAAACGGTTTCGTAATTTGTTTGCTTGTTTTTGCTTTTAAAATAATTCACAATATTTGTAACCGAGGTGAGGCTACCAAGATTTGTACTTAGAAATTTGAATACATCTTCCAGCAAATTCAAGTCTTTTACCTGGTTTCGCTGCATGATGTCGTGCATGATGATGGTATTTTTCAAATCCCCCACATAATGCCTTTTCACCTCATCATCCGGCAGGTGCATCAATTCGGGTAAGCCCCCGGATTGGAGGTATTCTAAAAACAAAGCTTTGTTTACTTCCCGGGTTTTTATAGCCCCAAATTCGGCAAGACTGAAAGGTAAAACCTCAAAAGTAAGATACCTGCCCGACAAGAGCGAGGCAAGTTCGCCGGATAACAAATTGGAGTTTGACCCGGTGATGAATATTTCAAAGTCATTGGTAAAATCCTGGGCATAAGAATTAACAAAGGCTTCCCAATTATTGATATTTTGAATTTCATCGATAAACAGGTAAATTTTACCGCTTACCTCAAGGGTTTTCCTGTAATAATTAAACAATGCTTCCAATTCGGCGGCGTTTGCAACCTCAATGTAAGCCGTGTATTCTTTGTTGAGGTAAAAAATGTTATGCGGATTTACACCTTGCTTTGTAATGAGTGTATTAATAATTTGCCGCAATAAATAACTCTTACCACACCGCCGTTGCCCCACAATAACCTTGATGAGTTTGTTGCCGGTGTACTTCATGATTTTATTGAGGTACTCCGACCTTTCTAAACCCAGGTTGATTGCCAAACCATTCCAGGGATTATACTTTTTTATTTTATCAAACAAGGTTTTCATTATTCAGATACAGTTGAAATTTTACACAAAAATACATATTTTTTCAGGTACAGTTGAAAATATGAAATATTTATTAAAAAAATCAAGCATACCTGAAATTATTCATTTTTTCTTTATGTTTCTTTGAGTCTTGGTGTCTTCGTGGCTATATTATAAAATTGCCACTAAGGCTCAAAGACACAAAGTATCACCAAGTGTATCTGATGCGACATAACAACTACGCCAAGTCAGGAGTTATGAATCTGCGGGAAACTTTACTGAAAAAAATGGAAACGAACTTCCTAATGACAACGAGCAGGGAAATTTAATGGTTGGATTTAGAAATACTTATCAGCATCCTCAACGATGCTTTTTTTATTACTTTTGGATAATCAAGGTTTTTAGAACACTATACCAGTATCTCATCATAGAACAATGAAAATAAACATCACATATCTATGGCTGATTTTGTCGATAATAATTGTGGATTCCCACGAATTAATTGCACAAGCAGAAGTTGATAGCTTTAAAAAGCAACTATCCAAAACCACACCCGATAGAAATACCGAAATTTATTTTGAAATTGCAAAAGCCTACAGGTTTGAAAATTTGGATTCTGCAATGCTATATCTAAAAAAAGCAGAAACCCTGGCCGAGGGGGAATACGAGCACAAGCAAATACTTGCCGGAGTTTACGGTTTGTTGGGCGAAAATTATATGAAACGCGCCAACTATGTCAAAGCACTGCAGTTTCATGTTAAATCCCACGAACTGTACGATCAGTTGGATTTGCCCTACCATCAGGCAAAGCAGTTATCGTACGCAGGAAACATCCGCTTAATGTTGGGCGATTATACAAGCGCATTAAATACTTACATTAAGGCCTACAATCTGTTTGAAAACCTGGAGGATACTACCGGATTAATTTACACAAACACTTGCCTGGGGCAGGTTTATCATTCCTTGCGCGATTTTACAAATGCCGAATTGAAATATGTTAAAGCAATGAAGCTGGCTGAATTGATCCGGGATACGGCCTCTATAGCACGCCTATGGAACAACATGGGACTAACTTTTCTGGAAACAAAAAACCTTGAACTCGCTGGCAAGTATTTGCATCAAGCTAAAAAATATTATGCCAAAATAGGGGACTGGTGGGTTGAGCTTTCGGTATTGAACAATATTGCACTACTGTACGATTACAGCGGCCAATATGATGAAGCCATCAGCATTTACAAGCAAATAGTTGCTTTCTCCGATTCAATCGATGATAAGTTGGGCGTGGCTTATGCCCAATCCAACCTGGGCGACATTTTTGCGAAAACCGGGCATTACGATAAATCAAAAACCAAATACCTGGAGAGCCTTGCTTTGGCTTATAAAATTGAAAAACCGGACCTGATCAGAAATCTATACGAAAAATTATCGGAAGTAAGCCGCGAATTGAACGACACGGAAGCTGCTTTTGAATACCTTGAAAAATTTATCGTGTTTAAAGACAGCGTGTTTAATATTGAAAAGAACAATCA
>Ga0307991_1003044_pt1 | contig 11058 bp, 7 predicted proteins | sample EllFjometagen131_FD_203146 | JGI IMG/M metagenome (GOLD analysis project Ga0307991, IMG submission 203146) | Marine microbial communities from Ellis Fjord, Antarctic Ocean - #131 | ecosystem: Environmental > Aquatic > Marine > Unclassified | place: Southern Ocean | collected 2014-10-08 | reverse complement strand
TAATTATGGCAAGGGCCCAAAGCAATCGAATAAGCACTTTATCCACGTCAAAATAATCGCCCAGGCCGGAGCAAACGCCACCAAAAACACGATCGTTTGCTTTTCTATATAACTTTTTTGTTTCCAATTTGTCCTTAATTTAGTTTATGGAATTCTTTTCTTCCAATACTTTGATGCAGAATAAAAATGAAAGTTACAGCGTTTAGTTATTCCGTAATTAACTTGTTCCAACTTTTAAACAAAGCAAAAGATGTCAAGGCACTTATTCCACTAAAAATAAATCCCCACAGATAATCGGCATAAATGAAATAACCAATAGCAAATAAGAAACTGTATACTGCAGTTGAACCTAAAACCATGCATAAGATTCCGGTTGGAACATCCCATTTTAAATTGCCAACTTTTTCTGTAACAAGACCTTTTGCTTTCGCACGAACCAATAATTTTTTCCAGCCGGGACCACCTGGCTTTATTCTGGTATAAAAAGCAGCCAGTGTTTCGTCGTCAACCGGGGAAGTGAGCAAAGTGACTGTAAGCCAGCTTATAGTTGTCAGAACTACTCCCGATACAATTTTTATGCTTCCCCAGGCCGTACCTGAAAAGACGGTTCCAAATAGCGAAATGGTATTGTCATCCATAAGAAATTGATTTTCATATAGTATGAAACCGAGCGCAAATAAAAATGAAGTGACCATTCCGGTGATTTCAGTCCAAACATTAATTCTCCACCAAAACCAGCGTAAAATATAAATAAGTCCTGTTCCTGCTCCAATTTGAAGTAAAATATTGAATGCCTGAAGTGCATTTTTTAAAATTAAAGCGAAGAGAACAGCAAAAAACATTAAAATAATGGTCGATAATCTGCCTACCATTACCTTCTGTTTTTCAGTTGCATTTTTATTGATAAAGCGGCCATAAAAATCGTTTACAATATAGGAAGACCCCCAATTGAGTTGAGAGGCTACTGTGGACATAAAAGCAGCTATTAGAGAAGCAACCACCAGGCCAAGGAACCCAACAGGTAGGAATCGCGAAAGCATAGCAGGATAGGCAAAATCGTCTCGAATGATATTTGGATCGACATCAGGAAACGCAGATACTAATGAATTCAGATCAGGAAAAATAATTAATGAGCCAAGAGCAACCAATATCCAAGGCCAGGGACGCAAAGCATAATGGAAAAAGTTGAATAACAAGGTTGCTCCCATAGCATTTTTCTCGTTTTTGGCTGACAGCATTCGCTGCGCAATATATCCTCCACCACCAGGTTCCGCACCAGGATACCAAACACTCCACCATTGAACGGCAATTGGGACAATGAAAATAGCAATAAGCAATTCTGTATTACCAAAATCAGGAATAAATGAAAGTTTTGGTAAAACCTGAGGATGAGCCAGCATAGCTGATAAACCGCCAATTTCAGGGCTAGCTATTACAAAATAGGCAGCACCAAATGCGCCAGCCATAGCAATTGAAAATTGATAAAGATCTGTAAATAAGATACTTCGTAAACCTCCTAGGGCACTATAAAAAACGACTACAATGGAGGCTAAGATGAGTGTTTGCGCTGCAGGCCAGCCAAGCATTACTGCACTTATTTTTATAAGAGCCAGCGAAACGGAAGCAATAACCATAATATTGAAAAATGCACCCAAGTACAAGGCTCTAAAACCCCTTAAAAAAGCAGCCGCATTTCCACTATAGCGTATTTCATAAAACTCTAAATCGGTAAGCACTTTTGATCGATTCCACAGCTTGGCATAAACAAAAACGGTCAGCATACCGGTTAATAAAAATGCCCACCATAGCCAATTGGACGAAACTCCATTTTGGCGGACCATATCAGTTACAAGATTAGGCGTATCAGCCGAAAAAGTAGTTGCAACCATCGATACACCTAAAAGCCACCATGGCATTGAGCGGCCAGAAACAAAAAAATTGGCAGCACTCTTACTGGCCGATTTTGATGCCCATATAGCAATTGCAAGTAATCCGATAAAAAAAAGAATTAAAATAGTCCAATCCAAAGTTGTTAGTGCCATAATTATTGGTTTAAGTTTTTTTTACTTAGAAAAAGCATCTGGTAGTTTTGGCTCCACACTTGTTTTTTTAAGTATATGCTGATTAAAATTAATTATTAAATAGAATATTAAAAAAGGAGTAATTATATTGAAATAGCTGATATCAAAACCGGAGTTTATAATGCTATTGTGAGCACCTATTTCATTAATTTTTAATAAAAAAGCTAAAAATATTGGGATTGATAGAAACAGGACACTGGATTTAATTAAAGACTTCAAATCCTGAATATAAAGCGAGAATGCAAAAGGTAATAAAATGCATATAACACTTAAAATCAGGGGTAATTGTCTGTTTTGTAATTCGAAAGGATTGAAATTTTTGAAATTTTGAAAACTTGAATAATTTTTAAAGACCAGAGCTCCGAGTAGGAACATAATAAAAAGCCCAACCGATATGAAAATTAACTTTTGTCTGGCAGTAAAACTAAAAAACTTTTTTACGAGTAATAATGAGAGAGGAATCACTGCTGTCAAACGGGTTAAGAGTAAGGACACAGAAGCAATAGCCATCCATATAATGCTGATATTCTTGCCTTTATAAATTCTATTCTGAATTAGAACTAAAAATATCAAGATGAGAACAAAATTAGACATCATATCGCTTTTAGTATATACTTCCCACCAAAAAGATGTTGACGAGATTAATAAGAATAGTCCAAAAACTCTTGTTTTATAATTGCTAAATGTATGATGAATTAAGAATACAAAAAGCAAAAAAGAAAAAGACTGCAAATATCCAACATCGCCTAAAAAATAAAAGGGAATCCCAATCAAAATAAGTGCCGGCAAATTAGAAGTTCTACCATTTAAATGATCAATTGCGGAATAGGGGTACTCGTTATTTAACAAAGCTTTTATGGCAACTTCCATGGCCGACCATCGATCTACATTTAAATTGTTTCCATCAATTTTAATGTTTAAGTAGATTGTAAATATAAAAAACAGAGCTGTGAAAAAATAAAACGAATACTTGTATGTGTGTTTTTCAAAATTAGTTTTGAATAGAAAAATGATCACACCAAGAAGCAAAAAAATGTAAAGTAAAACTAAGATATAAACATCAAAATAGTTCTGTCTGGAGGCATATTTAAAAACAAATAGTGAATTGATAAAGACATATAAAATAATTAGCGGCGAAAAATGCTTCACATTAAAACCCTTAAATAAATTGATCTGCTTATTGTTATTTGCCAATTTTAACACAATTTGAAATTAAAGAGAAATAGATTCTAATAAAATAAATGCATTTTGCTTTAAAATTTCCACAAAACTAAGGCTATAATAAATAGCCTGCAAATCAATTTTTAATTTCCAGGCTTGGAAATATTTTGCTTTGTTTTATTTAAAAGATGCTGTATCTTTATGCAAGATATACGCATTTATTCAATTCATTTCCCATGAAAGAAGAATTTTTACATTATCTATGGCGATTTCATTTACTTCAAAATCAGTTATATACAACCGAAAACGAAAAAATTGAAGTGCTAAATCCCGGATTATTAAATTCGGATGCCGGACCGGATTTTATTCAGGCAAAAATTAAAATCGACGAAACAGTTTGGGCTGGAAGTGTAGAAATGCATTTGAAAGCATCTGATTGGATAAGGCATCGCCATCAATTTGATAAAGCCTATAATTCCACCATTTTGCATGTTGTTTATACCTGCGATACGGAAATAAAATTAGAGAATGGAGAAACAATTCCCTGTCTGGAAATAGAAGGAAAATTCAATGCTGAATTATTGGAAAAATATGAGCAGTTTTTAAAATCAAAAAAATGGATTCCCTGTAGTGGTCAGTTGGCAAACTTTCCAAAAATAAAATTGAGTGTTTTTTACAGTCGGTTGATGATAGAACGATTGGAAGAAAAAACACAATCCATTCTCCATCGTTTAGAAATGAATAAAAACGATTGGGAAGAGAGCTTTTACCAGGTTTTGGCTGGAGCTTTTGGACTGAAAGTTAATCAGGAAATTTTTCAGCAATTGGCCGAATCTTTGCCTTTAAAGAAAGTTTTATGGCATCATGCCAATCTTTTTCAAATAGAAGCATTGCTTTTCGGGCAGGCAGGTTTGTTGCAAACAAGTACATTTAAAGATGATTATCCACGTAGTCTCAAAAAAGAATACGATTATTTGTCGAAAAAATACAATCTTAAACCGTTGCAGGGTCATCTCTGGAAATTTCTTCGCATTCGCCCTTCTGGTTTTCCTACTTTGAGAATTTCACAATTTGCAGCCCTACTGGCATCTGAACAAAATTTATTTTCAAAAATTTTAGAAACAAAAAAAGTTGATAACCTCAAATTGCTTTTTAACGTTTTTGCCTCTGCCTATTGGGACACGCATTTTGTTTGGGACAAATCTACAAAGGTTCAAATCAAAAAGCTAAGTTCAGACAGAGTAAACCTTTTGTTAATCAATGTAATAGTACCATTTGTCTTTCTTTATGCAAAGCAGAGAAATAAGGAAAAATTAATGGAAAGAGCATTATCTTTTTTGGAAAAACTACCGCTTGAAAAAAATAAAATTACTGCGGCTTATGCAAATGAAGGAATTGAATTTTCATCTGCTTTGCAGACACAAGCCTTGCTACAGCTTAAATCAAAATATTGCGATAAAAGAAAATGTTTGACTTGTCCTGTAGGTCTCTTTCTGATAAGTTAGGAAATGTTTAATCGCTTTTGTATAAATCCCTGTAAATCTTTAATATTGCATTGAACAAATAAAATTTGAATTTGTGGACAACCGGACGACAATAAATCGATTATTTTATGCTGCAATATCACTATTCATCGTGTTTCTATTTGGCATATTCGGTTTTATGTATATTGAAGAAGATACCTTTTTAAATTCCGCCTTTCTTACGGTCATCACTATTTCCACTGTTGGGTATAGTCTTTTGCACGAACTTACTGACGGAGGAAAGGTATTTGCTATATTTTTGATCATTATTAGTTTGGGCGTAACGGCCTATTCCATATCAATAATTACTTCTTATCTAGTTGAAGGGAATTTGGAAAAAATGCTTCGGGGCAGAATAATTAAAAAAGGGAAAAAAATGAAAGATCATACAATTGTTTGCGGCTATGGTCGTATCGGGCGGCAAGTTGCGGAAGAATTACTATCCTATAAAATACCTTTTTTGGTGATTGATGAGAAAGCTGAGCTTATTGAAAATAACCTAAACAAGGATATTATTTTTATACTTGGTGATGCAACACAAGACGAAGTTTTACAAAAAGCAGGAATTGAAAATGCAAAAGCATTAATTTCGGCTGTCCCTTTAGATGCGGATAATCTTTATATATCTCTTTCTGCCAGATCTTTAAATAGTACTATCACAATTATTAGTCGGGGTTCTGATGAAAGTGCGGAAAAAAAATTACATATGGCAGGAGCTGATCATGTCATTCTTCCTGAAAAAGTTGGGGGTGCACATATGGCCAAACTTGTAGCTCGCAAGAATGTTGTTGAATTTTTACAGCATTTATCCTATCAAGGAGAATCGTCAACTAATCTCGAAGAAATAGATTATGTAGATTTGAAGGAAGAATTTCACAATATGACAATACTCGAAATTGGCATACGAAAGAAATCGGGGGCAAATATTGTAGGATTTAAGACACCCGAGGGTGAATTTGTTTTAAACCCTACACCGGACACTAAAATAACTCCAGATTCTAAACTCTTTGTTTTGGGAACTAACAACCAATTAAAAGCACTAAGAAATTAAATTCATGATGTCAAAAACCATTCTAGTTCCAACTGATTTTTCGATAATCTGTGAAAATGCAATGATGCATGCAGCAGGAATTTCGAAGCAAATCGGTGCCAATATTATTTTAACTCACGTTATCAATAGCGATACCAAAGTGTATTTGAAAAAGAACAAATTAAGTAAAGATGCTGTTTTGGAGTACTTGCAGGATTATCAAAAAAGATTGATTGAAAATTTTGATCTTCTTGTCGATATCCGCGTGGTGGAAGGAAAAATTACAGAACAAATCCCTAAGCTGGTAAAAGAATTGGAAATAGATTTGCTTATGTTCGGCACTCATGGCAAAAAAGGGATGCAAATAATTACTGGAAGTCATGCAATGAAGCTTATAAATGCTGTTAATATTCCTGTTCTTGTTGTTCAAAAAAGAGGATTTGAAGAGGGATACAAGACTATCGTTTTTCCAGTAAACACCTCAACTGAATACAATGCTAAATTAAATTGGACTATTTTTATTGCCCAAAGCTTTCATTCAACAGTTAAACTGTTTGTTTATAACGAGCCAAGAGTTGAAGTAAAAGCCAAAATGAAGCTCGTTTTGGAAAACATTCGAAATGCATTTTTGACACACAAAATTAATTTTACAGAAAATATTGCAGAATTTGAGACGGATTTCCCTAAACAAACTATGGAATTTGCCATTTCAAACAATGCTCAATTAGTAACAATTAAAGTTGATAACGATGAATTTGAACCTTCTTTTATCGTGGGTTCCCCTGAAGAAAAAATGCTATTTAATACAGCGCAAATACCCGTTTTTTGTGCACAACAAAAGCCATAACCCAAATGATAAAAAAACTTATTTTAAGTTCTGTTATATTCCTTAATATCTTTAGTTTCTCCTCCGTCTTTGCGCAGGGCGAAGAGGAAATTGCAAATCAAACAGAACAAGTAAAAGAAGAAACTACCAGTGATAGAATCAATTCCTTTTTTGAGCCCATTGTTGCAGAGATGGCTAAAGTTTTGTTTTTTGATCCTTTTGAAGCACTGGGATTACACGATCCTGTTGTCTATGACGAACAGGGAAACCCTGTTTTAGACAGTGAGGGTAATCCTTTAAAAAGTCAAATTCCAATGATTGTTTTTTGGTTAATTCTGGGGGCTCTCTTTTTTACATTTTACATGGGATTTATAAATGTTCGAGGCTTTAAACATGCTATCGATGTTGTTCGAGGAAGATATGATAATCCTGAGGATGCTGGTGAAGTATCACATTTTCAGGCGCTTACAACGGCTCTTTCGGCAACTGTAGGTTTAGGGAATATTGCCAGTGTGGCTATAGCTATAGTAATTGGAGGCCCGGGAGCGACTTTTTGGATGATTTTAGCTGGCTTATTAGGAATGTCAACAAAATTTGTAGAATGTACTTTAGGTGTAAAATATCGTAAAATTGATATTTTCGGACAAGTCTCTGGTGGTCCTATGTACTACCTTTATATGGGAATGAAAAACAGAGGTATGAAAGGGCTGGGAGCAATTTTAGCTGTTGTTTTTGCAATTTTAGCGATTGGAGGATCTTTCGGCGGTGGAAATATGTTTCAAGCCAATCAAGCTTTTGCTCAATTTAAAACAATTTATCCTGCTATTGGCGATTATGGCTGGATTTTTGGATCTTTTTTGGCTATAATGGTTGGATTGGTAATTATTGGTGGAATTAAAAGTATTGCGCGTGTTACAGATAAAATAGTCCCTTTTATGGCGGTTTTGTATGTTGGTACGGCTCTTATTATCATTTTTATGAATATTGATAAAACAGGAGAAGCTTTTCGTTTAATTTTTGACGGTGCATTTTCTCCTGTAGCCATGAAAGGTGGTTTCATAGGTGTATTAATAGTTGGTTTTCAACGTGCTGCTTTTTCTAATGAAGCCGGAGCTGGATCAGCAGCTATTGCTCACTCAGCAGTTAAAACAAAAGAGCCTGTTAGCGAAGGCTTTGTGGCTCTTTTAGAACCTTTTGTTGATACAGTTGTAATATGTACTATGACGGCCTTGGTTATTATTTTTACCGGTACTTATCTTAATCCTGACAATCTGGAAGGCGCAGAGCTGACTTCACAAGCATTTGGAACCGTTTTTGCTTGGTTTCCATATTTGTTAGTGATTGCTATTTTCTTATTTGCATTTTCTACTATGATTAGTTGGTCGTATTATGGATTGAAAAGTTTTGACTATTTGTTTGGTGGCATGTCTGAAAAATGGTTTGGTTCACGCAAACATGCCGCCAATCTTTATCGGGTTTTATTTTTGTTTTTTATAGTTGTTGGATCTTCCTCTACAATGGGCGCGGTTACTGATTTTTCTGATATGATGATCTTAAGTATGGGACTTCCTAATGTTCTTGGATTATTTATTATGGCACCTGAAGTGAAGCGTGATCTAAAAAATTATTTAGCAAGAGTTAAAAGTGGTGAAATAAAAAGATACAAATAAAACGTTAAATTTGTCGTTGTAAGAATGATGGAGATAAAAAATAAAACGATTTTTCAAATATTAACACTGAGCCTGCTTATAGGGCTTTTGCCATCCATAGTGTTTTCTCAGCAATGGGGTGTCGTTGAGAAATCTAATCAGACAAAACTGATAGGCAATCAGTATTATTATTTGCATACCATTGCAAGAGGCAATACCTTGTACAGTATAGCAAAAATCTATGAAGTGAGTGTTGATGATATCAGAGCCGCAAACCCTGAATTGAATCAGGAGCTTAAGCTGAGCCAGGTTATTCTAATTCCTATAATTGATGAAGTGAAAACGGCTGAGAACAACACCTTTTCTTACGATAATTATTTTTATCACGTTGTAAAACAAGGGGAGACATTAAATAGTATTTCAAAGATTTACAGTGTAAATGTTGCCGATATAGTCAATGCTAATAATCTTCAGCGATCTAATATCTCAACGGGATTTTATTTGAAAATCCCTGAAGTTGAAATTAAAAACAATGATTTTGCTCAGAAAATAGAAAAACAAAATACAAGGGAGACTCAATCGAAGTATTTTGAGCATATTGTTCAGCAAAAGGAAACTTTATTCAGCATTGCCAAGCGATATGGGATTGGATTGGAAACACTTAAATACATCAATAATTTTTCGGTCAGTTCAATTTATCCAGGACAAAAAATATTGATCCCTAATGTATTGAAAGATTGGCAAAGCAAGGAAAGCAAAAATTACATTATCCATAAGGTTCAAGCAAAAGAAAGCTTGTATGGAATTGCACGTAAATATGGGGTTACTATTGATCAAATAGTGACTCTGAATCCGGATTTAAATGGATATCTTTCAATTGGTCAGGAGCTTAAAATTTCACGTCAATCGAATGAGAAGGGTTATATTGAACATCGTGTTACCAATAGAAAGCAAAAGCTTACGGATATAGCATTTGAATATGATGTATCGCTTCGTAATTTGAAAGAATTGAATCCAGGTGCACCATCCAAGATTAAAAAAGGAGAAACCGTTTATATTCCTGTCGATTTTACGGATAAACCTCAAGAAATCAGTGTTGTTGATTTGCCAAAAGAAGAAGAGGAAGAGCAAATTCGGATAGAACCAAAATATTACACTCAAAACCAGCATCATGTTTTTGATGTAGCATTGATGCTTCCATTGTATTTAACTGAAGTGGATAGCATGCTTAGCCTTCAAGATCAGGAACTTGCGGCTAACAAACAAAACCTTAAGGCATTTCGATTTCTGGAATTTTACGAGGGAGCTCAAATAGCGGTTGATAGCCTAAGAGCTTTAGGCATGCAGGTTAATTTTCATGTGTATGATGTGACTGATAATGAAATGGAAACGGCTGTAATGTTGCAAGACAGATCATTGTCTAAAATGGATTTAATAATAAGTCTTTTATTCAGTCGTAGTTTTGCTTTGGTTTCTGATTTTAGTCGAAAAAATCACATTCCGCTGGTTAATGCATTGTCTAAACGTGGCCAAATTGTATATGAGAATCCCTATGTTTTTAAAATAAGCCCGAAACAGGAAGCACTGTATAATCGCATTGCTAATTTTGTAGGCGATAAAATGTCACATTACAATACCATAATTGTGCGGAATAATCCTTACCAGCTATCCAGCGAATACAATTTAATTTCCTACCTTTTAAGAGACAAGGTCAGCCCATTAGCTCCTCTTTCTCATGCATCGGTTTTGCAAAAAATCAATGATTATATGGAAGGCCGACAAGAAACTTTTTTTGATACTTTAAGACTGGAATTGAATAAACAAAATCTTGCATTTGAATTGGACGATATAATGAATCGACCATTCGATACTACTTGGGTAAACAACTCCATTAAAACAGTTATTTATTCTAATGACAGCTTAGGCGGAATTATGAGAAATGCGTCTCTCTTCCGCGATAATTTAATTATTGCATTGGGAAGCGATGAGGTTTTTTCTGTCGAATTGTTTACTAAACTTAATTTTGTTAGAGATTCATTAAATATCGATGTTATTGGTTTGCCCGATTGGCACAATTTTATGAAATTGGATGTGGATTATTCACAACCTTTTAGCTTACGCGTTGTGAGCGAAGATTTTGTGGATTATAATACTGCTGATGTAAATCGATTTATTTATAAATTTCAAAGGGATTTTCATAAAATACCTGAAATGGACAACTATTCCTTTTTAGGTTACGATGCGACATTTTATTTTCTGCAAGCTCTTTTTCGCTATGGCGATGATATGTTAGAAAATATTTCAGACTTTCAAATTCCCTTGCTTCAAAACCAATTAAAGTTTGAAAAACAAAATGTTGGAGGATACGAAAATACCTATTGGAACCTGTATCGACAGGAAGATTATCAATATAAACTGGAAAAATAGCTTTAATTTTCTAGTTCTTCTTCAATAAAATGTATTCCTAATGTGGTCAATTCCTCAAGAATAGGCTCATAAACAGACGCTTTGAGAGGTAATTTTACACCAACATCTTTTAACTTTCCGGTCAAAATTAGTTTACAGGCAATTGCCACAGGATAACCAACCGTTTTCGACATAGCTGTATGTACCTGGTCAGTTCCTTCTACTCCCATACTCGAAAGAATAGTTTTCTTTTTATCGCCATAAACAACTTCAAAACGATGTTGCATAACAATCATATCTTTATCGTCATTATCGAGCACCCATTTTCTCAGTAAAATATGTTGCAATATTTGTGCAGGTGTTGCTTTTTTCAACCCAATTT
>Ga0307991_1003043_pt1 | contig 11059 bp, 6 predicted proteins | sample EllFjometagen131_FD_203146 | JGI IMG/M metagenome (GOLD analysis project Ga0307991, IMG submission 203146) | Marine microbial communities from Ellis Fjord, Antarctic Ocean - #131 | ecosystem: Environmental > Aquatic > Marine > Unclassified | place: Southern Ocean | collected 2014-10-08 | reverse complement strand
AGCTAAAGAATACGAAATGAACAGGTTTGTAAAAAAAGAAACTAATATTATGGTTTCTACTACAGTGATTGAAGTTGGAATGGATGTACCTAATGCATCTGTTATGATAATTGAAAACGCCGAACGCTTTGGTTTGTCACAACTCCACCAGTTGAGAGGAAGAGTTGGAAGAGGTGCAGACCAATCTTATTGTATTTTAATGACTGATTATAAATTAACTTCTGAAGCAAAAAAAAGAATTCAAACCATGGTTAAAACAACCGACGGTTTTGAAATTGCAGAAGTTGACCTGAAATTACGTGGACCCGGCGATATGCAAGGCACACAACAAAGCGGATTGTTAAATTTTAAAATTGCTGATTTAATTAAAGATGAAAAAATTCTTAAATACTCCAGAAATCTTGCAATAGATATTTTAGCACAAGACCCAAATCTTGAAAAACCCGATAATATAAAGATTGCACAGCAATTAAAATTTTTGAAAAAGAATACAACTAATTGGGGAATGATTAGTTAGTGGCTCTAAGAAAACGTCAATAACTTCGTTAAGCTAATATTTAAAACCAGTCATTTACAAAAGTAAACTCCTGATTTTAAAATTTTCGCAAGCCTCGTTCTCGACGCTTTCTTAAAAGCCTCTCAAAAAACTTAGTTTTCTTAGAAGCACTAGTTAGAAACAGTGCTGATTTATATAAAAATTTATATTTACTTTTGTGCTTAAATTTTAATACCAATAATCTAAATGAAAATATCTTATAAGTGGTTAAAACAATATATTGATTTTGATTTTGAACCGGAAAAAATTTCTGAATTACTTACTGATTGTGGTTTGGAAGTTGAAGGATTAGAAAAATTTCAAAGCATTAAAGGCGGATTGCAAGGTATTGTGATTGGTGAAGTTAAAACTTGTAAAAAAATGCAAGATACCGACCATTTATCTTTAACATCAGTTGACATTGGAGAAGAAAATGCTTTGTCAATAGTTTGCGGAGCACCTAATGTTGCTGCAGGTCAAAAAGTTTTAGTAGCAACAGTTGGCACGACTCTCTATTCGGGTGAAGATTCTTTTAAGATAAAAAAAACAAAAATGCGGGGAGAAATTTCCGAAGGGATGATTTGTGCTGAAGACGAATTGGGTTTAGGAAGTTCACACCAAGGAATAATGGTTTTAGAATCATCTGCGAAGACCGGAACTCCTGCAGCAGAATTTTTCAATGTTGAAGAAGATTGGATTTTTGAAATTGGTTTAACTCCTAACCGTTCCGATGCTACATCTCATATTGGAGTTACCCGCGACCTTGTAGCAGTTATAAATACTTTTTATCCTGAAAAGAAAACAAAATTAAAAACTCCTTCAGTTGATAATTTTAAAATTGATAACAATCTCAAACATATTGAAGTTATTATTGACGATATTGAAGCATGTCCACGATATTCAGGAATTACAATTTCAGGAATCGAAGTAAAAGAATCTCCTGTTTGGTTGAAAAACAAACTAAATTCAGTTGGTTTACGCCCGATAAATAATATTGTTGACGCTACAAATTTTGTTTTAATGGAATGTGGTCAACCACTTCATCCTTTCGATACTGATGAAATTGAGGGCGATAAAGTGATTATTAGAAAAGCAAAAAAGGACACAAAATTTATTACTCTCGACGAAACAGAAAGAAATCTAACAGAAAACGATTTGATGATTTGCAACAGCAAAACAGAAATGTGTATTGCTGGCGTCTTTGGTGGAATTAATTCCGGCATAAGTAATAAAACAAAAAACATTTTTATTGAAAGTGCCTATTTTAGTCCCACAACAGTTCGCAAAACTTCAAAACATCACGGATTACAAACTGATGCGTCATTTAGATTTGAACGAGGTGCAGACCCTAACATCACAATTTATGCACTTAAGAGGGTTGCAATGCTTATCAAAGAATTGGCAGGCGGAAAAATTTCTTCCGAAATTGTTGATGTTTATCCCAAAGCAATTAACGATTGGGAAATTGATGTTCTTTATGAAAATATCGACAGATTAATCGGGAAAACCATTGAAAGAAAAACAATAAAAAACATTCTTGAATATTTAGAAATTAAAATTCTTGAAGAAAATAATGATGGATTAAAACTTTTGGTTCCTACTTTTAAGATCGACGTAAAACGCGAAGTTGATATAATTGAAGAAATATTAAGAATCTACGGTTATAATAACATTGAAATTAGTCAAAATCTAAAATCATCAATAAATTACATCGCCAAACCTGACAAGGATAAATTCCAAAATCAAATTGCAGATTTTTTAAGCAATAATGGTTTTGCTGAAACTATTAATAATTCCTTGACAAAATCGGAATATATTGAAAAAAACAATTTTTTAGACTCCACAAAAAATGTCAATATTTTAAATCCCCTCAGCAAAGATTTAAATATTATGCGACAAACACTCTTGTTCGGTGGTTTGGAGAATCTTATTCATAATATAAATCGCAAAAATTTTGACCTGAAACTTTATGAATTCGGGAAAAGCTATTGTTTCAATCCGGAACATAAATCCGAAAATGATGTTCTGTTGAAATTCAGCGAAAAAAATCATTTAGTTTTATTTTTAACAGGAAGAAAATATGTTGAAAGCTGGAATACAACTGACGATGAAGTTGATTTTTATTCTCTTAAATCTGTTGTTAATAATATTTTGAAATATGCAGGAATTAATATTTGCAAACTAAAAGCAGAGCAGGAATCTTCAGGTGTTTTTATTGATAACTTAAATTATTCTTTCAAAAAAAATAAATTAGTTGAGTTCGGTTTGATACAAAAAAGTATTTTAAAACAATTCAATATTAAACAAGCAGTTTATTATGCCGATTTCGATTGGGATTCATTAATTAATTTGAGTTCAAAAAATAAAATCGAATACAAAGAATTGCCAAAGTTCCCTGAAGTCAGAAGAGACCTGGCATTACTCATAGATGAAAATATATCATTTGAAAATATTGAAAAACTCGCTTATCAATATGAAAATAAATTCATCAAAAAAGTAAATCTTTTTGATATTTATGATGGTAGTAAAATTGAAGAAGGTAAAAAATCTTATGCTGTAAGTTTTGTTCTACAAGATGAAGAAAAAACTCTTACAGAAAAACTTATCGATAAAATTATGAATAAACTGATGACAGCTTTTAAAGACAAATTAGGAGCTGAAATCAGGTAGGAAAATCAATTTATTTCTCAAGAATCTTAATTTCAACACGTCGATTTTTTTGTTGTTCTTCTGCACTTGTTGCGTAAGGATAAACCATTTGGGTATTACTAAAACCTTTATATTTAAGTCGGGATTTATGTATTCCACGTTCAATAAGATAATCATAAACCGCTACTGCCCTGTTTTTTGATAATAAAAACAAAGAGTAAGAACTCTTTTGGCTTGGTGAATTATAAGGTTGATTTACATGCCCCTGTATCTCAATTTTTAAAGTAGGATTTTCTTTTAAAACCTTCAAAAGATTCCTTAAAACAGGATATGATGTGGGTAGAAAATTTGCTGTCCCACCATAAAAATACAAATTATCAATTAGGATTTTATTGCCTACTTCGATTTTGCTAAGTTTCGCTTTTATTGAAATTGTTCCTAATTCAGATTTAGTAATAATATTTTTATAATAACTAAAATAACCATCGGAAGTAATATTCAACACATAAGTTTTGTTTTTCCTTAGTTTCAAATAACAACTGCTGATGCTCTCTCTCTGAAAATATGTAGGAGCTTTTAGTTTTGATTTCCCTTCCGAAATATTAATATTTCCGTTAAGTAGTTCTCCTGTTTCTTTATCAATAATATTTATGTTTAGAACAATGTTTTCTTTAGAACTTATTTCTTCACAATTTCTATAATAAAAATTAATTGAGTGTCCCTTTCCATTTTCATAAACATTGTCAAGAACAAGATAATATGTTTCTCCTGACTTTACATCAATCGGAATGCTATAAGAATTTCCCAATCCAGAATTAACAAATTTTGTTGTTCCTTTATCTGAAAGACCGGTTTTGCTTTCCAGAGTTTTGTTATTTCTCGAAATATTGCTTCTTACTGGTAATATTTCCTTTGAACGCACTTGGGTGCAAAATTGTCCACCGGAATATTTAAAAAGAATAAAATCATAATCATCATCAGGAGAAATGGGAATAATATCAAAATACAACTCACAATCTTTGTCAACAGTAAACTTATACCATGTTGTGTTATGCTCTTTTTCAAAATAATAAATGCTATTTTTTTTATCTGAAATTTCCATTATTTTACCAAAACCTATTGGCGGATTTGTTGGTCCCCAAATAGTATCGCTCAATTCAATAGCATTTTCACAATCACAATTTTCGATTGAAATTTTATTGCTTTGCGAAAACACAAATTGAGAAAAAAGCAAAAAGATTAAAACGGATTTTATTAGTTTGTACATGAAAATTTATTTCAAATAAATTATTTTTTTTGTAATAACAAGCTTATCATCTAACTTTAAATTAACAAAATAATTTCCATTAGCTAAATTTATGGGCTGCCAATTTATTTCCTTTTGACCATCCCGATAGCTATCGGGATCGATTTCAATATTATCGACTAATTCTCCAACACTATTAAAAATTTCTATTGTTGCTTTATTTTTAATATTAAAATTAAAAACAAAATAATCATTGGAAGGATTAGGATAAATTGTTAAAAATTCTTCATCCTTTTGATAATTATTATTTATTCCGAGATGAGCTTCATCCCAAATAGCAAGAGAATATTCTCCTCTCCTAAGATTATCAACGATTAAATAGCCATAATTATTAGTTCCTGATTTAACAAAAGAAATTGGCTGCCATTCATCACCTGCATTCTGTCTGTAGAGAATTATTAAAGAATCTTTGGGATTTGACAACAAAACATTATCAAGATAATTGAACTTGCTGTATAAAAATTTTCCTTTAGCATTGAATCCTGCTGGAAATACTCCATCAATTTTCCAATATCTGTAATCAGAAAGTGTTAATCCTGTTATTGGTATTTTATGCAGGTCGGGAGCTACCCAATTATGTTCAACTCTAACAAAAGCAGAGTCTGTGATTTGCTGAACATCAATCATGAAATTTGTTGATTCAAAATTCAAAACACCTGTTGAATTAATGGTTTTATATTGGTCAGTTGTAGCATCAAGAGTTTTTTCATCTATGTCAAGCATCACAATTGTAGGTTGAAAAGGAATAACAAAACTTTGATTTCCTGTTTGCCCCGAGAACTGAATAATATCTTTATAAGTATTCCAACTATCATCCATAAAACAAACTTCAATTTTATTTGAGTTTGCCAGAATTGTTGTTCCTTTTAATTTTTGTTTAACATAAACTGTAGCAGTATATTCAGGGATAGAACTTGCAATAACAGAAAATGAGTCAACTGAAAAATGGGAAAAACCCGGGCGAAGTATCCATGCATCAAACCAATCATTCATATTAATTCCCGTATAATTTGTGATAAAATCACGCATCTGAATTGTTGAAACATCATCGAAAGCAAAATAATTCAAATAAGCTTTTACTGTCGTAAAAAATAAACTATCACCCAAATAACCTCTCAAGCTATGAACCATGCTTGCACCTTTATCATAAACTGTTGTTCCGTAAGTATATTGATGAGGAATACCGTAAACAGCGAGATAGCTACCATCACCTTGAGGAGTGTGAGCTTTCTGCAAAACTATTTCATGATTATCTCTTGCATAATTTTTATATGCCTGATCACCATAAATACCTTCCTTAAAAATTGATTCACAAAAAACTGCCCAACCTTCATTAATCCACATATCTTCGGCTGTTGCACAAGTGATAAGGTCCCCAAACCAATGATGTGATAACTCGTGAGCAAACAACCACTCATAAGTTAAATTTCCGTTAAACATATAAGAAGGAATCGCAATATTTGTAGCATGTTCCATTGCGCCCTTAACAGTGCTGACATACCCAACTCTGGGCCATCTGTAAGGACCAAAACGATTTTCGTAAACAGATAAGATGCTATTAAGATTTATTAGCGAAAGTCTTGCATTTGCAGTATCAAATTGAGGAACGTGCAGAAAAGTTGGAATCGCTCCGTTTATTCCCTGAAAGGTATCAACAACTGCTGAATAATTCGAAATAGCAACAGAAGACAAATATGTAGGAATTGTTTCTTCTAATTTCCAGTGAAAAGATTTTGTTCCATCTCCGTTGTTTATTTCTGATTGAAGCATACCATTGCAAACAGCAATTTTATCATTTTTTACTTTTATATGAAAATCATAAGAAGCTCTGTCAACAAAATCATCAATACAAGGATACCAGACTCTGCCATAATTATGAGGATTTGCAACAAAAGCAACTCCCAAATTATATGCTAAAGAACTATCGCTTTTAAAATGAAAGCCACCCCAACCATAAGATTCAACAACAGGCTGACCATGATAATATACTCTAACAAAAATCGTATCATTAGGATTTATTGCACTTGTCAATGGAATTCCAAGCAAAGTATCGTTATAAGAGTAAGATGTTATTAAATTATTATTTATTAAAACTGAATCAATTGTTAACTCAAGCAAATCAAGTGAAATGTGAGAAATGTTTGAAAGAATTGGAGTAATTTGTAATTCAGTATATCCTTTAATTTCCTTTTTTGAAAGATATACAATATCAAGATTAATATCATAATGAAGAACATCTATTGAATCACTTATTAATAATTTTGTATCCTTTTGATAATTTTCTATATTTGATAATCCAAAAACAAAACCTACAACTAAAAAAGAAAAAAGAAACAGTAAAAAAAAAGTTTTAATTCTCATAAAAGATGTTTTAATTTTTAAAATATAAACTTCTGTAAAATTAAATAATTATTAATAATTTCGGGCTAAAAATAATTGAAGTTCGTTATCGCACAAAGATGGTTCGATTTTGGACAATATTAAAAATTAAGTTGTTAGTTTTCAATTATTAAAGTTCATTATTTCAAACATTTATACCAAATGGCATAATATTTATAAAGAAATAAGGTTTATCAATAAATTCAATTAACAAATGAAAAAATTACAAATTATATTAGTGCTGATATTTTTTTTAATATTTACAAACTTAAATGCACAAAAAGTTTGGACTTTACAGAATTGTATTGAGTATGCCCTTGATAATAATATTCAAATAAAACAACAAGCATTAAATGTTGATATAAATAAAGAAAATTTGATTCAAAACAAAGCATCACTTTTACCAAATTTAAATTTTAGTGGAACTCATGTTTATAACTATGGCAGCACAATTGACCGCTTCGCCGGAACTTTTACCACCGAAAATATTCGTTCAAATAATTTTTATATTCAAAGTCAGCTTACTCTTTTTAATGGGTTTCAATTGCTAAATTCTATCAAACAAAGTCAATTGGATTTGATGGCAAGCAAATATAATGTTGACAAAGCCAAAGATGATATTTCTCTTGCAATAACAACTGCTTATCTTCAAATTTTATACAATCTCGAACTGCTTGATATAGCCAGAGGACAATTAGATATTACTCGGCTGCAAGTTGAAAGAACAAAAAAATTGGTTGATGCAGGTACACTTACCAGAGGTGGACTTTTAACTATCGAAGCTCAGGCAGCAACAGAAGAACTGCAAATGGTTAATGCAGAAAATAATTTAAATTTATCGTATTTAACATTAACACAATTATTAGATCTTCCAACTCCAGATGGTTTTGAAATTGAGAAACCCGAACTTAAAATATCTAAAGAAAGTTCTTCAATTTTGCGACCCGACCAAATTTTTGCTTTTGCCGTTAATAATCAAGCTGACATTAAAAGTTCAGAAATCAGTGTAGAAAGTTCATTAAAGGGATTATCAATTGCAAAAGGAACAATAAGCCCATCATTGTCTATTAGCAGCTCCTATGGAACAGGTTATTCAGGAGCTAACGAAATAGGTACAAATCCTGTTACTAATGTAGTTCCAATTGGCTATACCTTAGGTGGAGATATGGTTTTCAGTGATTATCAAACATTTTCAACTTACGAAACAAAATCTTTTAATGAGCAATTGGACGATAACAGTAATTATTCTATAGGGTTTTATTTAACGATTCCTATTTTCAACAGATTACAAAGCAAAACTTCGATAGCAAAAGCCAGAATAAATGTAAAAAATGCAGAATATAATTTGCAGCTAACAAAAAATCAATTGAACAAAACTATTCAACAAGCACATGCCGATGCAATTGCAGCTTTAAACAAATATAATGCAACAATGAAATCAGTGGTTGCTCTTGAAGAATCTTTCAAATATACCGAGCAAAAATACAATGTCGGTTTGCTCAACTCACTTGAATATAATGACGCTAAAAATAAACTGGCACAGGCTAAATCGGAATTATTACAATCAAAATATGAATATGTTTTCAGAACAAAAGTTCTTGACTTTTATCAAGGAAAACCTTTATTATTAAATTAACATTGTTTGAATATCTATAATTATTCAGCACAAATAATCATATAAAAAAATGAAAAACAATAAGAAAAAAAAATTAACATGGATTATTGCTTCAATCGTTGTTATTGTTATAATTTTTCTCGCAGTTGCGAAGAAAAACAATTGGATAGGTGAAACAGATTCCATAAAAGTCAGCACCGAAATAGTTGAACTAAGAACCATTGTAGAAACTGTTTCTGCCAACGGCAAAATTCAACCCGAAGTTGAAGTAATTGTTAATCCTGATGCCTCCGGTGAAATTATTGAAATCTATGTGAAAGAAGGAGATGACGTTGAAGAAGGTGATTTGCTTGCAAAAATTAATCCCGACATTTATCAGTCGAATTTCGACAGAATGGCTGCTGCTCTTAACACTCAGAAAGCAAATCTTGCAAATTCTAAAGCAAGATTTTCACAAGTTAAAGCACAATTTATCAATTCCGAAGCATCATTCAAAAGAAGCAAAAAACTCTGGAATCAAAAAGTTATTTCCGATTCGGAATACGATGCTGCAAAAGCTTCTTATGATGTTGCAAAAGCCGAAGTTACTGCTGCAAAACAAAATATTATTGCTTCCGAATTTCAGGTAAAAAGTTCAGAAGCTGCCGTAAAAGAAGCTAGCGACAATCTTAGAAAAACTACTGTTTATGCCTCTATGAACGGAACTATTTCAAAACTTAGCAAAGAAAAAGGAGAACGAGTGGCTGGTGCATCTCAATTTTCGGCAGGAACAGAAATTCTGAGAATAGCAAATCTAAATGCAATGGAAGTTAATGTTAATGTTAGCGAAAATGATATTGTAAGGGTTAATGTAAACGATACAGCCATTATTGAAGTTGATGCTTTTCAGGATAGAAAATTCAAAGGCATTGTTACAGAAATTGCAAATTCAGCAGAAATATCCGGCATCAGCGCCGATCAGGTTACTAACTTTGCTGTTAAAATCAGAATTTTACAAAACTCTTATAAAGACCTGATACAAAAAGACAAACCTAATATTTCTCCTTTCCGTCCCGGAATGTCAGCTACCGTTGATATCCAGACCGAAACATCTTTTGACATACTTACAATTCCTATTCAAGCTGTTACTACAAGAAGCGATACAACCGGAGAAACTGAATATAAGGATGAAAAAAATAAAGATAAAGAAAAAAAGAAAGACGATAAAAAGAAAAAGATAACTGACGAAGAAAAAACTATAGAATATGTTTTTGCTTATGTTAAAGGAAAAACAAAAATGATTGAAGTTGAAACCGGAATTCAAAACGATAATTATATTCAAATTAAAAAAGGGCTGAAAGAAAACGATGAAATTATTATTGCTCCTTATCGTGCTATCAACAAAAAACTAAAAAATAATCAGGATGTTAAAAAAGTTGATAAAGATAAGTTGTTTGAGAAGGATGAATAAATTGTTGAACTGCAAATGACTAAAATTATAAATGACTGAAATGACAAATGACTCCACCTACGCTAAAGCTTCGGTGGATTAATCATCGAATGACTATTGAATGACAGCGAAACTCATAACTACTTAATGACGCCCGAAGGACAAATAACAAATAAATAACGAATGCCACTTATATTAAATATTGAGACTGCAACAAAAATTTGCTCTGTCGCTTTGGGGAGAGATGGAGAATTAATTTCATATCGTGAGCAGGGAGGACATTATTCACATTCGGAATTGCTCACAACTTTTATTCAAGAAGTTATGGATGAAGCCGGAATTGCTCTTAAAAATATTGATGCTGTCGCTATTAGTAAAGGTCCCGGTTCATACACAGGTTTGCGAATTGGAGTTTCCACTACTAAAGGATTGTGCTATTCTCTCGATAAACCAATGATTTCGGTTAGCACACTTCAGGCAATGGCTCTTGGTGCTTCAAAAATTTATACTGATAAAAATGCTTTGTTTTGCCCAATGATTGATGCCAAACGCATGGAAGTTTACACCGCACTTTTTGATTCAGATAATAATGAAGTTAGAAAAATCAGAGCTGATATTATTGATGAAAATTCCTTTTCAGAATTTCTTGCTAAAAACAAGATATATTTCTTTGGCAATGGTGCTGAAAAATGCAAAGAAACTATCGACCATCCCAATGCTGTTTTCATTGATAAAGGATTACCTTCCGCTAAAAATATGTTAAGTATTTCCAATGAAAAGTTCAAAAATAAACTTTTTGAAGATGTTGCCTATTTCGAACCTTTTTATTTAAAAGATTTTATTGCTGGGGTTTCTAAGGTTAAGGGGTTGAAATAAAATTGTTTTCCAAAAATATTGTAAGAGATTATTAATAACGGCACGCAGTGTGACTAACTTTATAGTGCATTAGAAATAACTTATTCAGATAAAATACGGATATTATTTGGATATTTAAAAAAACAAAATAAGTTTATAATCATAGGTAGATTCAACTCACAAATGCGACAAACTATTCCACTAAATTATAAAATAAAGATTTCGGAGAAAAGAAATTATTCTTTTTTCTTGGTCTTCGATTTATTTTGTGCTGAATTTCAGCGATATATT
>Ga0307991_1003042_pt1 | contig 11061 bp, 8 predicted proteins | sample EllFjometagen131_FD_203146 | JGI IMG/M metagenome (GOLD analysis project Ga0307991, IMG submission 203146) | Marine microbial communities from Ellis Fjord, Antarctic Ocean - #131 | ecosystem: Environmental > Aquatic > Marine > Unclassified | place: Southern Ocean | collected 2014-10-08 | reverse complement strand
AAAGTTCAGGGTTAAAAGTTCAAAGTTAGAGGGGTTTTGGCTCGGCCGGGTTGAGGAAATAATGGAAAAACTGCTGATTGTTGACGATAGTAACGAGATCAGAAAACAGCTTAAATGGGGGCTCGGTAAGGAGTATAAAATTATTCTGGCCGAGAACGTTGATGGGGCACTTAAATTGTACAAAAGCCAGCGGCCCAAGGTGGTGACCCTGGACTTGGGTCTGCCCCCTGATATCGATGGAGCTACGGAGGGTTTGCGCTGCCTGCAGGGGATGCTGGCCGAAAATCATCTGGCCAAAATTATCGTTCTTTCCGGCAATGACGAGCGGGAAAACGTTCTTCAGGCTGTAAATCTCGGGGCTTATGATTTCTACCAGAAGCCGATCGATCTGGCGGAATTGAAAGTTATTCTGGATCGGGCTTTTAATCTGGCGGCGATTGAGGCGGAAAACCGGCGTTTGCAGAGTGCTTTGGGCTCCGATGATGGGGTTATGGGTGGCATGTTGGGCCAGTGTCCGCAAATGTTGGAGGTTTTTGCGACGATCAAGAAGGTTGCGACCGTTGATGTGCCGATCCTGATACTTGGTGAAAGTGGTACCGGTAAGGAACTGGTGGGAAAGGCAATTCACAGCCGCAGCCTGCGCAAAGAGGGGGCTTTTATTCCCATAAATTGTGGTGCCATTCCCGAAAACCTGCTTGAATCGGAACTTTTTGGGCATGAAAAAGGGGCTTTTACCGGAGCTCAGGCCCAGATCCGCGGTAAGCTTGAATATGCCCATGAAGGAACTTTGTTTCTCGATGAAATTGGTGAAATGCCGGCTTTGTTGCAGGTGAAACTGCTACGTTTTCTTCAGGAAAAGGTTATTCAACGGGTCGGCGGTCGCGAAGATCTGGTGGTTGATGCTCGGATAATCGCGGCCACCAATATTGATATTAAAAAAGCCATTGCCGAGGAAAAGTTTCGCGAAGATCTTTATTACCGGATTGGTGTGATTACGGTAATTTTGCCACCTTTAAGGGAACGGGGTGAAGATATTGTATTATTGGCCAGGGTTTTTTTGAAGCGGTTTGGTGATGAATTCGGTAAAAAGACTCGAGGATTCAGTAATGCGGCTATGGCCGCCATGCATGATTATCTGTGGCCTGGTAATGTTCGGGAGCTGGAAAACAAGATCAAAAGGGCTGTGATTATGGCCGAAGGTCCGATTGTTGAGACCTGGGATCTGGGACTGGCGGAGCGCCCGGTTAGTGAAGAGGAGATCCTTGATGTTGTCGGCGGCGCGGTCGAGGTTGACCAGGGAAAAGTGGCCGGCGGCATGGATATTGCCGGAATGACCCTTAAGGAGGCTCGGGGTCTGGTTGAACGAGAGCTGCTGGTTGCCGCTCTGGAAAAACATAGCGGTAATATCGTTGTAACCGCCAAAGCCTTAGGGGTCAGCCGGCCGACCCTTTATGATTTGATGAAAAAACACGGTTTTTAAAATCAGTTCAACGTTCAGGGTTCAAAGTTCAAAGTTAAGGTCAAAGGCAAAGGCGAAAACCGGCGAAAAACCGGGGGCAAAAAGCCGGGGACCTAATGGTTTTTTGGAGAGTTTGTGAGTTGTATGGCAAATGCAGGATTTGTGAAGAGATTTCAGATCAGTGATATGGTGGCCCGGATTATTCCTTTTGCGGGTTTTATGGTTTTTATCGGCTTGGAAGAGGGGTTGCGTTTTTTGCGTAGCCATGAATTGCTTAGTTTTTCTGAACAAAGTCTTTTTCTGCTCTATCCGGTCAAAACTGTGGTTGCTGCGATTCTGCTTTTCTGGCTCTATCGGCGCTTTTCCGAGTTGCACTGGCGGGATTTGGGGCGGCTTCCCGATACCTTGCTGAGCCTCTTGCTGGGGCTGGTGGTTTTTATTCTGTGGATCAATATGGATTGGAATTTGGGCACCTTGAGCGAAGGGGCGGGTTTTAATCCCGAAATGGTTGCCGATAGCGGACTGCGTAAAATTCTGGTTTTCTTTCGTCTGGTTGGCCCGGTGTTGTTGGTGCCGCTGATGGAAGAGCTCTTCTGGCGTTCTTTTATCTTGCGTTATCTTGTGGATAACGATTTCATGAAAATCCGAATCGGCCATTTTACCTGGTTTTCCTGCTTGGCCAGTGCAGTTCTCTTTGGTTTGGAGCATCATCTGATATTTGCCGGCATTATGGCTGGTCTTGCCTATAATCTTCTTCTCTACCGGACTAAAAGTATTGCCCAATGCGTTTTCGCCCATGCCGTAACCAATCTGGCGTTGGGAATCTATGTGCTGCTTAGTGGAAGATGGATGTTTTGGTGAAACAGTTCAAAGTTCAAAGTTCAGAGTTCAAAGTTCAAAGTTCAGGGTCAAGGTCAAAGGCCGGTTGGGTTCGGGTTACTTGGGCCTTTTTCCCGATGAGGGACGTATTGTCAGGGGTGACGAACGTTCAACCAGGTGGTGGGCTTATGCTGGGCATGGTGTGCAAATCGTTAATAACCTTGCAAAAGGTGTTGGTAATAGGCAATTTTTGACTTGAAATAATCTTCTGGGAATGTAATATTATAAATAGATGGTAAGCGCTTTACTGAAGGGTACCCTGAATTTTTTGCATTTGGATTTTGAATGTTATGGATGAAAGTCTTTTTACCCCGGCGATGTCGCAGGAAAAGGTTATTTCCAACCTTATTGATATTTGTCCCGATGGGATTATCGGCATCGATCTCAAGGGTATGGTTACAGTTTTCAACCATAAGGCAGCGGTGTTGACCCAACGTTCGGTTGAAGATGTGCTTGGCAAACTTCATATTAAGGAAATTTATGGCAGCTTGGATCAAGCGCGAAAGATCAAGGCGGCGATTTATGCCCGGGATAACGGTGGTCGGAATCGGTTGGAGGGCTTCGATACCGAAATTGTTAATGTCAACGGTGATGTTATACCGATCTGTCTCTCAGCCGTTATCTATACGGAAGATGCTCTGGAGATCGGCAATGTCGGTTTTTTCCATGATCAATCGCAGCACAAGACCTTGGAGAAAAAGCTTTATCTGCTCTCGATTACCGATGGGTTGACCCGGCTTTTTAATCAACGTCATTTTTATTATGTTTTGGCACAAGAAATTTCGCGGAACCAGCGTTACGACAGGTCATTAAGTATGATCTGTATCGATCTCGATGATTTTAAGAAGTGTAATGATCGGCTCGGCCATCTGGAGGGGGATAATGTTTTGCGTCGGGTTGGTGGAATGTTGAAAAAAATTACGCGCAAGTCAGATAAAGCCTTTCGTTATGGCGGGGATGAATTTTTTATCATTTTGCCGGAGAGCAATCGTCAGCAGGCCGTGATAACCGCAGAAAAAATTCGCAAGACCTTTAATGAAAGTTGGCCCTATGTTTTGACCGAGGGTCGGGCCGGGGAGGTCCTGGTAACGTTGAGCATCGGGGTTGTCGAGCGTCTTGATGAAGGTTCGGGTGAGGTTCTTATCAGGCGCGCCGACGCGGCCATGTACGCGGCCAAAAAAAAGGGTGGTGACCGGATTGTGGCGGCGTAAGCCGGAGCGTTTCGGTTCTCGGTTGCGTCGCGGTTCGGGGTCAGGTCACCCTGAATTTCAATGACGCTATTTTTTCTGTAGACATTTGATGCCTTTGCCTTTAAAAGCCGGGATGAAACAGCGGTTGCAGGAGCTGCAGGTGGCAGGTTCTTGACGGCCTGCCTGCCATTGGTTGACGAGGTCGGGTTCGCGGATCAGGGGGCGGCAGAGGGAGATTAGAGAGACTCCTTCGCTGAGTAACGTTTCCACCGTTTCCAGAGAACGGATGCCACCGACGGCAATTATCGGGACCGGCAAAGCTTTGCTAAAAGCAGAAATTTCAGCGGCAAAGGGGACTTCATTCTCACCTGCTTTAATTGTTTTCGGTATCGGAGTCAGGGGGCTGGAGACCTGGTTGCCGCCGCTTACCTCGATGCCATCGATGCCGATTTTGGCTAATTCTTGAGCCACGGCCAGGCTTTCTTGACATTCAAGGCCGTTCTCAAGGTAGTCGGAGCCGTTGATCTTGATAGTGATCGTGAAGTCACTACCGGCATATTCCCTGATTTTTCTATAGCATGCGAGAAGCATGCGGGCGCGGTTTTCGCAGTTGCCGCCATAGTCGTCGGTTCGTTGATTGGTAAAGGGCGAAAGGAACTGGCTGATCAGATAGCCGTGGGCGGCGTGAATCTGGACGCCATCGCAACCCGCTTCTCGAGCTCGGGCTGCAGCTTCGCCAAAGTTGGTGATGATTGTCTCGATTTCGCTTTTCGTCAGGGCTTGCGGAACTTCTTCGAAAAGTGGGTGCTCAACCGCGCTGGGGGCAACCAATGTTTGGCGACTGATGCTGGAGCTGGCCAGACCGCCGCAATGGACGAGTTGGGCCAGTAGACGAGTATCATGGGCTTTGGCAACTTCGACTACTTTAGAGAATGACTGTTGTTGCTTGCGGTTGGAAAGCAGATTTTGCTCAAGATTGCGCCGCCCTTGGGGGTTGACGGCAATATAGCCGGTTGTCAAAAGTCCGGGGCCACCGGCGCTTAAATTACGGTAAAGTTCAACTTGGGCCGGACTGAAAGAACCGTCGCTAAAACCCATGCCATCCCAGGTGGCGGAACGGACAAAACGGTTTTTAAGGTTGAGTTGGCCTAAGGTTGTGGGGGAGAAAGGGTTACGGCTCATGGTTGAAACTCCTGAGGTGTCCACTGTGGACTACCGACTAGAACGTCAGGCGGCGGTCGAGGGAACGGAACTGGATCGCTTCGGCGATGTCGGTGTTGTTAATCTCGGATCTTTCTTTAAGGTCGGCGATGGTGCGGGCCACTTTTAAGATACGGCTGTAAGCCCGGGCACTTAGACCGAGTCGGTCCATGGCTGTTTGTAAGAGATTGCGGCACTCCTCATTCAGGTGGCAGAATTTTTTTAGTTCTCGATCACTCAAGGCGGCGTTGTTACGGCGGGAGTGCTTTTTCAGGCGTTGCTGTTGAATTTTTTGCGCCGTGGTAACCCGCTCACGGATTTTTTTAGAACTCTCTCCGACTTGGGTACGGTTCGGGTTGATAAGTTCTGTGGTCGGTACTGCCGGAACCTCGATATGGAGGTCGATGCGGTCGAGTAGAGGGCCTGAGATCTTATGGCGATAGCGTTGAATCTGGGTGGCGCTGCATACGCATTCGTGAAAAGGGTCGCCATAGTGGCCGCAGGGGCAGGGGTTCATGGCGGCGATGAGAATGAAGTCGGCCGGGAAAACGGCCTGGGCCTGGGCTCTGGCGATCGTGATATTGCGGCTTTCGAGGGGTTGGCGCAAAACCTCAAGAGCAGAGCGGCGAAACTCGGGAAATTCATCGAGGAAAAGGACGCCGTTATGAGCCATGGTGACCTCGCCGGGACGGGGTTGGGAACCGCCGCCGATCAGGGCGACATCGGAGATTGTGTGGTGGGGCTGGCGAAAGGGACGATCCATGATCAGACCCTGGCCGGGGGCGATGAGGCCGGCAACGCTGTGGATGATAGTTGTTTCTAACGCTTCTTCAAAGGTCAGCGCCGGCAAGATTGAGGGCAGACGTTGGGCCAGCATGGTTTTGCCGCTACCGGGTGGGCCGATAAAAAGGAGGTTATGGTTGCCGGCCGCGGCGATTTCCAGAGCCCTTTTTGCTTGATTCTGACCCCGGACATCGGCAAAATCTAGTAGTTCGTTTTCCTGGTGAGAGCTTTGTGAAACAGTTTTCGGACGGCTTGGTCGCGGGCATTTTTCGAGGGCTATATCCAGGGTTTCGAGCAAGCTTTCAACCGGGATAATTTCAATTTCGGTAATGGCGGCGGCTTCAGCGGCATTGGCGCGGGGCAGGAAAATGCCTTTACAGCCGCAATCCCGGGCTGCCATAGCGGTTGGCAAAGCGCCGCGAATCTCTTTGATGCGTCCGTTTAACGAGAGCTCGCCGCAGAAAAGGTAATCGTTAAAGATTGGGCTGGTTTGCAGTTCCTGGTGGTCGCCGGCGATAATCCCGAGGGCGGCCGGAAGATCGAGCGCAGTTCCCTCTTTGCGGAGATTGGCCGGGGCCAGGTTGACGGTAATTCGGCGAGCCGGAAACTTGAAGCCGCAATTTTTAATTGCCGAGCGGATTCGTTCCTTGCTCTCCTTGATGGCGTTGTCAGCCAGGCCGACGACGACAAAGTTGGGCAGGCCGCGCGAGACATCAACCTCAACTTCGACCGGCAGAGCCTTGATGCCCGCCAGGGAAGCACTTTTAATAGTTGTAAACATTGACGTTGTGGTTCAGCTTATCTAGGAGTTTAGATGGTTGTTTTTGGTCAGGCTTGGGTTTCTCTTGTCCATCGCTTATCTCTTGACTGTAGGTGAATGTCAAGGTGAAAAAGTTTGTTGACTTGTCGCTGGAAACTTATTAAGGCTGACGGTTCCGTAAAATCACTATCCGATTAATTTTAATCAGTGGTGTCCGGTTTAAAGTGCTGCATGTCATAAATATCCCTTGAGCAAGAGTGAAAGCGGACACTGAATTTTAATATTTAACAGGTTTTTAAAAATGGAAGCGTTAGGCCGACATCTACTGGTGGAACTTTTTTCCTGTGCTGAAGATATCCTTGATGATCTTGGAAGGATCGAGACGTTTATGAAGGAGGCGGCCCGGGTTTCCGGGGCGACGATTGTCGAATCGGTCTTTCATCGTTTTCAGCCGCATGGGATCAGTGGGGTGGTTATCATTGCCGAGTCGCATCTGGCGATTCACACATGGCCCGAACATGGCTATGCGGCGGTTGATTTCTTTACCTGCGGCGCCGATATAGACTACTGGCAGGCCCATGATTTTCTGAAAAAGTCTTTTGCGGCTGGCGATTCTGAGGTTCGGGAGCTTTTGCGTGGTGGGGAGCGCGATGCAGCGGGTCGACTGGGCCGAAAAAAAGTATCATGAATATTGAGAGCTGCAAAGATCTAGTCAAACGTGATGCCGAAGTTCTCTGGCATCCCTATTCGGCGGCTCCGGCGGCGATTCCTCCCTATGCCGTAAAATCGGCATCCGGAATTCATCTGACTTTGCATGATGGTCGCCAACTGATCGACGGGATGTCCTCGTGGTGGGCCGTGATTCATGGTTACAATCATCCCGTTATCAATGCTGCAATGAGCGCTCAACTTGAAGATATGGCGCATGTCATGTTTGGCGGATTGACCCATGAACCGGCGGTTCTTTTAGCTGAAAAACTGCTGGCCATTACTCCGTCGGGGCTGAGCCGGGTTTTTTTCTGCGATTCCGGGTCGGTGGCCGTCGAAGTCGCGATCAAGATGGCGGTTCAGTACTGGTTTTCCCTCGGCCGGCCGGCTAAAAAACGCCTCTTGACGATCCGCCAGGGTTATCATGGTGATACTTTTGCTGCTATGTCGGTCTGCGACCCGGTTAACGGCATGCATCATCTCTTTAATGATTTGTTGATGAAGCAGGTTTTTGTCAAGGCTCCGCAAATTCCTTTCGACGGGCTTTGGGACGAGCATGAAATGGATGAGATCAAGGAGGTCGTGAAGTCTCGTCATAAGGAGCTGGCGGCGATTATTTTAGAGCCGATTGTCCAGGGGGCCGGGGGGATGCGTTTTTATCATCCTCAATATTTAAGTCGGGTCAGGGCGTTGTGTGATGAGTATGAACTGCTCCTGATCGCTGATGAGATCGCTACCGGTTTTGGCCGTACCGGGGAGCTCTTTGCCTGTAATCATGCTGGTGTAACGCCCGATATCCTCTGTCTCGGTAAGGCTTTGACCGGTGGCTATATGAGTTTTGCCGCGACCCTGACCAAGGCCTTTGTCAGTGAGGTGATTTCCCAAAAGGGGCCGGGGATGTTGATGCATGGGCCGACCTTTATGGCCAACCCATTGGCCTGTAGCGTAGCTCTGGCCAGTATCGACCTGCTTGAAAACTCTTCTTGGCGGGAATCAGTTGTCGAAATTGAGGGTCTGTTGAAAACTGGTCTTGAACCTTGTCGAGAACTGCCGGCCGTCAAGGATGTCCGGGTTTTGGGAGCTATCGGAGTGGTTGAAACCAAGAACCCGGTAGATGTCGGGAAGGTTCAGGAGATGGTTGTGGAACGTGGTGTCTGGTTGCGGCCTTTTGCCAATCTCTGTTATACTATGCCCCCTTTTGTTACCGGGGCGGACGAGGTTAGACAGATTACGTCAGCTATCTGTGAAGCTTTGATGGCGTCATAAAAAGTCCGATCTTCTGTGTCGTAGTGGTTTTTTAGACACTCAACATACTGCATGTATGGTCTCGTGCCTGAAAAACCACTACTCCTTGTATATCGAAATTTTTACTTAACCATCCCGCGACTTTTTATGTCCTGAGCAATAGCGAGGAAATGCCCTTGGGGTGCGAGTGTCTCAAGCTTTGTTTTGATTCATTGAAGGGCTTTGCGAATGTTGCACGGTTTTAGTTGCTTTGCCCGGTACCTTTATAGTATAAACGGCCCCGATTTAAATTTAGAGGCTTTTTGAAGGGGTGGAGCTCTTATCGGAGGCGGTTAGTGGGCCATCTCAAAATAAGTATGTGATCTTGTTAAAAACAGGACGATTTAAAGAGTTATGGAGACCTGAAATGGATACGGCACAGCTTGAAGAATTCCGCCATGATTTACTGGAGAAGAAGAAAGAGGTTGAGGTGCGGGTAGAACAGCTCAAAAATGGGGATATCCATACCAACAAGGATGATCTTTACGATGATGTCGATGCTGCCAGTGTCGATGCCGATCACAATCTGCTTTTTAGGATCCGCGGTCGTGAGGCCCATTTGATCAAGAAGATCGATGAGGCGCTGGAACAGATTGATGCCGGTACTTACGGTATCTGTGCTGAATGTGGTGAGGAGATTAATATCGAACGGCTCAAAGCCCGGCCCGTGGCGCCCTTGTGTATCGCCTGCAAGGAAGAACAGGAAAAGATGGAAAAACGTAAGGGCCGATAATTCGATCCAGGAAAAAAGATGAACGCTGAATACAACCCCCATGCGATAGAGAAAAAATGGCAGGCCCGCTGGCTTGAAGAGAAAACCTTTGCCACCGGACAAGGTGATGAGAAGTACTATCTTCTCGAGATGTTTCCCTATCCCTCCGGCAAAATCCATATGGGTCATGTCCGTAACTATTCGATTGGTGATGTTGTGGCTCGCTATCAGCGCATGCTGGGGCGTGATGTTCTTCATCCCATGGGTTGGGATGCCTTTGGCATGCCAGCTGAAAATGCGGCGATCGCCCACGATGTTCATCCGGCTGTCTGGACGAGCCGCAACATCGATGAGATGCGTACCCAGCTCCAGCGTATGGGTTTCAGTTATGACTGGGATCGTGAGTTGGCGACCTGCGATCCCTCATACTATCGTTGGGAGCAGCTCTTTTTTACCCAGATGCTGGAAAAGGGGTTGGTTTACAAGAAGAAATCAAAGGTCAACTGGTGTGAAGCGTGTCAGACGGTACTTGCCAATGAACAGGTTGAAAACGGCTGTTGCTGGCGTTGCGGTAAAGAGACTGAAGATAAGGACCTAAGCCAGTGGTTTTTCAAGATAACTGCTTATGCCGAAGAACTTTTAGCCGGTTGTGATGATTTGCAGGGGGGTTGGCCTGAACGGGTTATCACCATGCAGAAAAATTGGATCGGCAAGAGTGTCGGTGCCGAGATCGATTTTGTCGTGGTTGATCGGGAATGCAAGATTTCTGTTTTTACGACTCGGCAGGATACTCTTTTTGGGGCTACTTTTATGAGCCTGGCACCCGATCATCCCTTGGCGGCGGAGCTTGCTCAAGGGACCGGGCAGGAGGCGGCAGTTGCCGCTTTTATCGAAAAAATGCGGCTCTTAGAGCACCGCGACCGGGATGCGGCCCAGTTGGAAAAAGAGGGCGTTTTTACGGGGAGCTACTGCTTGAACCCGTTAACTGGTCGCCGGATGCCGATCTATCTCGCTAATTTTGTCCTTTCCGGTTACGGGACCGGAGCGGTGATGGCGGTCCCGGCCCATGATCAGCGCGATTTTGAATTTGCTAAAATGTATGATCTGCCGATCGTGGTTGTTATTCAGCCCGAGGGTGAATTGTTTGATCCAGCCCTTATGAGCGAAGCTTACACGGGTGACGGTCAACTGATTAATTCAGCTGATTTTAATGGCTGCGAAAACCGCCAGGCACTTGATCTTGTCGCTGTTTATTTAACCGAGAAGGGGATCGGTAAAAAAGCGATAACCTATCGTCTGCGTGACTGGGGAGTTTCTCGGCAGCGCTATTGGGGTACGCCGATTCCGGTGATCTACTGTGATGCTTGCGGAATCGTTCCGGTGCCGGAAAAAGATCTGCCGGTTTGCCTGCCCGAAGATGTTGAACTGGGCGGCAGTGGAGGTTCTCCGCTGGCCAAGGTTGAGAGCTTTGTTAAAACTGTTTGTCCTTGTTGTGGAGCTCCGGCTCGGCGTGAAACCGACACCATGGATACCTTTGTCGAATCCTCCTGGTACTATATGCGTTATGCTTGCGCCAACTATGAAGATGGACCTTTAGAAAAGGTTGCGGTTGATCGTTGGCTGCCGGTTGACCACTATATCGGCGGCATTGAGCACGCCATTTTGCATCTTCTCTACTCGCGCTTTTTTACCAAGGTTTTAAGGGATTTTGGTTATATCGATTTTTCCGAACCCTTTACCCGGCTTCTGACTCAGGGAATGGTTATTAAGGACGGTGCCAAGATGTCAAAATCAAAAGGCAACGTTGTCGACCCCAATGCCCTGATCAAGAGATACGGGGCCGATACTGCACGTATGTTCAGCCTCTTTGCTTCACCGCCGGAGCTTGATTTGGAGTGGAATGACCAGGGGGTTGAAGGGGGTTCTCGTTTCCTCAACCGTCTCTGGCGTCTGATTTACGCTTTGTTGCCGGCTTTAAATGAGGTTGAGGCTTTTGCCGGGACCCTGGCCGAGGTGCCGTCGGCCTATAGTGCTCTGCGGCGCAAAACTCACCAGACAATCGCCCGGGTGCGGACCGATATTGAGG
>Ga0307991_1003041_pt1 | contig 11064 bp, 7 predicted proteins | sample EllFjometagen131_FD_203146 | JGI IMG/M metagenome (GOLD analysis project Ga0307991, IMG submission 203146) | Marine microbial communities from Ellis Fjord, Antarctic Ocean - #131 | ecosystem: Environmental > Aquatic > Marine > Unclassified | place: Southern Ocean | collected 2014-10-08 | reverse complement strand
CAGGTTATTTACAAAATCTATTACAAGCACTCCTAAAGATGCAATTGCCACACCAATAGAGGCATTCATTAGCTGGTTATTTTCAATTTTAGAAAAATTATTGGCAAAGAAGATGAAGAAAACAATAATGAAAACTTCGGAAACAAATGTAAAAAAGATATTACTTATTCCTATTCCAAAGGTGTTTACCAATAGGGGATTATAGGTAAATAGCAGGTGTTTTGCAAAATTATAAATTATCCCGATCAGCATCAGTACTGTAAAATTCTTGATCATAATTAATCTCCTAATCACTTAAAGTATTACATTAATTTTCGTAGGCTAATTACAATGCAGACAATGCTATGTGTTATTACATAATATTGAAGCCCGGAAAATACCTACAATAAATCAATACCCATTATAATTAGCTAAACAATTCAAAACTGTCAAGATTTTTCAAGGTTAATCTGGCATCCCCAGTTTTTTTTTAATTTTGTATGCCAGGCATTTCATAATTCCTACCAACTAAGCCATTGAGTTAGGACGGTACACCGGACTGACTTAAGAGCGGTATAACGCATACCCCGCCTAATAAATATTCTTAAGTCAATCCGCAGTAGCGTCTTAACTCAATAATATTTATTCCTCACATATTAATTCCAGGGGGAAACAGTTATCAAGGTTACTTTCTACGTGTTCCCCTTTTTCATCTCATACATCTTTCTTTAATAAAAGTCGAATAATTATAAGTATTGTTTCATCTCTTCGCCGATTACTCCGGCTGCCAGTTCTATGTATTTTTTTACGGGACTTGACTGGATTTTTGGATAAAGCACTTCTTCAATCTGAAAGAATCCGACCGATTCAGTCATTTCCACCACAATTTTTATCGGACGTAACTCACCTTTTATCAGTTTTACTTTCTTAATTGCACTTGATGAGTAGCGATGAATATCTCCACGTTTTGCTGCATCAGAAAGCTTTTGCGAAATTCTTGCACGTCCCATTTCCATATCGCAGCCATCACCAATCAATACAAGTCCTGCTTCCAGTGAATGTATTGGTTGAGTTGCCATGTGACCAAAAATGCCTTCAATTATCATTGATCGCAAGATCACACGTTTGCCAATATTGTTCCCATAAAACAACTCGAGTATCCTGTTTACGATTGGTGTAGCGAGGTTTACGCTCATAAATTCATGTCCTGATCTGGCAATTGTCATCCCTATATCATGCAATAGTGTAGCGATCAAAACCACAGTTCTGCTGTCTTCAATATTGCCGATCCCTTCTTTTTCCAGATTAAGTTTGATGCCTGCTTTTTCCAGCAGATCGAGCATAGTAAGTGCATTAAGTGTAGCAGTGAGCATGTGTACAGGCCCGTGATCATTAAATCCCAAGCGTTTGATAGATACCGTATTCGCATAATCCTGTAATGCAAGTATTTCTTCATCTGCAAATATATATTCAGCTATTTTATAAGAAATGCCTTTGAGTTTCTTTAATACTTTCTTTTCTAATGTCACCTGTTTTACTGATTTCTTCATCTTTTCTCCTTTTCAATTGTTCTCTAATAATTCTTCCCATTTAATCAAAAGAATATCGAGTTTGTGCTGATATTCGTCAAATTTATGCTGTAATTCCATAAGTTTGACGTAATCAGAATTGTTAAATTCCATTTCTTTATGCAATGATTGCATAGCTTTTTCTATTTCAGCGATTTCTGTTTCCAGTTGCTTCATAATTTGAGGATTAACTTTACGGGTTCCAGCAGTTTTAACCTTTGGAGGGAGCTTCTGTTTCCTGCTATTATCCTTATTTTTTGTCTTATCGCGGTAATAATCATAGTTTCCCGGATACCTTTTTAGTTTATGATCTTCCAGTACCACAATTGAATCTGCAATTTTATTGATGAAATAGCGGTCATGAGAAATGAACAGAATAGTACCTTTGAAATTTTGTAATGCTCCTTCAATCATTTCTTTAGATTCAATGTCAAGATGATTGGTAGGTTCATCGAGCATCAGAAAGTTCAAGTTGCTTTGCATCAAAAAACAGATCCTCAATCTCACTTTCTCGCCACCCGATAATGCAGATATCTTTTTATAAACGTCATCTTTCCTAAAAAGAAATTTTGCCAGAATATTACGTGCTTCGCCTTCATACATGGCAAAAGTACCTCGAAAGGTATCTAAAACAGTAGCCTCAACATCGTTAAATTCGATTTCCTGCTCCATTAATCCTGTCAATATGCTGCTGCCCAATTTGATGGTACCCTGATCGGCATTTTCTCTGCCAAGTACCATGCGGAAAAAAGTAGATTTACCACTACCGTTAGGCCCAATAAAAGCCAGTCTTTCTCCGTATTTTAATAGAAAATCAGCATTACGTAACAGCGCCTTATCTCCAAAGTTTTTACTCAGCTTTTTGGCAATAACTACATCATTTCCTGATCTTTTGCTGCCGCCAAACTCCATCTTTATCTTAAATCTATCCTGAGGTTTATCTATTTGCTCAAGTTCTTCTATCTTTACTTCAAGTTTTTTTGCTCTGGCAAAGTGGGCTGAATTATCGGGATTTATCCTGCCCCAGATGCGGAAGCGTTCTGCTGCTGCTTTCATTGCTTTTATCTTTTTTTGAATATTTTTAAAGTTCTCAAAAGCTGCCAGTAAACGTTGCTCTTTTTCTTGTACATACTTAGTGTAGTTACCTTTAAATAAATATGCCTTTCCAGCTTCTATTTCAATTATTCCTGTCACTGCTTTATCAAGAAAATAGCGGTCATGTGAAATTATCAATGCTGCACCTTCATAATTGCTCAGATATTCCTCCAGCCACTCACTGCTTGCGATGTCCAGATGATTGGTCGGTTCGTCAAGCAGCAATATGTCAGGTTTTTCCAAAAGTATTTTTGCCAGCATGACCCGCGTTTTTTCACCTCCGCTCAATTGCTCAAATTGCTGCTTTTTCATGTTGTCATTGATCTGCAAGCCACTACATATTATAGCAAATTCCACTTCTATATCATAACCGCCGTTGTGCTCAAAATCTGTCTGCAAAATGCCATAATTTCTTGTTAAATTAAATAATTGTGCGCCTTGGGCATTTTCTAACTTTTTCTCAATTATTCGTAATTGCTCTGCCTGCTTCAGTTGCTCACTAAATGCTGAAAATATTACTTCTGCTGCCGTCTCATTGTTATGGATACCCGGTTCCTGTTGCAAATATCCAATTGTGCAGCCCTTTCTCAATGAAATATCACCTGCATCGGCTTCTTCAAGTCCACGGATTATGCGGAAAATTGTAGTTTTACCGGTTCCGTTACTTCCTACCATACCAAGTTTTTCACCGGTCTTGATATCAAATGTTATATCTGTGAATACAGGCTCTACTGCAAATCTTTTCGCAAGCCTGCTCACACCTATTTCAATCATAAAAATCTCCTGTGGGCAAACAAATTATAAATATAGTTATCGGCAAGTTTATTTGTAATAAAATCTGGTACCCTCTTCTTTTCGTTACAGTTTATATTAAAACGACTAAGGGTTATCTATACTTTCCCAATTCTTCTTTTAATACTTTCATTTGGTCGCGCAGCTCTTTGATTCTGAATTCTCTACCCACAAATAGTTTATTATATCTCTGCAGTTCCTCATTTTTCGCTTCCAGATCTTTTGTTCTCTGTGCTACTAATTCTTCAAGGTGTTCTCTGTATTTTTTGAGTTCAGAAATGTCAACATGAGTTCCCACTATTCTTATAGCCTTTCCTGTCTCATCCACGACTTTATTAGCTCGTGATAAAATATCAACCCAGTGTCCGTCTTTATGTTTCATCTTAAACTCAATCTCAAATCTATCTCGTTTACCAGTGATAAGTTCATTGAGTATGTTCCATGATGTTTTCACATCTTCTTCTTGAGTGAGTTTTTCCCATACAGAAAAATCATTCTTAATCTCATCATCTTGATAGCCAAGCATACCTTTCCAGCGTGGTGAATAATATATCTCTTTGGTAATTAAGTTCCAGTCAAAAATCCCATCCTCGGAGGCATTCATCGCAAGTTGAAATCTTTCTTCACTTTCGATAAGTGACAGCTCAAGCAGTTTCTCTTCTGTCACATCCCGATTTACAATTACTGCTCCCATAACTTTGTTTTCATCATCAAGTACCGGTGCTGTATAATTTAAAATCAGTTTTTTCTTACCGTCAAATGCATCAATTTCCAAAAGCTCATCTTCTACCGTTACTCCTTTAGAAATTGTATGTGCTAATGCCCAATCCTCAGGTTTTATCTCTTCATGCGAGGGCATTCGATAGGCTTTGAAAACTCCATATTCTTCTATTCCCACATGCGGTTCAGCTCCCCAGATTTTTATTCCAGCTGGATTTCCTTTCAATAGTTTGCCATCTCCATCTGCTACCCAAAGCCCTATAGGTAAAATGTCAAAGATCTTTTGCACGAGAAGTTCACTCTTCTCAAGTTTGCTTTCAGCTTCCTTTTGTTCTGTGAGATCTATTCCTGAACTCAATAATCCGGTAATTCCACCTTTTTTGTCATACAATATTGAATTATGCCATCTGATCAATATCTTGTCACCTGCCTTGTTGATCACATAATTATCAAAATACTCTACTGATTTTATTTCTCCCAAAATAATCTTAGTATAAACATCACTGACAATTTCTCGTTCTGATAATGGCAGAAAATTATCAAACCAGTTTTTACCCATTATTTCTGAATGTGCATAACCCAGGATTTCTTCTGCTTCACGATTTGCCAGAATTATCTCACCTTCGTTATTTAATCCGATAAATATAGAATGAGCAATATCAAGAATCTGCTGTAAAAACTCATTTTGTTTCTTCAAAAATCCCAATGACATAATTTCTCCAAAGAAAAAGTATTTAAATACTAAAAGCCAATATCCGGTAAAATAAGTCAATAAATATTTACTGCAAGAAAATGATATTCATTTTAATTCAATTACCGCTTAGGTTATCTTAGAATTAGGTTTTACTTTATTTGTTTGTTCTTGCTTGTATTTTCTTGATGTATTCCGGTGCAAAAGGTACTTTGCAGGCAGTATTGCCCACATCAACTTTAACTTTCCCGATATCAGAAGCAATTACAATAGCGTCTTTAGACAATTGGGGGTGATATGCACCCAATGCAATGATGAAGCCATTCATTGTGTATCTCACATGATTCTTCTCACTGTGAATGCTTTCAGGCACTCTCATGAGGATGTTTGAGATATATGTGTTTCTTTATCATAAAAATCTCTGGTCATTGCCATAACTTTCCGGTTTTTTCATCATTTCTGCTAATTTCATAATTCCATGATAGATTAATCAATAATGGAGTGAAAGCAAAATAAGGTGCTATGCAACTATGAAAGTATTCTTACCAGAACAGAATTTTTCAAATAAAATCAGATAAACTATTGCAAATAATAACGATAACTAATTTATAGTATTAAGCCAGCGACAACTTGGCACAATCTAACAGAATTATGTTAGATTGTTCCATGTTGTTGCTCGTACAAAACTGGGATTAATAATTTCTAACATATCATACACAAAATGGGTGTGTGGTTAAATATTTAGCTTGACAGCTCAGAAAATGGTTTCATACATATAAGTGGATTATTAATTGAATAGATTAACAAGATGAATCTATATGATAATTGTGATAACGGAGATTACAGAAATGGAGGTTAATTTGTTATCTTATAATATAATTAGAAAGCCAGAAGATTTGAGCCAGTCAATATCACGAGAATTAGTGATTGAGTTTCTTTATAAATATTTAGATAAATTTGGAGATTCAAAAAGTGCCATATCAAAATGTCTTGATTATGCCTTAGCTGATAAAGAAGATAAAAACGGTTTCATATTAACTGCATACATTGATGACAAAATGGTGGGAGTGGTTGTGATGATCGGTACCGGGATGAAAGAATATATTCCTGAGAATTTTCTGGTATATGTTGCCGTAAATTCAGAATATAGAGGTCAAGGTATTGGCGGGGAAATAATCAAAAAAGCTATTGATATGGCAGAAGGTGATGTTGCGCTTCACGTTGAGTATGATAATCCAGCCAAAAGACTATATGAAAGGCTCGGTTTTAAAAATAAGTATGCTGAAATGAGATATGCCAAATAATAGAAAAAAATTGAAAGCACTCAGGCATTCAAATGGATATAACGTGCATAGCACAATGTGTGGATTGGCAGAAAAAATTAGTTGAATAAGGAGTGAATTATGGCTTTTCTGGAAATGGATACTATAAAACTGAAGAAGAATTTTGCATTTTTAAATGATCTGTTTATAGAGAATGATATAAACTGGGCAGTTGTCTCAAAAGTTCTATGTGGAAATAAGGTCTATCTCACGGAGCTTTTAAAGTTAGATATTAAGCAGGTATGTGATTCTCGGCTTACGAATTTGAAAAACATTAAACAAATAAATGAAAAAGTGGAAACTATCTATATCAAACCGCCATCAAGCAGAGATATCTCAAAGATCATCCAGTATGCTGATATTAGCATTAATACTGAAGTCTCTACTATAAAAGCACTTTCCCGCATGGCAAAAAAGCATAACAAGAATCATAAAATAATTATTATGATTGAGATGGGGGAGCTGAGAGAAGGTGTATTAAGAGATGACTTCATGAAGTTTTACGAGAAAGTGTTTGAGTTAGATAATATTGAAGTCGTTGGTATTGGTACTAATTTTTCCTGTTTATATGGAGTGTTGCCAAATGCTGATAAATTGATACAACTAAGTCTTTATGAGCAGTTGATAGAGGCAAAATTTAATAAAATGATTCCCTTTGTTTCAGGCGGTAGTTCAGTAGTAATTCCATTGATATTTGCCAATATTTTACCAAAGGGTATAAATCATTTTAGAGTTGGGGAATCTCTGTTTTTGGGCACAGATGTTTACAATGATCACCAGATAAAAGAAATGGAACACGATATATTCAAATTATATGTGGAAATTATTGAGTTAACTGAAAAGCCAACAATTCCTTCCGGCGAAATGGGAACGAATGTTGAGGGAAGAAGTATTAGTTTTGGAAATGATGAACTCGGTGATCAATCATATAGGGCGATAATTAATGTGGGTTTACTTGATGTTGATGAGAAGCATATATGGCCCTCAGATAAAGATATTGAGTTTGTTGGGTCAAGTTCAGATATGATAGTTATTGATCTCAAAAATAATCCCAATAAATATAAAGTAGGTAATCTACTGGAATTCCACATGGATTATATGGGCATATTGAGACTCATGAACTCCAAATATATTGATAAGAAAATAAAGTAAAAGGAATCCTTATTACATTTAAGAATTCCTTTAATCAATTTTATCACGCAATAATATTAAGTGCCGGGAGTTGACTGTGCCTTCATTTCAGCATCCATATCTTTCATTTGCTGTTTGAAAGTTTTTAGTCTGTCACCCTTAAGGTTATTTGCACCGACCATTTTGAGGTTAGTTTTGGGATTTACCCATTTACCTTTTTTCATTACGCCAAAGTGAAGGTGAGGACCTGTGGAAACTCCAGTGCTGCCAACAGCACCGATAACCTGACCTTTTTTTACTCTTCTGCCCTTTCTTGTTGAGATTTTGCTAAGATGAGCATATTGGGTGATCATACCGTTATCATGCTTGATGCGGACTTCTTTACCATACCCGTTGCCATTATTTGTTGCTTTGGTAACAGTACCATTTGTTACTGCATAAACAGTAGTTCCCGTCCAGCCTCTCAGATCAAGTCCATTATGCATTTTGCGGGTTCCGTAAATCGGATGTATGCGATAACCAAAAGGAGAAGTAACGTGCATACGATCAAGTGGAGTGCGCACAGCATCAGTAACAAGTCTTTTGGCATCAGTAGTGTACATACCTGTATAGGCAGAAGCCGAGTTGTCATCAGAAAACCTGTATGCGGTTTTTGTTTTTGTATATTTACCTGAATATTCGGCAAAAAGCAGTTTACCGCGAGGTTGGCGTTCTCCATTAACGTGTTTTTCTTCGATGAATACCTCGAATGTATCACCAATTCTGGCATCAGTGGAGAAAGCAATCTGCGAATCCATGGCGTTATTTGCCTGTTGTCTGATGTAAGGAATAATGCCAAGATCGTTCATAGCCGCGTCCCAGGTATTGAATTCTTCTGAAATCGTGCCTGTGATAAATTTACGTATCAATTCATAAGGCAACTCTACAAGATTATATTTAAGTTCTCTGTCACCGATAATAAAAAACTCGTGAATACTTGTCTTATCGGGTTTATAAGAAAACTTTTCAAAGTGCTTTACCTGTAATGAATCCGTATAGTAAGTAACGGAAAGACGGTCGCCGACATCAATTGAAGTAGCGTCAATGTATTCACCCATCATCCAGGCATAATAACCGATATTCTGTTCTTTCATTCCTAGGTCAGTGAGCACTTGAAATATGCTGCCGCCTTTGAGAATAGCCTTTTCGACATTTACAATGTAGCCAGTGGAATCACTCGCTGTTTTCATAATATCAAATTCAGCATTGTAAGACTTGATGTGTGCCTGCAGGATAAGAAGTGAATCTCCTGTAGTCAATATCTTAACTTCAGTTTCCTGTTCCTGAGCTTTTTGAGCAATGCGTGAACCAATTATATCTGCAATAAAGCTGGTATCATAGTAATTACGGTTTGCTAAATCTTGAAAAATATCGGTATGAGCAGCAATAGTAAATTCATCAATTATACTTGTATCTTTAATCTGGGCTGGCTTTTTATGTGAGCATCCGCCAATAATAATAATCACTGTAATTAAAAATATATAAAAACTCTTCATTAAATCTCCTTTGAAGGCAAAAAAAATATGTGTTTGATAATAGGCAACCAGTATTTAAATACCTGCATTAAGTGATTATGATGTTTTCTTACTAAACATATGAAGATAAGACTTTTATGAATTTCATCTTCGTCAAAAAAATAGCAGGTGAGCTTTCGTCCACCTGCTATATCAAATCGTTTTACTTCTATTTCAGAGTATCTACTTGAGCATCAATACTCTGATCATTTCAGTTTTAGTACCGGAATCGAGCTTAAAGAAATATACTCCCGATCCACAGCTGCTGCCACTGTTGTCAGTTCAATTCCAGGTTACAATATGAGCACCTGAAGGCAGTTCACCTTCCATTTTTCCTTTCAATCTCTTAACTATCACAATATGATGTTCTTTATCATTTTGATAAACCTTGATTCATCATTATTATCAAAAAAATCATCCTGATAATGTTCCATCAATAATATGATCTTACCTATTGCATTAATACGATATAAGTTACGGTTTCATCTTGTACTTGGAACGAAATCTGCTTTATTGATAACAAAATACCCGGAGGGTCTTTATGATCAAAAATTATATTAAAATTGCATTTAGAAACCTGGTACGCCACAAGTCGTTTAGTATTATCAATATTTTAGGATTAAGCATCGGTATGGTCTGTTTCATCCTGATCGGTTTGTGGATCATGGATGAACTTAGCGTTGACCGGCACAACGAATATTTTGAACAAATCTATCGTATCGGCACAGATTCAAAAATTGGGGAGCAGGAAGAAACTGGATCTTCAACTGCCGTTCCTTTGGGTCCTGCCTTAATGGAAGAAATACCCGAAATCGAAAGTGCTGTCAGACTTAAAGGAGATTATGAGTATCTTGTCAGTTATGAGGAAACAAGTTTCCTGCTGGATAAGATATATTATACCGATGCGGAAATATTTGATGTCTTTACCATTCCGCTGATCAAAGGCAGTAATATTAACCTTTTGACCAACTCCAAAACGATTGTGATAAATGAATCAACAGCAAATAAATTCTTTCCAGATGACGATCCGATCGGCAAGACTCTAAAATTCGATAATAAAACTGAATATGAGATCGTGGCAGTGACCAAAGATATGCCTGTCAATTCTCACTGGAATTTTCAGATATTGGCTTCATTCTGCTCCCTCCGGAGTTATTCTGATACCAATTGGCTAAGTAACAGTCTGAATACTTATATCAAGACTATAAAAGGTGTTGATGATGAATTACTTGTAAAAAAGATGAATGACTTTTTTTTATTAAAAGCAGAGCCTATTGTTCAGCAGGCTATGGGAACAACTATCAAAGAATGGGAGAAATGCGGGAATTATTATCATCTCCGCCTAACGCCACTTTCTCAAATTTACCTTTTCAGTTCATCAGATGATGCGGTAGGCAAAAAAGGTGATATTCGGTATGTTTATCTGTTTTCTGCTATCGGATTTTTCATTTTGCTGGTTGCCTGCATAAACTTTATGAATCTCACTACAGCACGCTCTGCAGTAAGAGCAAAAGAAATCGGTATGCGCAAAGTTTTGGGTTCCAGCCGTGGACATTTGATCCGTCAATTTTTGATGGAATCCATCTTGATAAGCTTATTTGCCATGATCATTGCTCTGATATCTTCAAAACTTCTCTTAAGCCAATTCAATGATTTCACTGGCAAAGATCTGGTTTTGAATTTTACTGGTAATTACTCATATATTGCCTATTTCGCGATAGCGGTCATAATTGGTTTAATTTCCGGTGGTTATTCGGCAATTGCACTTTCTTCATACAAAGTATTGACTGCGCTCAAGGGAAATCTCTTCAAAGGCAAACAAAGGACCGGATTCAGAAATGCTCTGGTATTATTCCAGTTTGCTATTTCGATCTTAGTGATCCTTTGCACCATAATTTCACTCCAGCAGATGAAATACATTAGCAATAAAAAACTGGGATTTTCCAAAGAACAACTGCTGGTAATCGATAGAGTACATATACTCAATGATCAGATCCCGGTATTCAAAGAAGAGATCATCAAGTCACCTGCCATTATTTCTGCCAGCGCTGCATATAGCGTGCCGGGTTCGAGCTCTGACGGCAGCATGTATAACAAAGATAATAACATCCCAGATGAATTGTATCTCTTCTTCCGGTTATGTGGAGATTATGATTACCTCGAAACGATGGGGATTCCTCTGGTAGATGGTAGGAACTTTTTTGAAGATAGTG
>Ga0307991_1003039_pt1 | contig 11064 bp, 8 predicted proteins | sample EllFjometagen131_FD_203146 | JGI IMG/M metagenome (GOLD analysis project Ga0307991, IMG submission 203146) | Marine microbial communities from Ellis Fjord, Antarctic Ocean - #131 | ecosystem: Environmental > Aquatic > Marine > Unclassified | place: Southern Ocean | collected 2014-10-08 | reverse complement strand
TATTGGCGGCCCCGGCAGCGCCCATTACCGCAATCTGGGCCGTGGGCCAGGCAAATGCCATGTCCGCGCCAAGGTCTTTGGAACACATGGCCAGATATGATCCGCCGTAATCCTTGCGGGTCACCAGCAGCAGCTTGGGAACGGTGGCTTCGGAATAGCACCAGAGCAGTTTGGCGCCATGGCGGATAATACCGCCCCATTCCTGATTGCTTCCCGGCAGATAGCCGGGCACATCGGCAATGGTGAGCATGGGGGTATTAAAGGCATCACAGAAACGAATAAACCGGGTGGCCTTATCCGATGCGTCGATATCCAGGCATCCTGCCAGATTGCTGGGCTGATTGGCAATAATGCCGATGCTGCGGCCGTTGAGCCGGGCAAAACAGATGACGATATTGGGTGCAAAATAGAGATGCGGTTCAAAAAATTCACCGTTATCCACAATGGAACGGATCACATCCTTTATATCGTAAGACTGGTTGGGGTTGTCCGGAATAATGGTATCCAGGGCCGGATCGGTCCGGGCCGGGTCATCACCGGTATTGATAATAGGCGGGTCTTCCATGTTGTTGGAGGGCAGATAACTCAAAAGCTTTTTCATCTGAACGATAGCATCTTCATCGTTCTCGCATGCAAAATGGGCCACGCCGCTTTTGGTGTTATGGGTCATGGCACCACCTAAGTCTTCAAAGGTGATCTCCTCGCCGGTGACGGACTTGATCACTTCCGGACCGGTAATGAACATGTAGCTGGTATTTTTCACCATGAAAATCCAGTCGGTCATGGCCGGTGAATACACGGCCCCGCCGGCCGTGGGCCCCATGATGGCGGAAAGCTGCGGAATCACACCCGAGGCGGCCGAATTGCGAAAAAAAATCTGGCCGTATCCGGAAAGCGCATCCACGCCTTCCTGTATCCTGGCACCACCAGAATCGTTCATCCCGATAAACGGAACGCCTGCTTTAAGAGCCATATCCATGACCTTACAGATTTTTTTGGCCTGCATTTCTCCCAGACTGCCGGCCCTGGAGGTAAAATCCTGCGCATATGCAAATACCGGTCGGCCTTCCACCAGTCCATGGCCGGTGATCACACCATCGGAAGCGATTTCTCTCTTTTCCATGCCGAAATTCGTACATCGGTGGGTTACAAACATATCTATTTCCCGGAAGGTGCCTTTGTCAAACAGGCAGTCCAACCGTTCGCGGGCGGTCAGTTTGCCTTTTTTCTTGTGCCCGGCAACTGCTTTTTCGCCGCCCATCTGAAGAATTTTTGCTTCGCGCTCTTTGAGCGCCGTGATTTTATCCTGCACGATACCCATTTCTTGATTCCTTTCTGATTTCCAGCCTGACGACTGGGCTGCCGGTCGTCAGGGATGCACTGAAATAATACTAAAAAATTTTCAATAATTACAGTCTCTATTCCCTTTATTGTCAAGTGAAAAAAGAAGTTCACCAGCGGCAACCGGGGGGGATAGGATTCCCTTTTCAACGCTGCGAATGATCCCGGGAAGAGATTCTTTTATCGCGGGTGCTGAATAAAAACGATATTTAAGTTCCTCTTCAACCATGGACCACATCCAGGTCAGGGCCTGACGTCTTCTTTTTAGCTGCAGTTCACCGCTTTTTTCAAAAATATCACGATGCGATAAAATTTTTCGCCAGATTTCCCGGATACCTTCCATGGCCAGGGCACTGCAGGTCACCACCGGCGGCGTCCAGCGGGGGGACGACGGATTCAACAGATGCAGGGCATTTTCATACACCCTCCCGGCCTTGCGGGCTTTTTCGATATTATCCCCGTCCGCCTTGTTTATGGCCACGGCATCGGCCAGTTCCAGGACGCCTCTCTTGATGCCCTGCAGCTCATCACCGGCCCCGGCCAGCATCAGCACTAGAAAAAAATCGACCATGGAGGCAACGGTGGTTTCGGACTGCCCCACGCCCACGGTTTCAACGATAATCACGTCAAAACCGGCAGCCTCGCAAATCAGGAGCGTTTCCCTGGTTTTACCTGCCACGCCGCCTAAAGTGGTACCGGCCGGTGACGGCCGGATAAACGCATCCGGTTCAACAGCAAGGTGTTCCATACGGGTTTTATCGGCCATGATACTGCCGCCGCTTCGGGTGCTGCTGGGATCCACAGCCAGCACAGCGACTTTATGGCCCTCTTTAACCAGCATCATGCCGAAGTTTTCGATAAAGGTGCTTTTACCAACTCCGGGAACGCCGGTAATCCCCAGCCGAACGGCCCGACCGGTATCGGGCAGCAGCTGGTCCATAATGATTCTGGCCAGATCCCGGTGGGCCGGATGCGCACTTTCGATCATCGTAATGGTCTTGGCCAGAATCCTCCGATCAAACTGCCGGACACCATTTATATAGTACTGCGAATCATCTGATATCATCGTTTATAAATCCAAACCCTTCAGCCTTCTACCTATCGGTGGGCACAGCCCACCCTACTATATTGCTCCAATGGGCAGGCACAGGGGCCTTCCCCTACATTTTTTTATTCATCATTCCGTATTCATAATTCATCATTCGCTATTACCCTTCCAACACATCCATCACCTGGTTGACGGATTCGGTAATGGCGGTTCCGGGGCCAAAAATACCGACCACGCCGGCCTTGTACAAAAAATCATAGTCGCCCGGCGGAATCACGCCGCCGACAATGACCTTGATATCCTCGCCACCCTCTTTTTTAAGCGCTTCAATCAGTTGCGGCACCAGGAGTTTATGCCCGGCGGCCAGGGTTGACACCCCCACCAGATGCACATCGTTTTCAATGGCCATCCTGGCCGCCTCCGCCGGTGTCTGAAACATGGGGCTGATATCCACGTCAAACCCCAGATCAGCATAGGCCGTAGCCACCACCTTGATGCCACGGTCATGGCCGTCCTGGCCCATCTTGGTGACCAGCATCCGGGGCCTGCGTCCCTGTTTTTCAAAAAATGCATCCGTGCGCTTGCGAATGGCGTTGATGACTTCGCTGTCCTGATATTCTGCAGCATATACGCCGGAGATGCACTGGGTGGTGGCGACATACCGACCGAAAACCTTTTCCAGGGCATCGGATATTTCCCCCACCGTGGCCCGGGACCTCACCGCAGGCAGACAGGTTTCCAGCAGGTTGGCCTCTGATTCCGCTGCCCGGGTAATTGCCGCAAGGGCCTCTTGGACCAACCTCTCGTCACGCCCGGCCTTGATCTCCTTTAACCGCTGTACCTGTTCTTCACGCACTGTTTCGGAAACTTCCAGCAGGCCTTTTAAGGGTTCTTCCTGGATCTTATACTTGTTTACCCCCACGATGACGTCCAGCCCCTGATCAATGCGGGCCTGTTTGCGGGCCGCGGATTCTTCAATCCGCATTTTGGGCATACCGGTTTCAATGGCTTTGGCCATGCCCCCCAGTTCTTCCACTTCGTTGATGATCTTACGGGCCTCTGTAATGATACCGTCGGTGAGGGCCTCGATATAGTATGATCCGCCCAGGGGATCCGCCACATGGCATATCTGGGATTCTTCCTGCACGATAATCTGGGTGTTCCGGGCGATGCGGGCCGAAAAATCCGTGGGCAGCCCCACTGCCTCGTCAAAAGAATTGGTATGCAGCGACTGGGTGCCGCCCAGTGTTGCCGACAGGCACTCTAAGGTTGTGCGGATAATATTGTTGTAGGGGTCCTGCTCGGTCAGGCTCCAGCCCGATGTCTGGCAATGGGTCCGCAGCATGGTGGATTTCGGATTTTTGGGGTTAAAGGGGCTGATCAGTTCATGCCACAGAAAACGGGCGGCCCGCAGCATGGCGATCTCCATAAAAAAATTCATGCCCACACCAAAGAAAAAAGAAAGACGTGGGGCAAAGGTGTCTATATCCATGCCGGCGCTTAATGCGGCCCGGACATACTCAAGTCCGTCGGCCAGGGTAAAGGCGGTCTGCAGAACACTGTTGGCCCCAGCCTCCATCATATGATAACCGCTGATACTCACGGTGTTGAATTTCGGCATATTCTTTGAACAATACCCGATAATATCCGATACGATGCGCATGGAGGGCGTCGGCGGATAGATATAGGTGTTGCGGGTGAGGTACTCTTTTAAAATATCGTTCTGAATGGTGCCGGTGAGCTGTTCATGTTTGACGCCCTGTTCTTCCGCCGCAACGATGTAGCCGGCGATGATGGGCAGCACGGCACCGTTCATGGTCATGGACACCGACATCCTGTCCAGCGGTATCTCGTCAAACAGAATCTTCATATCCTCCACCGAATCAATGGCCACACCGGCCTTGCCGATATCGCCCACCACCCGGGGATGATCCGAGTCATACCCTCTGTGGGTCGCCAGATCAAAGGCCACGGAAAGCCCTTTCTGGCCGGCAGCCAGATTGCGCCGATAAAACGCATTGGAATCTTTAGCCGTTGAAAAACCGGCATACTGGCGGATCGTCCAGGAACGTCCCGCATACATGGTGGCCATGGGGCCCCGCGTATAGGGGGCAAAACCAGGCAGGGTATTGATATGCTCCAGCCCTTCGAGATCTTCGGCTGTATAGAGCGGCTTTACCTTAATGCCTTCAGGGGTTTCCCAGTCAAGATCCCCAAGGGAGCGGCCTCTTAGCTGTTTGGTTGCCAGTTCCGTCCATTGCTGCCGATCAGAATATTTTGCCATTGCTCGCTCCTTATTTTTACTTATTTCAAAAAAATTCAAGATCTGCCGATGTCGGTTAAAAAAACGGTTCCGCTCTATTTCACCGGAGTAAAATCGGCCCCAGGTGATGTGTTTCCATACTCAATTTTTATGCCAACCGTTTTTTTAGGCAATCTGCATTTAACCTTCCGTTATTATAAAAATTATGAATATTGGCCGTCCACGGACTTTCAGTGGCGTTACAAAACGTATCCTCGATGACTCGGAATTGTCACCCGACCGTTTACACCGTGCCAGATTATTTTGTTCGTGAACGTGCTCGTGCCCGTGAACGTAGATGTTACCGAATCTGATCTAACGTCGTAAGTATTGAAACAATACGGATTAACAAGGTTTTACCCTATTTAAAGGAATTCGCGTTATCAATTTTCAGGACTCGACAGACATCAATAATAGCCGCACATTCCATAGCTGAGCCCCTTGCAATGGCATAGAATCGTTTTTTATCGCTGCGCCTGTTTTTTCCGCAACCTTCAGCGATATTAAGCGGTATTGACCATGCCGCTCGTTTGAGTTGATCGGTAGTTGCTACCTTTCACACAACTCGACCAGAACCCCGCCGGTGGCCTTGGGATGCAAAAAAGCAATCTTTGCACCGCCGGCCCCGATTCTGGGCGTCTGATCAATGAGCTTTACCCCTTTTTCCTTGAGCTCCGACAGTGCTTCTTCAATATTTTCCACACGAAAGGCAATATGTTGAATACCGGTGCCTTTTTTTTCGATATATCTGGCAATGGGGCCGTCAGACGCCGTGGATTCAAGAAGTTCCACCTCACTTTCCCCAACCGGAAAAAATGCCGTGGTCACCTTTTGCTCGGCAACGGTTTCACTGCCGTTAAAATCAAGCCCCAGAATATCAGACCAAAATTTTTTACTGTCATCGACACTGTTTACGGCAATGCCGAGATGATCGATTTTCAGAACCTTCATTGGGCCTCCTTTGGTTTATTAGGTTGTTTCGGTTGAAGCTGTTTAGGTTAAAGGTATTCTGTCTATTTGGTGGGCACAGCCCACCCTACGATGGCTGCCTTCCCACCTTCCCACCTTCTACCTTCCACCTTCTACCTAATCAGTATACTTTTCCATGACCCGCCTGAATCCTGCCATCGCTCCGGTAATGGTGGTGTCATCCACGCAGAATGCGATGCGAAAATAACCGGGGCATTTGAAACCGCTACCCGGGACCGTGAGAATCATCTCCTCCTGAAGCGCCTGAACAAATTTGACATCATCGTCAATAGGTGTTTCAGGAAACAGGTAAAATGCACCGGCCGGTTTGACAAATTGGTAACCGCAATCCGCCAGACCGTGGCATAACAGGTCCCTTTTCCGGGCATAGGCGCCAACATCAACACTTGCCCCCTGCAGAGATGCCACTACTCGCTGCATCAGGGCCGGTGCATTGACAAACCCTAGAATCCTGTTGCAAAGGGCCATGCCAGCCAGGAGCTGCTCTCTAAAAGCAGCGTTCGGGTTAACGGCAATATACCCGATACGTTCGCCGGGGATGGACAGATCCTTGGAATAGGAGGTCACCACCATGCTTTCCGGGTAGGCTTTCAAAACCGATGGAACGGATTTACCGTCAAAAACAATCTTTCGATAGGGTTCATCGGATATCAGATAAAGGGTGCGGCCCGTTTGCCTGCCTTTTTCAGTAAGCAGGGCCCCGAGCTTTTTAAGGCTTTCCGCAGAATAAACCCGGCCGGTGGGGTTGTTGGGCGAATTAATTATCATTCCCTTGGTTTTTGGTGTAATGGCCTTTTCAATGGCTTCCAGATCAAGGGTAAAATCGGGGTGGGTCGGCACGGTTTTTAAAATGCCCTGGTGATTGGCCGCATAAAATCCGTATTCCACAAAGCAGGGGGCCGGCGATATGATCTCATCTCCCGGGTCCAGGATGGTTTTCAGGATTACATTCAACCCGCCTGCGGCCCCGCAGGTCATGATCACCTCATCTGCGGAAATTAAGACCTGCTGTTCCGTTGACAGGTACTCGGCAATCGATTGGCGCACCTGAGGATATCCAATATTGGGCATATAGCCGTGATCCCCTGGTCCGCAGGCCGCCACAGTTTCCTGCAGGGCATTGTTAAACCTGTCCGGCGGCGGCAGATTCGGGTTTCCCAGGCTGAAGTCATATACATTTTCAGGGCCGTGCAGGGCCTTGAGGCGCCCCCCTTCATCAAACATTTTTCGTATCCAGGATGATTTTACTAAAACCGTTTCAATATTTCCGGCAATGGTCATGGCGCTCTTCCTTTTAAACCCCTTCCACCGACTTTACAGCGGGAATTTTTTCTTTTAAAATTTTTTCTATTCCGTTTTTAAGGGTCATCTGCGACATGGGGCATCCGGCACAGGCCCCCTGCAGGCGGACCTTTACAACACCGTTTTCCACATCGATCAGTTCCACATCACCGCCGTCCGCCTGAAGCGCCGGCCGAACCAGTTCCAGTATAGCCGCTATTTTTTTTCATTTTTCCCCCTTGGGTTTACCTGCCGCCGGCCCTTTCGGTATAAAAATTTTTCCTAAAAACTTCAAATTCACCTTTTATAATAGCCGATCGAATAGCCGTCATGAGCGAAATAAAATAGTGTATATTATGAATCGTATTTAATCGATATGCAAGTAATTCTTTGGCCATATACAGGTGTCGCAGGTAGGCGGCAGAGTAACTTCGACAGGTATAGCAGGTGCATTTAGGATCGATGGGGCCTGTATCGTGCCTGAACCGCGCATTGGCAATATTGATGTTTCCGCAAGAGGTGATCAACTGGCCGTTGCGGGCATTCCGGCTGGGCAGCACACAGTCAAACATATCCGCGCCCAGGGCCACCAGTTCCACCAGATCTTCGGGGGTACCGACCCCCATGACATATTTGGGTTTATAATCCGGCAGCAGCGGCAGCGTGTGACGGGCCATCTCATACATGACATCCTTGGGCTCTCCCACACTCAGGCCGCCCACGGCATATCCGGGAAAATCAAGATCGGCCAGGGCATGGGCCGACATGGCGCGAAGATCCTTGTACATGCCCCCCTGAACAATGCCGAAAAGCGCGTTTTTTCGGCCTGTTGTCTGCTGCCAGTGGTCCCGGCACCTTGCTGCCCAGCGACTGGTCAGTTCCAGGGCATCTTTAGCCGCCTGCCAATCAGCCGGATACTGGATGCACTGATCCAGACACATCATGATATCCGAATCCAAACAGGCCTGAATGTCAACGGCCCGTTCCGGCGATAGCATATGCCGTGAGCCGTCTATGTGCGACTGAAAGGCGGCCCCTTCCGCTGTGATTTTAGCCAGTTTTGCCAGGGAAAAAATCTGGAACCCACCGCTGTCGGTCAAAATCGGCTTTTCCCAGTTCATAAACCCATGAAGTCCGGAAAATTTCTCAATGACATCACAGCCCGGTCTTAAATTTAAATGATAGGTATTGCCGAGTATGATCTGGGCACCGCATGCAATAAGCTCTTCCGGCGATATTGATTTTACCGAAGCAAGGGTCCCCACCGGCATGAATAACGGCGTTTTAATGCTCCCATGGGCCAATTTAAATTCACCGGCCCTGGCTCTGGTTTTGTCTGATTTTGCGATCTCTTTGAATTGAAGCATATGTCCCAACCTACTCTATATACATCGCATCCCCATAGCTGTAAAAGCGATACCCTTTCTCTATGGCCTGCCCATACGCCTGCAACACGTTTTCCCGTCCGGCAAAGGCCGATACGAGCATGAGCAGGGTGGAACGCGGCAGGTGAAAATTGGTGAGCATGGCGTTCACCAGTTTGAATTTGTACCCGGGATAGATAAACAGATCGCACTGACCATTGCCCGGGGCAATCGCGCCGTTGTTCCCTGCTGCATATTCCAGGGTCCGCACGCTGGTGGTCCCCACGGCAATGACCCGGCGCCCCTGTGCTTTGGCCCGGTTGATGTTACGCGCCGCATCGTCGGAGATAAAATACCGCTCGGAATGCATCACATGATCGCGCACATCGTCCACCCTCACCGGCACAAAGGTGCCATACCCCACATGCAGGGTTATGGCCACGACATCAACCCCTTTGGCTTTGATTTTTTCCATAAGATCCGACGTAAAATGGAGCCCGGCCGTTGGGGCGGCGATGGCACCCTTTTGGGAGGCATATACGGTCTGGTAGGCGACTTTGTCATCTTCGAAAACCCCATCATCTGTCCGTTTGATATAGGGGGGCAGCGGAATCCTGCCGATGCGGTACATGTGCGTTTCGAAATCATCTTCGCATGTAAACCTAATCTCATACACACCCGCTTTGAAAGCGACCACCGTGGCCGACAGCCCTTGGTCAAACAGAATGGTGGACCCGGGCTTTGGCCGTTTGGAGGCATTGACCAGACAGTCGCAGACAAACGCACCGGTTCTGGTTAGAGACCGGCGTCCGCCGGCATAATCAAGGATCAGCACCTCGGCCCTGCCCCCGGTCTCCTTGCGGCCCAGGAGCCGACCGGGGATGACTTCGGTGTTGTTGACCACAAGAAGGTCCGTGGGCCGGAAAAAATCATAAATATCCCCGAAGCCATGGTGGGCCACGACTCCGGACGCCCGGTTTAAAAACAGCAATTTTGACTGATCCCGCCGGTCAGCCGGTTTTTGGGCGATGAGCGCTTCCGGGAGCGCGTAACTGTAGTCATTTAGAGAATACATATTTTTTAAAAGGTTGTTTAGGTTGAAGCCTTCTACCTATCTTTTTCCCATATAGATCAAAAAAAGGCCGATGCCCATTAATACCAGTCCGAAACGCCGCAATGCCCCGTCCGGCACTTCAAGCATTTTTTGAATCCAGTTTTTCATTTTATCCGGAAACGCAAAATAGGGCAGACCTTCTACAATCATTACCATTCCGATGACGCACAGGAAAAAATTCATTGACACCTCATTTAATTATCACGTACTAAACCAGACCCTGAAAATCGTCTTTCCAAATATCATCATCAGATACATAGTTCACATCTTCCGTTATGAGGGTATGATCAAAACAACTTTTAACGGCAGGTTTCTATAACCATTTGCGCTGAATTTTGTCAAAACAAAATCCGCACTCAAAATTGATTTGATGCCATGGTATAATAAAAAATGCACGGCTATACAAAAAATTATCATCCGGATATTATCCGGAATTATACCTTGACTAATTACCCCTAATTGTAACAAAATAGCAACCTGCTTGAAAATGTGCCGGAAGCAAAACGCATATTTTACGACCCTTATAAAAACAGCAGGTATAAAGTCATGGAATTTGAACCGGTGATCGGGCTGGAGGTACATGCCCAGCTGAAAACGAAAACCAAGATATTCTGCAACTGCTCCACATCCTTTGGCGCACCGCCAAATACCCATGTCTGCCCGGTGTGCCTGGGCATGCCCGGCGTACTGCCGGTACTTAATCAAAAAGTGGTGGATTTCACCATCCGCATGGCCCTTGCCACCCATTGTAAAATCGCAAGGGAAAGCCGCTGGGCCCGAAAAAACTATTTTTACCCGGACCTGCCCAAAGGCTACCAGATTTCCCAGTATGAACTGCCCATTGCCGAATTCGGCCACATCGATATCGAAAGTGGCCCTGGCACCAAACGCATCGGCATTACCCGCATCCATATGGAAGAAGATGCCGGCAAACTGGTTCATGACCCGGACCGGCCGGTGAGCCGGGTGGATTTAAACCGTGCGGGCGTGCCGCTCATGGAAATCGTGAGCGAACCGGATATGCGCACCCCCGAAGAAGCCGGAGAATATATGCGCCGTCTGCGATCCATTGTGCGGTATCTGGGTATTTGCGACGGCAACATGGAAGAGGGCAGTTTCCGGTGCGATGCCAATGTTTCCATCCGGCCCAAAGGCAGTGAGCCCTTTGGCACCCGTGCCGAAGTCAAAAACCTCAACTCCTTTAAAAATGTGGAAAAAGCCCTGCACTATGAAATCGGCCGCCAGCGGGAACTCATCATGGACGGCGGTAAAGTGGTCCAGGAAACCCGATTGTGGAACCCTGAAACAAACCGCACCGGTTCCATGCGCGGAAAGGAAGAGGCCCACGATTACCGCTATTTCCCGGACCCGGATCTTTTGCCCCTGATCATCGATGACCACTGGATTGCAAAAGTCAGAAAAACCCTGCCCGAGCTGCCGGCGGCAAAGCAGGCCCGTTTTATCAAAGATTACGAATTGTCCGGTGAAGATGCCGGGCGCCTCACCGCCTCCCGTGCCCTGGCAGACTATTTTGAAACCTGCCTGACACATTTCCCGCAGCCCAGACCGGTGAGCAACTGGATCCTGGGATCACTGCTGGGATGTTTACATGCAGAAGAAAAAA
>Ga0307991_1003038_pt1 | contig 11070 bp, 9 predicted proteins | sample EllFjometagen131_FD_203146 | JGI IMG/M metagenome (GOLD analysis project Ga0307991, IMG submission 203146) | Marine microbial communities from Ellis Fjord, Antarctic Ocean - #131 | ecosystem: Environmental > Aquatic > Marine > Unclassified | place: Southern Ocean | collected 2014-10-08 | reverse complement strand
CGATACTTGATAAAATGGTTGCTGCCAATGAGATCGACGAGGATTTATACCAGTTTGCACTTGAGCAGGGCATTTTTCATAAATATGCTATTAAGCATCTTACAAAAGAACAGATAGACAGATAAGGAGTAATGAAGATGAATTTTGATAAAATAAAACCAGTTGTATGTGTGAGCAGATGTCTGGGATTTGACAACTGCCGTTGGAATAGTGACACAATTAATGATAGCTTTGTTAATCTTTTGAAGGACTTTGTAGAATTTCGCACCGTGTGTCCTGAAACGGATATTGGCTTGGGTATACCGCGTAATCCAGTAAGATTGGTAAAGGGAGAAACAAAAGACGAAATACGCATGATACAGCCGGCTACAGGCGATGATTGTACCCTGAAAATGAGCGAATATTCCCAAAAAGAATTGGAAAGTTTGGGACGGGTTGACGGTTTCTTACTTAAAAACGCTTCTCCGTCATGCGGTATCAATAATATAAAATTATATGCAAGTGCCGAAAAAGGTTCCATGATAGGCAAAACAAGTGGTATGTTTGCTGCTGCTGCTCAGGAAAAATATCCTCATGCTGCATTTGAGGATGAAGGCAGGTTGCATAACTTTGTTTTAAGAGAAAACTGGTTGATCAATATTTTCACTATAGCCAGATTCCGTGCGCTAAACAACGCAAGCAAAATCTCTGTATTATATGATTTCCATGCCCGGCATAAATATCTTTTCATGTCCTACAGTCACAATAAGATGCAAGCCATGGGTCATATTCTGGCGAATCATGATAAAAATAATCTTACTGAAATATTTCAGGAATATGAAAAAGGGTTAATGGAATTATTAGCTCTTCATGCCAGTATTCCCCGCAGGATCAATGTTCTTATGCACATGTTTGGTTATTTCTCTAAAGAGCTAAATCCAGAGGAAAGACAATATTTCCTTAATGTTCTGGAAGAATACCGCAGAGGTTCCATGCCTTTTATCGTTCCCATTGAATTGATCAGAAACTGGGCTTTAAGATTCAACACTGAGTATATTCTTAATCAGATCATTCTGCAGCCATATCCAAAGGAATTGCTTCTGCTTTCTGATTCCGGTAGCGGCAGGAATATTAAACGCTAATCAAAGCGTTTGATTGGACTGTGACAGTAGGGTTGTCCTCCCTTCTTCTGATAATAATCCTGATGATAATTCTCAGCCAGCCAGAATTCTCTTGCAGGTATTAGTTCAGTAACTACATTATATCCTTTTCCCTTGAGGATATTTATCAGGTTTTGAGCTGTTTCCCGTTGCTTATCTTCTTTATAAAATATTGCTGAACGATATTGTTGACCATGATCTGGTCCCTGTTTATTCAATTGAGTGGGATCATGTACCTCAAAGAACTTTCTGATAATATCTTCATAAGAAGTTTTCTCAGGATCAAAGATCACCCGCACTGTTTCTGCATGACCAGTTTGACCACTGCCTACCTGGTAATAATCGGGGTCATCTACATTGCCACCCATATATCCAGATTCTGCTGAGATCACTCCTTCCAGTTCTTCCAGATAATATTCCACACCCCAGAAGCAGCCACCAGCCACATAAGCGGTTTCCTGCTGCTGAACTGGTTCAAAGACCATTGAAATTGAGTTTACGCAGTGCCGGGTATTTTTATCTGTATATCCCTCGCCTGTAAATATATGACCCAGATGTGCTTCACAATTTGCGCAGATTATTTCTGTACGTCTGCCGTCAGCATCAATCTGACTTTTCACGGCTCCTTCTATTTCATCATCAAAGCTGGGCCAGCCGCAATTTGAGGAGAATTTATCCTGTGATCTGTAAAGGATTGAACCACAGCGTTTGCATTTATACACTCCATCCTTGAAATTATCCCAGTATTCTCCCGTATAAGGGGCTTCAGTACCTTTGTCTTCTATTACTCGCTTCTCAGCTTCATTTAATTCACTATATTCCACCTTTTCCTCCTTACTATATCCAATATTAAGTGAAACAAGCATAAGGATAATCATTATTAATCTCATTATCACTCCTTTGGATATAGTATAAAGTAATTAAGTGGAAAACCTGAAAAAATGAAAAGTAAATAAAAAAAAGGGACAGACTAAAAAGCCTGTCCCTAAATTATCTTAGCTTGCTGTCAATTATTTGATAACAGCGGCTTTTGTTACTGCTACATTTCCTGCCTGATCAAGACGGAAGAAATAGATACCGGCAGCACAATTTTCTGCACTCCAGGTAACTGAAAGCTTTTCACCGTTTGCCAGATTTCCATTATACAGATCAGCAACTTTCTGACCTTTGATATTATATACACTAACTTCTGCTGGTGCATCCATTCTGGAATCATATTCTACTGTAATTCCTGATCTGCTCATACCTGGTACGAAGGGATTAGGATATGCTTTCATGGTTTGAACTGCTGGGATAGTAGTTTCATCATTGGCAACAAAATCGAAATCTATGTCGATTGCTGCATACTGATAAGTTCCTCCATTAGCCAGTCCTGAATTGCCTTGTGCAAATGAACCAAAATCATTATCATCGTAGAATAAGAGGTGCATTCTTCCTATAGAATCATCATAGTCAATCACGTCAATTTCATCACCGGGATACATGTAAACAGGGATCATGCCGTCAATTACACTTGAGTAATCTACATCATCGATTTTGGCATTGATAAAAATTGGGTCTGACCAGTTTTGTCCAAAGTCATTTGAAGCAACTATTGCTATCTCATGATAACCTTCCCAGCCTTCATATCCTTCATAACCTTCGCTGGCATTCTTGTTGTTTGTTCCATCCAGCCAGAGCATTGCCTGCCAGCCATTTTCTTCATTAGCAACTGAGAAGGTTTGGTTCATATGAAATGCTTGTTCAGTATCTTGATAATAAATTGGCCATTCTTCAACCCATACTGGCATTCCAGTTTCATAAATTTCATCAAAATAACCATTTTCATCTAAATCCCAGGGTTGCATTGGCAGATCATCATTGGGGTTTGCTCCTCTGGGATATACATCCTGGAAATCGAAATTGTGATTTGTGAGATCAAAGGTCCAACGCTTAAGATAAATCTGATTCCAGGCTGGATAATAATAACCAGGTCCTGTACCACTATCAAAGGTTATACCCATGCTTCCAGCAAAACTGATTGTAGAATAATTTTCATTCCAAACCAGATTATAGTGACCAGAATGAATTATATCCTGTGTACACGTAAATGCTGAATCAGGTGTAGCAGTATCACTGTAAAGGAATTTAAGAGAATCTGATTCTGTATCTATATAAGAAGGATTTTCCTGATCAAAAGTTGCTCCCTGGGTGTACATCTCAAATGGCCCTTCTCCATAGTTCTCGTTAATTAAAACTAAAAGCTCGTCTTCCTGGTATTCGACAATATCGGTATGTATCAGATATCCCATCATGATAACAACGTTATCATGGACTTCCATTGAAATCATAGGACGTCCCCATTCAGGATCTTCTGCATTAAAGGCATCCAGCTGTTCTATTGTACGATAACTCCATTCCAGATTGCTGGTAATTTCCATATCAGATGTTGCGAAATCTGCATAAGCGATAAATACATTATCTGATGGTAATGCTTCATCGCCATGAGATTCAGTAGAATTAGTAGTAAATATATAAATTCTACGGTGATCTGGCAGTGGAGAAGGTCCTATCTGTACCTTGGGCCATACGAATTCATCATCATCATTGGGATAGGTTCCACTTGCCCACATCTCTTCCTTGTCCATAACTGTATAAGGAGGATCAAGCCAAAAACCAGGTGTACCAATAATGTGATAAAGATCATATAAAAATATTACATTAGAAGTACTCTGATGGTATGACAAGAAAATATTACCAGTTTCAGGATCAACATCACAATCGCCATATCGCCCTTCACATCCTACGGGACTGGAAGTAGTTACATTACCATCGGCATCTACATAAGAATAAGAAAGATTATGTACTGCACCCGGACTTTCTGCAGTACGGTATGTAAGATACATCCCTCCACCATGATCTTCTGGCTGTGAAGCCATTGGGATGCCTGTGTAAGAGTGGAAATAATCATATTGACTGGATAATAATTCTACGGGTTCGATTGCCCATTCCCAGTCAGGAACATCACGTGAAATTCTTGATTGGTGGGTTGGCATAAATGGGGCATCCATAGGTGTTACGCTCTTGTGATCTACTGGGAAATCAGCGGAAAAAAGGCATGTAACCAAGCCAATGAACACTAAAATAATTAAAGTCTTCTTCATAAATTCTCCTTGGAATAAATTTCTTGTTAATAATATATTGTAAGGGCGATATTTGGCAAGAAAAAAATAATTTATGTCAAAATATATTTGAAAAATATTTACTTTGTATCTTGTAAATTCCGTTTGAACAGAATAATTATTATTCCTATAAAGGCAGGAAATAAATTACTTAAACTAAATACAATGAGTGAACAGGATACTGCTAGTTCAGCACTTATTCCCAGTGATGGATATACCTGAACTGCGAAGTATTCTCTTACTCCCAAACCCGATATTGTTATTGGAACCAGATTTCCCACTTGTACTAAAGGAACGCTTTTTAGTGCTGAAATAAAACTGAATTCTGTATAGTTCTGAAAAAATATAGTATATTGAGAGATCGTTAATAAATTTGTGGTTATCTGGATAGCAAGTGCCGGGATCAAGGAGAGTCTGTATTGTCGAAAATAATTATAATATTTCTTTTTCAAAGGAGAGATGAATAAAAGAATAAAAGGAAGTGATAATGCTGCCAGAGGCAGGATCAGCTTCAATATCAATGATAGTTCTTGAAAATATAGTGAACTCGCAACACTGGCAAAGAAAATTATGCACCAGCCCTGAATCAATTTCTCATAAGTGATGGCAAGAAACGAGTCCCTTTTTCTGATGGGCAGGTATAGCATTCTGCCATAAACGCCCACTCCACCGGGTGAGATCATTCTAAAGGATATTCCCACAAAAAATGATATTAATTTTTCTGTGAGTTTTAGTTTATTTTCCGGGTTAAGTTTAAGGAATGAATTCCAATTGATGAACTGTAATGCAATTTTTACTAAGCTGAAAAGAACCAGTATCAACAGAAATCCTGATTTTAATTCAGTAATACTATCAGATACTTTACCCAGGTCAATTTTATTTAAAACCAAAGCCAAAATCAAGATAGTGACAGGATATTTAATAATCCCAATGACCATTTTAGTACTTGCGTTAAGCTTCATAACTCTCCATATTCTATATTTCCATAAAAAACTAATAATTGTAAGATAGTATTTCAGGCAAGACAAATCACATGCAGCCAATTGTATTGACAGATAGAATTTATTCTCATTAGTGACTTATGGATAAAAATAAAGAAATCGAAGGAATAATATTCCGGTCAGACAGACAAGGTGCTCAGGTAAGCACGGAGCCATATAATCCCTCCCGGGAAGTGTATCACTTAAATTCCAGTTTAATAAGGAAATATGAACTCAAAACGGGTTTTAGAATAAAATTTATAGCTGTGAGGAAGAACATCCACGAATTGATCAGCATCAATGGCAATCCCCCGGATAAGATACTCTATAGAAGAAATTTTGATAAATTGATCGCAATTAATCCCCAGAATAAATTTGATTTTAGTGCATCATCAGATACTACTTTAAGAGCTATTGATTTCGCTGCCCCTATTGCCAAAGGCTCAAGGGCATTAGTGATCTCGCCTCCCCGGGCAGGAAAAACTGTTCTCCTCGAAAAGCTGGCTCTGTTTTTTGCTCAGATTGAAAATTTAAGGACTATTCTTTTTCTAGTGGATGAAAGACCCGAAGAGATCACTAATTTTCAGAGATTAACTGATCTGCCGGTATTTTCCAGCTCAATGGATCAGGAAACTGATCGCCATATCAAGTTGGCAGAATTACTGGCAAAAAACATCCGCTATGAGATGGAATCCGGCAATGATGTGGTTGTGCTCATTGATAGTCTTACCCGCTTGGGTAGAGCACATAACTTGAATGACCGCAGGTCTGGCAGCCATATTATGTCTGGTGGACTGGGTTCCAATGCTTTGCAGCTCCCGCGCAAGCTCTTTGGGCTTGCCCGTAATATTGAAGGTGGCGGATCCTGCACGATTATCGCCACTATTCTGCATGAAACAGGGTCGCGTATGGATGATGTCATCTTTCAGGAATTTAAGGGTACTGGAAATTGTGAGATCGTGCTTGATCGTGATCTTGCTGAAATGAGAATTTTCCCGGCAATTAATATCAAGCAAAGTGGGACGCGAAGAGAAGAACTTTTCCGCTCTCAAGCTGAATTGGATAAGAATAATCTTATGCGGCGTGATCTATTGAGACTTGATAAATTTGAAGCCATGAAGAAACTGATCAATATTCTGGAAAATAATTAAAGAGATATTTAAATGAATATTTTCAAAAACAACAATACAAATGTCAATCTTGCTTATATTTACACGGCTTTGCAGTCTTTTGGACGCGGTATCTGGATGGGAAATGTCCTTAGTTTATATATCGTGCTTTTTTCTGAAACCTCAAATGGGATATTTGGCTTATCTTCCAATGAACTACTGGGTATTACCGCAGGAGTTTCCGGCATTGCCATGACGGCAATAGTATTTCCTGCCGGCTATATGGTAGATAAATTTCCCCGAGACCGTATCCTGAGAATTTCCGCTTTTGCCGGCATTATTGCCATGCTGTCTCTGGGAATTGCCAGTAATATCATAATGATAATGATAGCTCTTTTCTTGTGGGGTGCTTTTCAGGGACTTTCCAGACCTGCATTTGAGTCTATACTGGCTGATTCATTGCCTACTGGTTTCCGCTCCGGCACTTATTCCAGGATCCATTTAGTACGTCAGCTTTCAATGTCTGCAGGTCCTTTCCTGAATGTGATTCTCTTTCTTCTATTTGGTGATAAATGGGATATCAATGTCCTCAAATCCGTTATGTATGTTGGTATTGGTGTCTCCCTGCTATCTACGGGGGTGTTATTCTTCTTCAAGGATGAGCGCAGCCTGGGTGAAGAAAGTGAAGCTCTTTTTCATGCTGATGATTCCCTGCCGGATAGTGATCTCAAACAGCAAAATCACTTAGCTAAAAAAATCGCTGTTCTGCTGGTAACCTCAAATGTGCTTATTGGGATGGGTGCTGGGATGTCTATAAAGTTTTTTCCGGTCTTCTTTCGCTCCTTATATCATCTGCAACCTATTGCCGTACAGATCATCATGGGTATCACTTCGATCTTTACAGGTTTCTTTGCCCTAATAGCCCAGAAATTTTCTCTGAAGCGGGGAAGAGCAAAAATGATCTTCGCTGTGCAATTAACTGCTACATCATGCCTGATCGCAATTGGGTTTTATCCGGCAATATTTCTTCTCGTACCCTTATTTATCATGAGAGGTGCTCTCATGAATGCCGCCCAGCCTTTGAGCCGCTCTATACTTATGGATGTAGTGCCCAAAAAACACCGCGGAAAATGGAATTCTATTGAAACTGTTGCCTGGGGTTTGTTCTGGAATGCCTCTGCCGTAATTGGTGGTTTCCTGATAGGCGATAATAATTTCCAGCGCTGCTTCTTTATCACTGCCGGCATCTATCTGATTGGCAGCATTCCCATCATTTTGCTCATCCCCCTTGTGAAAAATGAATTAGGAGATAATTAAATATTTCTGAAATTATTCACATTCTCTAAAAATCTATCTTACCCATTTTAGCTATAACCCCACTTTATCATTTTATTCTTAATTCCTAAACCGAGTCATTCAACTGGAACAACAAAGCACATAGTGACATTTAAACGTGAGATAGTGCTATGTTGTTCTGCTGTAGAGGCTCAATTTTGCCGAAAACGGGGCATTTATATGATCTATCGGATGTATAAGACCTTAAATAATAGTATTTTAGCTTTGAATTGAGACAAATAAGATGTAGTGAAACATAATCTGTCACATGATACAAATTATGTTATACTTGACAAAATATGTGTCATGGAACATATTATGTCCCGTAAGCTAAAAAGTGTCCCAGAAGGTTTTGGGAGTAATTATATGATAAAAGGAGAAAATAAGATGGCAAAAGTGACAGAAGATTTTTTACAGAAACAGGATGAAATTTTGGTAGCCGCATTTGATTTATTTAGAAGATTTGGGATAAAAAGAGTTAAAATGATAGATATAGCCCAGGCAGCAGAAGTGTCACGCTCAACTTTATATCGTCATTTCAAAAATAAACGTGATATTATGGGACTGATTCTGGAGCGCCAACGGCAATATGGGCTTGAGTTTCTGGAATATGTCAAAGATGAAAGTGTTAGTTTATCAGAGAAATTTCAGGAGATGCTCAGATTAAAGTTTGAGATGGTTAAAAATTGGGGAGACCTGCTAATTAAAGATGTGATGACCGATGCAGATTTCAGCAGACAATTGCATAGCCTTCAAACAGAAATGTCAGAAGAATTTATAGAATTTTTGCGCAGGGAACAAAAAAGGGGTAATATTAATAATGAATTTGATGTTGAATTCATCTATATGTATCTTCTTAAGCAGGAATATCTTGTAATGGATAAGACTATGAAGGAATATTATCCTGATCTGGCATCTTTGATCGTGGCAGTATTAGATATTTCTCTAAATGGAGTGAGGACAAGATCGTGAGACGATGTTTTTTCTTAATAATAATAATTTTTAGCATTATTCCACTAATGAGCTGGGATTTGCAGCATGATATCTATTTTTCGAGTCAATATCTCAATAGTTCAGAGCAGGATCAGGGTGATTTTTATCTCGAGTATTATCCTTCAATTCAAAAACTGATTTTCCAAAGTGGCAATATCAGCCTGGACAGCAATCTGGAATTAATGAGTAGGGGAGATGCCAGGATCATTGATAAGGATGTAGATAGCGACTTCGAGTTTGATGTATATAGGTTTTGGCTGCGTTCATCAGCTGAGCAGAGCGAATTCAGGGTAGGATTGCAGAAGATCAATTTTGGTCCAGCCCGTTATCTCAGAAGCCTGCAATGGTTTGACAGGATTGATCCTCTTGACCCCCGCCAGCAGACTGAAGGGGTATGTAGCATGCTGATGCGCTATTACGGTCTGGATAATAGCAACTACTGGTTTTGGGTACTTTATGATGAATCGGAATTTAAAGGTTCAGAACTGGTGGAATCGCGTGATAAAACTTTGGAGATGGGTGGCAGATTGCAATTATCAATTCTGGGTGGAGATATAGGTTTCAGTTATCATAATCGGGGACTTAAGAATCCAAATACGGATGACAGGGAGTCGGAATTATTTGATGATTCTGAGGAAAGACGTTTCGGATTTGATGGTACATGGGATATTGGGATAGGATTATGGCAGGAAACCTCAATATCCATCTATGATGGGGTGGATGAATTGCCTTTATATGCAGAATTTTATACCTTGGGAGCCGATTACACCTTTGAGTTGGGGAATGGGTTGCATATTCTGGCAGAACATCAATATATCAGAACTGAGAATAAACTATTAGATAAAGCTGAGGAGCAGAGGAATGTAAGCCTCTTGACAGCAGATTATCCAATCGGGTTATATGACAGTATAATGGGACTTGTCAGTTATGATCATCAAGATGAGAATATGTATTATTATTTATCCTACACGCTTGTATATGATTATTTGAGTATGTATTTTAATCTTAGTTATAAATCAGAAGGAGTGCTGGATGATACGGATATTGATCCCGCATCAGAGACAGCACTACAAATATTATTACAATTAAATTATTAGGGGAGATCATGGAAAAACTGATCAATATCAAAGAAATGTATAAGCACTATCCAGTGGGAACAGGAAAATTTACTGCCTTGAAAGACATAAATCTGGAAATAACAGATGGAGAATTCACTGGTATCGTGGGACCGAGTGGTTCTGGTAAGACGACACTTTTAAATATCATAGGTTCGCTTGACGTGCAGTCAGAAGGAATAGTGGAGGTGCTGGGTAACGATGTGAAATCATTGAATCACAGGCAATCAGCAGATCTGCGGAGCAAACATATTGGCTTCATCTTCCAGACTTATAATTTGCTACCTGTTTACACAGTGTTTGAAAACGTGGAATTTCCACTTTTACTGCTTAATTTTAGTGCTTCTGAGCGAAAAAAGATGGTGATTGATGCTTTGGAATGGGTGGGGTTAATGCCTAAGATCAAGAGTCGTCCAGCCCAGCTTTCCGGGGGAGAATGCCAGCGTGTGGCAATAGCCCGGGCAATAGTGAAAAAGCCGCAGATCGTCCTTGCTGATGAACCCACAGCTAATCTTGATGCCGAAAATTCACATCATATCCTGAGAACTATGGTGGAATTGAATGAAAAATTAGGCACAACCTTTGTCTTTAGCACCCATGATGCCAAGGTGATCAATTATCTTAGGAGAAAGATCACTCTGATTGATGGCAAAATAGTTTCTGATGAAATTATCGAGCAATAAGCGGGAGCATTAAGGTGATCTTAAAATTAGCCTGGAGAAATTTAATAGGTGGCGGTTTTCGTACCTGGTTGAATGTATTCATTCTGTCAGTTGTGATCGTGACAATTATAGGTTTTCATGGTATGTACATCGGCTGGCAGAAGGATGGAGAAAATGGCATTATCAAATGGCATGTAGCTGGTGGTCAATATTGGCAAAAGAATTATGATCCTTATGATTCGTTCAGTTATGATGAAAGTCGGCAAATGATGCCAGCCTCTGTTCCTGATGAAAATGCAGTAGAATTTTTAGTGGGGCAGGGCGTGATCTATCCTCAAGGTAGAATGAAGAATATCACTTTGAAGGGAGTGGAAGAAGAGCAGGGTCTGCTTGAACTTCCTACCCAGTTGCTTGCTTATGAACCAGGAAGATATAAAATGATGATGGGGCATCGTACTGCCAGGAAACTGAAACTGAATGAAGGGGATAGATTGATGCTGCGGTGGCGGAATAGCACAGGTAGCTTTGATGCTACCAGTTTTGAAATTGTAAAAATATTCAAAACCACTGTGTCAT
>Ga0307991_1003037_pt1 | contig 11072 bp, 5 predicted proteins | sample EllFjometagen131_FD_203146 | JGI IMG/M metagenome (GOLD analysis project Ga0307991, IMG submission 203146) | Marine microbial communities from Ellis Fjord, Antarctic Ocean - #131 | ecosystem: Environmental > Aquatic > Marine > Unclassified | place: Southern Ocean | collected 2014-10-08 | reverse complement strand
GTGAGATTTACGGCATTAATATTAAACAAAACTATTTCTCATCAACTTACGCAGATCAGGGATATCTTTTCCTAATGGTTGATATGGCAGACACCAGTAATCCAATAATACATGTAAGAGCATGGCAGCCGGAAAAATTCGATGATGGCCAAACTATTAACTTATCAGACTTTACATACTAAGAGGCAGTTGCCAATCGGCAGTAACCCGCCAAGCGGTTTAAAACCGCTAGGCGGCTTCAAAATATTCAGGTTATCTTTCATCGTTTCTTATAACGAATGTCCCTACTAAAATCTAATACTAAACGAAGCACCAACCGTATTAATACCCGGATAAGCAGCCAGGCGATAGTTGCCATTATTACCGATACTGCCCTGTAAAACGGGTTTATACATCTTGGAAAAAAATGCAGCATCAACAATATTAACAACCCAGATACCGGCTGTTATACCAAAACAAAGATTCCTTATTTTTACGGCATCCTGATAAGACTGGTATGCATTGTCCATCTCTTCTCTCTTTTGAGGAATAGAACCTGTATTTGATTCATTGATATAAGCGGATTTCGCATCATTGTAATCTTTAGCCAGACCTTCTGTTAATAAGAAATAGTAGCCTGATGCAGCTGAACCTAATAATCCGGCAGTGAAATATCCTGCACCGGCACCGTTCCGTTGAGAATAAAACTGTCCCATTCCGGGGAAAAGAACAGATAAAGCAATTGCTGAACCCCTTTTTAACTTTTTAGAGGGAAGAGTCATAGACAAGTATGTTGTCTTAGCATCAATTATCATAAACGTTGTGTCTGCTTTCAGATATCCTTTTCTCTTTGCTTCTAAGCTATATTTCCCTGCCGGCATAGTTAATTGAGTGTTCCCGTTCCATTCTTTTTTTTCAAACTCCTTATCAACAGATATCATTATTACCTCTTTAGCCAGGTTAATACCTGCATCATCTGGATCTATCACAAATGAAAAGTCTCCTTGCTGGTGTTCCGGTGTCACATTTATAAGAAGTGTATCTCCGCGTGGCACTTCAAATGCTTCTGAAAATGTTCTGTACCTTTGTTTAATAACAATAATATTATGACCTGTACCTGCATTAACCTCCTTAATACCCGGTAATACAGAAACCCCGTCAACAGTAATCATTGAACCTGAAGGTTTAACAATCGCATTCAACCATCCTGTGTTTTTTATTATTTTAAAACTAAATGTATTTTGAATTGCAGGATCAAAAACTATTGTAGTGTCAATAGTTATGTAGTCTTTCTTTGTAATTTGCAAGTGGTATTCCCCGGGAAAATGATAACCTGAAAAATTTGTAAAACCAACATGTTCTCCATCCATTAATATTACCGCTCCATCCGGATCACTGTTTATCTTAAGCACATCCTGTTTGCTCTGTTTTAGGGTGTACGTGAAATAAAGGTTAGTCTCATTTACAGATATTGTATCTTCAATAACCAGGTATCCCAGTTTTTCTATTCGTATAGGATATTCTCCTTCTGGCAGACCTGAAATTGTGGTATTTGTTTTATATGTACCATCGTTAATAAACACATCTGAATTTACATTCCCGGTATTAATTATAACTGAAAATAATTGATCTGATGATAATTCAAAAGAATATACAGTACTCTTTTCTAATCCCTTCGGCAAAGGGTAAACAAGCATTGGCATTCCCTCTTTGGATATTTTTAACTGGCTGGTACTCTCCGGAAGCCATACCCATACAACCCCTGCGCGCTCATCTTTTTTTTCAACTCCCCTGTTTCCATCAATCTCCAATCCTTTTACGCCAGTGTAAATTTTCACAAGAGCACATGGATCCCCGTTAACATCAAGCACCTGGTTTTCCCGTGCAGAGACATCAGTCATGTTCTCTTTAAAATTTTTAACAGACAACTCCTGCCCAAATAATTGGGAAAAACCACTAATTAGCAAAAATGCTATTGAAAGTATTAAACTCTTTTGCATTGAAACATGTTTTGTGTTAACTGTCTTTTCAATATTTATGGTATTCATTCACGGTTCAAGATTTTTGCTGGGTGCTGGGTGCTGGTTACTGGTTACGGGTTGCCTTTACAATAACCTTCCTGCAAACTTCACCATCAGTGGTTACTATAAAAATCAACATTCCACTCTTCAACCCTGATATATCTATATCTTCAACCGTGCCTGTTAGCTCTTTAAGTAATAATATCCTGCCGGTGCTGCTTATTACTTTCAATATTGCAGGTACATTACTATTGTGAATATCAACAATAACCATATCACTTGCAGGATTTGGATATATAGTGATATTGTTAGCACCATTAAATTCTACAATACCAATCTCTTTACCTGATTTCTTTGTATGTACTTCATAACTCGCAAGAGGAGTATTATAATTATCACCAATCTTCTCAAAACTAACTACTACCAAATCTTCTTTCCCCTGAATATAGTTATCTTCCAGAAGACCGGTGCATATTTCCAGGTATCCCTTTTCGGAATAGTTATTTACAAAACTTACTCCGCTATAATCGCTTGTCAGTAATACCCTGTTGCCTTGATACTGCAATGTGGTATTATCATACTTAATTATCAGGTTATTGCTTATAAGATTGCCTTTACCGGATAATATAAAATTTAAATCAACCATGCCTGAAGTTATATCCTCATCTATTGAACAGGAAATATTCCAATTGTTGCCGGCAACATAACCGGTCTCAATATTACTACTGCTTACAATGCTGCTTTTTGCTGATATATTATAGTAATCCCAGATCATTCCGAATATCATCAGGTCTTCAAAATCGAGCACACTATCGGGAGCAACAATAAAATCGGGAGCAACTCCAGATGCCGGTCCTAGTTCATAATTAAAATCTTCGTCACGCCACTCTGTAATCAGCGAATCTATATCGTCCTGATTTATATCACCATCACTGTTATAGTCGCCTATAGGAGGTAGGACAAGATCTGCTATCGTTGTATCGTCTTCTGTTACTTCAATACTATTTGTGAAGTAGTTAAAATAACCGGCTTTTTTAACATTGACCGGATGAGTGCCGGTAACAAGCATAAACGGACCTGCTTTACCATTTGCATCTGTTGTACCTGTAAACAGGTTATCTGAGCCAACGCCGAATAGTACATCCGCCAGACCTGTAAATGTTGCATCTGTAACACTTAGCTCAATCCACCCGGTTACTTTATTTGTAGTTGTGAAGCGAAACACATTGGTTTCAGTTGTATTGCCATAACTATCTGTTGCAATAACTTTCCAGTAAAAAACAGTGTTTTTGGCAAGACCGGGAATTATATAAGTGGTATCAGTATAACCTGCTTGAACCTCTGCCGGTGGATTATCCGTGCTAAAAAAGATATCGTAAGACATTACATCATTCTCATCGTCTGTAGCTGACCATTTCAATATCACATCCGGTGCTATATCTGTTGAATTATCAGCCGGTTGCAAAAGAGTTAGTACCGGAGCATCGTTTTTCCAGGTAGTAAAACTGCGGGTACTACTTGTTGTTACATTACTATGGATATCTTTTGCTACAACACGCCAATAGTAAACAGTTGCAGAAGAAAGTGTTGGTAATATATAGAATGTGTCTGTTTGTGCTGTTGAAACAATTGGTGGATCAGCATCTGCGCCAAAGAAAACATCATATGTTATTGTTTCGCCCTCCGGGTCAGTACCGCTCCAGGTAAGGGTTGTTCCTGTAGTATCTACATCATAATCATTATCGGCAGGTGATCCGGGAAAAAGTACCACAGCCATATTATCACTGAGTGTGGCACTAACTGCAATTGCTGTATCCTGCTTGCCAATATATATAGTTAATGTATCAAGATATGTATTTAATGGATTATCTGTATGAAGGGTAATATTAACAACAAGTGAGTCGCCAGGGGGTATCGGAGCAACTGTTACTGTTCGTTCAAACGGCTGTTGCAATTGCGGGATACTATCGATCGTTAACTCACGTGCACCTGAATTTTTAAGATAAATGGTCTGTACGGTATCACCACTGTTAATCAAAATATTTCCAAAACCGGCTTCACCGGAAATAGTCAAATAAGATAAAATGTCAATATCCCTTACGCAACGCACAGAAATTCCAACCTCCTTGAAGCAATTGAGCCTGTAATCACTGCTGTTATCGTGATCCAATACCCGGATAAAGGCTTCCGTAGACGAGGACTCTGTTGAAGACCACCAGTAACCGGCGGCTCCAATGTTGTACCATGACTCCTGGCCTTCAGGGTAGCCACCCGGAAGGGCAAAAAAGCCACTACTGTTATTTGAATTTTGATCGTTACCCACATTACCGGGTGTATCATCTGTTGCCCACCCTGATGTAGCTGCCAATGCTTTTCCAATATCGTTACCACTGCCTTCATAACCATAACCATTATCGGTAAGCCAGGTTTCAAGTTCTGTCCACTCTCCGTCAGCTGGCAGGTGCCAACCATCCGGGCAAACACCCTGAACATTACTTGGATTAGCATCACTACTGCTCTCCCCTGCCATTGATGCAAACCAGTTATATAAAACGCCATAAGTCTCGTAATTTATAGTGGCTTTTGCTTCTGCTACATCTGTTCCATTATATCCATTAACATAATAGAAAGGGTAGCTTTCACCTTCAGGACCATCTGAAGCCGGACTTACAGCCGGTAGATAAGCAAGATTTTCTGCCATCCACATCTGGTTGCCAATGGATAAATAACCATACTTTTTACCATCACGCGAGTCGGTAAAATAACCTTCTCTTAACACGTTAAAACGATACACCTCACTACTTGCTTCATTTCCGCTTTGATCGGATGCAATAACACGCCAGTATAATGTATCTCCAAACTCTAAACCTGTTATTTCCCACTCATTAACAGTAAGGTCTTCTGCCACAAGTGGAGGGGAATTGGTATTACCAAGATATAGATCGTATGTTAGATCTTCTCCTCCCGGATGAGAGCTTAGCCAGAAAAGTGTTGTATCGCCGGGCATTATCTCAATAGTTCCATCAGGAATATTTAAAGGTTGGGGTATTGATGGGCTCCAACCATCCTTAATCTCCTGTACATCGCTTATTATCTCAAGTCTATATGCTGCGCCCGAGTAGGCATCGCCTGGTGGTACTTCAATAAAATATGTCTGTCCGGCGCTTACACCAATCTGGGAACTCTCAAATGATTCACCATTATTGACATCATTTGATGTTAACCCGTTACCGCTGCTACTATAAATTTGTACACTTCCAAGTCCCGAATGAATAGTATAACTATCGTCGGGGTCGGTAACTCTGATTTTAAATGTACCTGTCCCGGTAAAGCTGACTGCATACCAATCTCCACTATCTCCCCAAAAACCGGAATATGAGTATAATGAATCCCTGTAAAGGGGGTAAGCTGTTTCCATTGTGTTGTTCAATTCAAACAGATCGGAAATTGAGAAAGTGTCGATAGTAAACGACAGCCTGTATGGCACGTTATCAGCAATAAGTTCAGGCTTTATTTCTATAAAATATGTTTCATCAGCATTAAGCATAAGGGTTCCTGTTGAAGAAGTTTCTCCGGCATTGAGAGAATTATCGGAAATATCTGCTATTTCATTTTGTTGATAGTTATAAATACGTACAATATCCAATCCGCCGTTTACAAGTTCGTATATATTAAGATTTTCAACCGTTATAGTAATAATAACATTGTAAGGGTAAGTTATACAGAAATAGTCGGCGGCATCAGTACCGTTACCGACAGTACCATAAAAGCCGGTACCATTAACGGAACAGTTGGATGTTGAAAAATCGTTATTTGGCTCTGTTTCAGTAATGGCAACAAAAAAGTACCACAGGTCACCAGTAGTTGATGCCCCATATTTGTCGAATGCCGTTACCTGCCAGTAATATTTTTCACCCGGTATTAAATTTCTTGCTATAAGTGTATCTTCAGTAATGGTATCAGCTATAAGGTGCATATCCCCTTCAACCCCACACCGGATATTATAATAAATAGTATCGCCATCGTACTCAGCAGCGTTCCAATCCAGGCAAACTGAATCTGCAAACAGGTTATAACCATTCTGAGGGTTATCCGGCTGTGGTGTGCCCGGAGCCTGGTTATCAATAATAAAGTTTGCTGTTGCAAAGGTGCTTCCTGCAAAAGCAGCATCAATAGCCTGTACCCCCCATGTATAGGTACCTTTTCCGGGATTTACATACTGCTTTGATGTTCCCTGAACAATTCCTCTTTCCGAAAGGCGGTTATAACCTGTTGTAATATCGGCAGGAGGCATCAGAAGAGTGTCAGTATTGTCTTCTATTAAATACAAGCTATAGTTTAATCCATCAACCGGAGTTTCGTTATCAGATGCAGCACTCCATATAATTTTTAAAGAATCACCAGTATTTATCATCCCTAAACCTGATGGAGCGGCAGGAGGTGTATTTGCAATTGGGCTGTTATTCCGGTATAATTTGGAAATAAATCCATTACCGGAATCTCCTGTTAAAAGAATATCAAGGTCGCCGTCGTTATCGTAGTCGCCCCACTTTGCACTGCCACTGGCAACACCTGTAAAAAGAACATTTATACTTGTAAAAGTTCCATTATCATTACGATATACATCGGAAACAATACCGCTACCCGATTCACCTGTTATAATAATATCAAGGTCACCGTCGTTATCCCAATCGCCCCAGGCAGCACTACTATTTCGAAATCCGGTAAGTGCTGCATTGATATCTGAAAAAGCACCATTGTTATTTTGATATATTTTAGAAATACCAGAATCATCACCACCCAGGGTTCCTGTTAATAAAATATCCAAATCGCCATCGTTATCGTAATCGCCCCAGCTTACACTACTGTTGTACACTCCGGTAAGTGCTGCATTAATATCAGTAAAAATCCCATTATTATTTTGATATATTTTGGAAACGGGCCCATGGCCGGGATCATCTCCTGCCAAAAGAATATCAAGATCACCATCCTTATCATAATCACCCCACTCAACACTACTAAAACACCCCCCGGTAAGGCCGGCATTGATATTCACAAAAGTGCCGGTGTCGTTTCTATACACCCTGGAAATAACTCCCACAACCTCTGAACAACCTGTTAACAAAATATCCAGATCACCATCGTTATCCCAATCGCCCCAGTCTACACTACTGTTATACACTCCGGTAAGTGGTGCATTGATATCTGTAAAAGCACCATTGTCATTTTGATATATTTTGGAGATTTCAACACCAGAATCTCCTGTTAAAAGAATATCAAGATCACCATCGTTATCATAATCGCCCCAGGCTAAACTACTAAAGGCTACTTGTGAAAGAGCCGCATTGATATCAATAAGAGTACCGGCGTCATTTCTGTAAATTCCGGAAAAAAATCCACCTCCGGTATTTCCGGTTAAAAGCAAATCCAAATCGCCATCGTTATCATAATCGCCCCAGGCTACACTACTATTGGTTACGTTCTGCAGACCTGTATTAATAAAAGAAAACGCTCCCATACTGACAGTTGCATCAATGTATATTGCAGTATTCTGCATTCCAAGATATATAACAAGACTATCGGAGTAAGAATCCGGTAATACTTCAGTATTCAAAAAGATATTCACGGCAAGTGAATCACCCGCAGGTATCGGGGAAAGTGTTACTGTTCGTGAAAACGGTTGAAACATTGAGGATAAACTATCAATAACAAGGTCGCTGCTACCGGTATTCTTCAGGTAAATTGTTTGTACTGTATCACCTGTTAATTCCTGGACATTATCAAAACCGGCTTCGCCGGAAATAGTCAAAGAAGACAAATAGTCAATATCCCTGATACACCTGACTGAAACGCTCATCTCCTTATTGGCGCCGAAATGGTCGAAGGTTGGAGCATTGTAGCGCAGGAACTTGTGCCAGGCATCCGCTGCAGAAGAATAATCTGTAGAAGACCACCATTGCCCGTTATCACCAATAGTTTCGAACGTACCACTATTGCCACGGAGGCCACCAGGAAGGGCTGAAAAACCACTACTGTTATTAGAAGCCTGATCGTTACCTACATTGCCTGGTGTCCCATCTATTGTCCACCCTGATGTAGCTGCCGTTGCTTTTCCTATATCATTACCTCCCCCTTCATATCCGTAACCGTTAATTTCGAGATAGTTGTCTAGTTCCCACCACTCATCAATACTTGCCATATGCCAGTCTGTAGGGCAAACACCCTGAACCCGGGAAGGATTGGTGCCACTACTATTATAACCATCCATTGAAGCAAACCAATTATAAAGCACACCATAGGTTTGGTAGTTAACAGTAGCTTTGGCATTAGTCACCTGGGTGGTTTCATCATTACCCGGTTGGGGAGCAAAATCATAAACATAATAGAATTTGCCTTCGGAGATATCTTCAGAGCCATCGGTTACAGTATCTACCTGCGGCAGATACGCCAGGTTTTCAGACATCCATGTCTGATCACCTATTTTTACCCAAGAATATGTAATACCATCGCGCAAGTCGGTAAAACTGCCTGTTTCCTGGCCTGACAAAGTAAACAATTCACCAAACAAAAAGAGCATTGCAATTAATGCAAGTATAAATTTCCTTATTTTGTTTAGTGTAAGCATTTTTTATTTAGTGACTATCCGTAAAGCCAGTATCAATTGATTTAAGAACAAGGAACACCGATTAACGATTTAGGAAGTGGCTAAAAATCATAAATCTAAAATCGTTAATCCTTGTTCGATATTCAAAATATTCCAATGTTTTAATATTCATTTCCCTATCGTATTTACAACTGTTCCCCTAACCATATCCACAGTAATAGTATTATTATTTATATCTCTCAATTCTGAATTTGAAATATTAATGTCTATAGAATATCCTGAGTTGCTGTTCGATAAAAAATTAAGTTTACAGATCGTACCATTACCGGTAAACCCGGTTCCGCTACCAAGACTTATTGCATTTATTTCTATCTCTCCCGAGCTGTTAGCCTCCCCTGCCGGTGTAGATATAAATAACATCCCATCTGCACCCTGTAGCGCACCATCAACCTGCTCTACACTCTGTAATGTGCAACTATTGGAAGGAAACTCAATTATTGTTGTTACCCCTTTTAAATCAGATATATTCTCCACATCAAGATAAAGTGAAAAAGTCTCACCGGTTAAAGCATCTGCAGTCCACTTTCTAAGCAGTATGGCACAATCAGTAACAGCATTAATAGTAAAAGCTAATGAATCCGGTATTGCCTGAACTATTTCAGAGTTAAATCTCTCCTTAACAAAAAAAGTAAAATTGGCTTCATCAAGATAACTGTAAGTAACAGTATTAACACCTGCCTGCCATGCTGAATATGTATCATCATAACCTTTCAACATATAGGAATAGCTGCTATTAGAGCTTACTCCATCCCAAGTGAAGATTAAGGTCGTTTGATTCAGAACAGAACCCTGATTAAAGGAATTTGTGATAGTTGCTTGAGGTAATACAAAATTTTTATTTAAAGGGTCAATTGGATTATTATAAACAGGTTTTTCGACCTTTTCGCAACCAATCAAAATAAATGCAGCAAATGCTGTTGCCAAAACAGCAAAAGAAAAAAAACTATGGAAACTAAGCTTTTTGTTTTTTTTCAAACAATACATTGATAGGTATTTCCTAAAGGTTTGTTATTCCATGTGGAATAACCAATTTTTAAGCATCCTAAAAGTAAGAAAAATATCGGATTTTTTAAAACTCTCTATATGGAAAAAAATGAAGGCTATTCCCTGCCAGGATAAACAGGCTGTATCCACTCTTCTGCAGGTAAGTATTTGCTTTCAGCAGCCCAGAGAATACCTCTTTTCATAATTTCTAATGCTTCAGGGACATTGAAATCCACTGCCACGTGACCAAGAGAGTTATAAAACACCCGTCCTTTTCCATACATTTTTTTCCAGACAACCGGTATCACAGTGCCATCAATCCAGTCAGCATGGTCTGCGTTATAGGCTGTTGTGGCAAGCACTTTTACGTTAGGATCAACATGCATATAATACTGCTCAGAATGCATTTTAAAATCGGAAATATCTTTTGTAACGGGATCTTTATGATCGACAATATTCACCTCATAATCGATAACACCCCCGGGATGAGCCACCCACTGCCCGCCTACCATAAACTGGTATTCTGTATTCTGGCGGAATGAATCTGCCAGTCCGCCATGCCAGCCGGCTAATCCAACTCCACCACGAACAGCATTAAGCAGTGCCTTTTCCTGTTCCCCGGTAATTGTGCCCATGGTCCATACCTGAATTATCAGATCCACCGAACTCATAAGGTCTTCGTCAAGGTAGGCATCAAGCGTATCTGAAATGGTGACCTTTGCTCCCTGCTCTCTTGCCCATGGTGCGAATATATCAATACATTTTTTTGGCTCATGTCCCATCCAGCCACCCCACACCATTAACACTTTTTTGTCCTTAAGTGAGGGTAATATTGGATTATTTACAACTAACCGGGAAAAGGCTCTTGTGGAAATAACAGCACCGGCACTTGTTAATACAATTTTTTCAAGAAATTTTCTTCTGTTTAAAAAATGTTGATCCATTTTGATTTGTTTTTTATTTGAAAGCACTTTTATCTCCACTTTGAAAAATTGAAATTTATGAAAAATTTGTGAGAGCTGGTGTTTTTCAATTAATAATTTTAGAAATAATCAATTAACCAAAAAAAAAGCCGCCATATCCGGCGGCTTTAATATTTTATCTTACTTCCTGATAAACCACGGCAACATATTTTTAAAAAATACCCATGAACCAGGAAAACTGAAGCTAATCTTTTTGAACTAAATTATATTTGGGGGGATTGATACTATTGTCAATAAGACCATCCTTCTTCATCTCCAGAATATTCTTAATTCCCTTTGAATAAGAAAGGGACAGATTCTTAATAATCTCACCCAAATACGACATCTCACTTTCGGAAAGAAACTCTAAAATTGCCCTTTTCGTGGGATTGTCTGTCGCATGTATTTCTCTTTGTTTACCCATCTAATTCTAATACCTTTTAAATTTGAAAAACTATTTTA
>Ga0307991_1003036_pt1 | contig 11078 bp, 10 predicted proteins | sample EllFjometagen131_FD_203146 | JGI IMG/M metagenome (GOLD analysis project Ga0307991, IMG submission 203146) | Marine microbial communities from Ellis Fjord, Antarctic Ocean - #131 | ecosystem: Environmental > Aquatic > Marine > Unclassified | place: Southern Ocean | collected 2014-10-08 | reverse complement strand
TAGAAATAACCCAACAATTGGATTTCCACTCTGACCATGTACAGTTTAAAACATCAAGTGCTGAACTAATGACACAATCTTATGAAAATCTAAATAAAGCATTAGACATTATGAAGGCTTATCCAAAAGCAAAATTTACAATTTATGGATACACTGATAATACCGGGTCGGCTAACCTTAATTTAAAACTGTCAGTAGAGAGGGCTAATTCTGTTAAAAAATATTTTGTGAAAAAAGGTATCGATGCACTTAGGTTGGAATCAGGTGGATTTGGCGATAAAAATCCCATTGCCCCTAACGATTCACCAGAAGGAAGAGCTGAGAACAGACGCGTAGAAATTAAACTAATTCAATAATATTCTTTTTAACCTGATTAATTCACAAATTCGTTGAATTTGTGAATTAATCACCGAAGGCCGAAAATATTTATTTAAAATATTTTCGAGGGTTAATCCTCGAATTTCCTTTGGAAATTCGGCTCTGCAGGCTTTTTAGCTTGCAGAATGAAAAATTCATGAATTTTTCAGATTAACAACTTATAAAAAAAGAGCAATCATAAATGGTTGCTCTTTTTTTTTGCCTTACATGCAAAATTTCCCGATCGTTTTGAAAGAAAACGGTGTCGCTTAATCGCAGGGAAGACAATGCTGGTTGAGTGTTAAATTTGCAACTTTTATCAACATTTATATTTTTTTAATGAGTTCTTAAAAGTACAACTATTTGCAATCAATTCCAACCTGTATGAGCAAAATGGGCTAACTTTGCAAAAATTGTAGCACGTGAAGATAGCTGTTAACACCAGGCTTTTATTAAAAGGAAAACTCGAGGGAATTGGCTGGTTTACCTACGAGAACCTGAAACGAATTACCCGTCAGCACCCTGAACATGATTTTTATTTTTTGTTCGACAGGAAATTTGACCAGGAATTTATTTTTGCCGCCAATGTACATCCATTAGTAATTCATCCACAGGCACGACATCCAATACTTTATTATTTATGGTTTGAGCAAGCCATCCCCCGTACACTCAAGAAAATTGGTGCGGATATCTTTTTTTCACCCGATGGATATTTGTCGTTGAATACTGATGTGCCCTCGATGAATGTTTTTCACGACCTGAATTTTGAGCACTATCCAAAAGATTTACCCTGGATCGAGCGTAAGTTTTACAGGCATTATTTTCCGGCTTATGCCCACAAAGCCAACCGTATTGCAACAGTATCGGAATATTCAAAAAACGATACCGTAAAGCTTTATGGTGTGGATAAAAAGAAAATTGATGTGGTATATAATGGTGCAAACGAAGCCTTTAAACCCATCGATGAAACCATAAAAGTTGAAATTAGAAATAAATACACTGCCGGATATCCCTATTTTATTTTCGTTGGCTCCCTTCACCCGCGTAAGAATCTTGCAAGATTATTTACTGCTTTTGATGTTTTCAAAAAAACTGATCAGCAAAACATCAAGCTTTTGATAGTTGGCGAGAAAAAGTGGTGGACACCTGAAATCAATGATACTTTTGAAAAAATGGGGCACAAACAGGATGTCGTTTTTGCCGGAAGACTCAAGGTCTCTGAATTACATCTTGTTCTGGCTTCAGCATTGGCCACCGCTTATGTTAGCTACTTTGAGGGCTTTGGAATTCCTATTATTGAATCCTATTTCTGCGATGTACCGGTTATTACTTCCAACGTTACTTCAATGCCTGAGGTTTCCGGTGATGCATCTTTGCTTGTTGACCCATTTTCGATCGACTCGATTGCAAATGCACTAAGCAACATGGCCACCGATGAAAAGCTCAGGCAATCATTAATCGAAAAAGGAAGGGAAAGGCGTAAAATGTTTAGCTGGCAAAAAACATCTGAGCGACTTTGGTGTTCTATCCAAAAATTGATAGAACAAATTGACAAATAAAAATGATCAGATACACACTTCCTACTTTATTCATTCTTATGCTTCCTTTATGGCTATTTCCACAACAAAACGGGAATGCCGTGAACACTTCACTCGAATTTCTTGACAATCTTACCAGACAGGATTTTGAAGCCAACAAAAAATTTATGGCCAGGCTTTATGCCACCGACGAATTTTCGGAAACATTATCCAATTCGTGGAATTACCAGATTGATGGGTTAGGCTCATATCAAAACCTGAAAAGTACAAAATATGACTATTTCCGAGAATATGAAATCGTTTACCTTACCTGCCAATTCGAGAAATCGGACTACACCATTAAATTGGTTTTTAACAACAAACAGGAAATAACAGATATTTACTTCATCCCCTACCCTCCGCTTATTGCTGCCGGCGACCTGAACCACCTCTGGATAATAATGTTTTTAATTTTATGGGAATTGACATGGAAAGCAATGGGCTTGTGGAAAGCTGGGAAAAATCAAAAACCAGGCTGGTTTATTGCCATATTCATACTTCCAACCGCCGGCATTTTACCTATTATTTACACTTTTTTTGTAAGGGATTAAATTATCACAAAACGAAAAAAGCAAGCTCAATGGGCTGCTCATATTATACTAAAAGATTTTCAAAAAAATCCTAATCTATCGTACCTATATCCCCTTCTGTTATATCAGGGCAATCTTTACAATCCAGACTGCGGTTGTACATTTGCATGGCTCTCAAACTCATACCCATACTTGAAAATCCACCATCGTGGAAAAGATTTTGCATAGTTACTTTTTTAGTAAGATCCGAGAAAATGGTAACACAATAATCAGCACATTCATCGGCTGTGGCATTTCCAAGTGGCGACATCCTTTCTGTAAAATCCATCAAGCCATCAATACCTTTTACACCACTACCGGCAGTAGTTTTGGTTGGCGACTGCGAAATTGTGTTCACCCTGATTTTCCGTTCCCGGCCATAAATATATCCAAAACTTCGGGCTATCGATTCAAGCAATGCCTTAGCATCGGCCATATCATTGTAACCATACAGCGTACGCTGGGCAGCCACGTACGATAGGGCCAGCACTGAACCCCATTCGTTGATAGCATCTAACCTATACGCTACCTGTAAAACTTTATGAAACGAAACCGCCGAAATATCCAGGGTTTTCATCAGGTAATTATAATTCAGTTTATCGTAGGTATTTCCCTTTCTCACATTCATCGACATGCCAATGGAATGCAGGATAAAGTCAACTTTCCCGCCAAAATGCTCCATGGTTTTATTAATCAGCGCTTCCAAATCTTTTTCACTCGTGGCATCGGCAGGAATAACAAGTGAACCGGTTTTTTTTGCCAGCTCATCAAGTTCGCCAAAACGAAGGGCTACGGGCGTGTTGGTCAATACAAACTCGGCGCCTTCGGCGTGGGCTTTTTCGGCTACTTTCCATGCAATCGACATGTTGTTTAGCGCACCAAATATAATCCCCTTCTTCCCTTTTAATAAGTTATAAGTCATTGTTACCTTATTTAGTTTTGATTTAAATAATAGCGGCCAAAAATAGTATTATTCTATTAATTGCAAGATAACGTAGGTTTTCCAATCCAAAATGAAAACCGAAGAAATTAGTTTTTTAACAGCTCTTGTGCTGTTTGTAAGGCCGAACTGCTAATTTTTGTATCGGAAAGCATCTTGGCAATTTCTACAACCCTGTCTTTTTCTGAAAGAAGTTTTACATAGGTGGTGGTCGAATTTTCGTCAGAGTCTTTAGTTACAAGGTAATGATGTTGGCCACGCGCTGCAATTTGTGGTAAATGTGTAATCGAAATTACCTGTATTTCTTTGGCCAATGTTTGCATTATTGCAGCCATTTTACCTGCAATTTCCCCTGATACTCCACTATCGATTTCATCAAAAATAATTGATGAAACAAGGTTTCCTGTTGCAATTTGCGATTTAATGGCAAGCATCAGCCTTGATAATTCTCCACCTGAAGCAACCTTTGCCATTTCCTGCAATTCGCCACCTTTATTGGCATTAAACATAAAACTAACCCTGTCGGCACCATTATGGGCAAGCCCTTCGGTTTTTTGAAGTTTTAACAAAATTTTCGCATCAGGCATACCAAGTCCTAAAATTTTCGCGGTAATCTGAGATTCAATATCCGGAATTGCATGTTTCCTTTTCGTGCTCAACTCAGAAGCCATATTGGTGAGTTGACTCTTAATTTTGGCAAGTTGTTGTTCTACTGCTTGAATTTCGTTTGATACAGATTGATGCTGTTCAATTTTTTCGAGGTAATTATCCTTGATTTTAATTAATTCATCAATTCCATTTACCCGGTGCTTTTGCTCCAGGTGATAAATTAAATTGATGCGCTCGCTTAGTTCTTCGGTTCGTTGTGGATTTACTTCAATTTTATCATCAATTTTCATGAGCTCCCTCGCTACATCCGAAAATTCAACATAAGTGCTTTCAATCCTGGAATACATTTCTGTTAGTTCACGTGAAATGTTTTTTACCGGTTTAATTTCAGATAAGATATTATCGAATATGGAAGTCATTCCGTGTTCACCCTCAATCAGGTTCGACACAGATGATAACCTGGTTTTTATTTCACCGGCATTGTTGAGCACTTTCAATTCTTCTTCTATCTCCTCTTGTTCACCGGTTTTCAATTCAGCCTTTTCGATCTCTTCATATTGAAACTTGAAAAAATCCTGTTCCGTTTCTGAAATTTTTTCGCTTTGCCTGAGCAGTTCCAGTTTTGATGTGAGCTGTTGATATTGAGCAAATATTTTTGAATAACTTTCCAGGAGTTGTCCATTTTTACAGAAATGATCAACTACTGCAAGTTGGAAGGATGAACTTTGTAATAAAGTTGTGCTGTTTTGTGAGTGCAAATCAAGCACCTGGTCGGCCAATTCGCGAAGCTGGGCAAGGCTTACCGGTGAATCGTTGATGAAAGCTCTTGATTTACCGGATGGAAGTATTTCACGACGTAATATTGTGTTATCAGGATCAAAATCGAGATCGTTTTGCGAAAAAAAACTTTCGAACTTTTTTTTATTCACACTAAATAATCCCTCAACAACACATTTTTCCGATTTATTTTTGAGCGATTGCAAATCGGCTCTCTTACCAAGAATTAACGAAATTGCACCAATTACAATTGATTTTCCTGCTCCGGTTTCGCCTGTCATCACCGAAAATCCCTCAAAAAAATCTACTTCAAGATCATCGATGAGTGCAAAATTCTTTATCAATAAATGTTTTATCAATGCAGTAGCGTGTTACATTAAATGACAAAAATATGGAAATTAAAAGAGGAAAAAGGAAAGAAAAAAAATGGATCGTTAATTTTGACCTATAATTTTTTGATAATCATTGGCATGTGAGGGGTCAATTTCCTTGAGAATATTCACAGCTTTGGTTTTATCCATGGGAGCAGCGTCAGAAAAAATATTGATAAACTCATCACGTTTGGCTTCCATAAAAAGCTGCATTGCAAACAAACGCGGTTTTTCGCGATGCGCACGCTGCAAAAGCTCCAGGGCATCCATAATACCCTGCCTCCCATTTTCGACATTGTCGTACATCAAATCGAGACCAAGACGGTGAAAGGTATAATTTGCCTTACGGATATTGCTATAGGATGAATTGTTGTAATTTTCGGCTAACCAGTAACGGTTTTTCATGCTCTCGAAAGCTTTCCAGCCCGACTCACGGGCGCTTTGAGCAGTATTAACAACGTTTTGTGCCTTGTCGAAATATGGTGAACCTCCCATACTTTTAAAGGAATCATAATCCAAACCTAAAAACATATAAATGTAAAATGCAATGGTTGAGGTAAGGTTTGAAGAAAAAGAATTATCACTGTAATCGATGGGCTGCCCCTCCTGCCACTGAAACTGAAAGTCGTTATCGATATAATTAAATACCGTTGAATTGTAGGAAGTTCCAAAAACAGGCCGTTTCAACACCAGGTTTATTCTGCCCCGAAACTCATCCGACGACAATTCCTCCATGATGGTTATGCCAATGGTGCATTCGATACGCTCATCAATTTTATACGAAAATTGTGTCCAGTGTCTGTCGTTCACAAATTCATAAAGTCCCTTTCTGAGTTCATTAAACTTTTCACGGTTCGACTGCTGAACTTGTGGTGCTGATACCTGCACCGATGCATTAAATTCCTGTGCTGTAACAAGTCCGGAAAATATGAATATTAAAAAGAAAGAAAGATAATATTTAGTCATTATTGCAAAGTTTAATTTGATTTGCAAATACTCAAAATGCTTAGAGCAGCTCGGAAATTTTATCAAGAATGTCTCCGGCAACTTCTTTTTTTGATTTTAAATGATAGTTGCTAACCTTACGGTTTTTATCAATTATCGTGATTTTGTTTGTACTAACGCCAAACCCGGCACCACTATCTTTAAGAGAGTTTAAAACGATTAGATCAAGATTTTTATTATCGAGTTTTATGCCGGCATTCTGCAACTCATTTTCGGTTTCAAGTGCAAAGCCAACCAGAACCTGATTTTTAGATTTTTGTTTACCGAGTGTAGCCAGGATATCTATGGTTGGTTTGAGATGAATTTCTTTTTTATCAGCGGATTTTTTAATTTTCTGAGGTGCAACATTTTCAGGAGTGAAATCTGCAACAGCAGCAGCCATAATGGTTACATCAGCTTTTATGAACTTTGCCGAAACAGCCTCGTACATTTCCCGGGCCGAAATGACATCGATTTTTTCAATACCTGAAACAGAAAGCTTCAAATCTGTCGGGCCGGACACAAGTGTTACTTTTGCCCCCCTGTTAGCAGCCTCTTCGGCCAAAGAATAACCCATCAACCCTGAAGAATAATTCCCGATAAATCTAACGGGATCAATAGCTTCGTGGGTAGGGCCGGCTGAAATTAGAAAATGTTTTCCACTTAGTGATTCACTTTTCCTGAAATAAGCAAACAAAACTTCAACAATATTTTCCGGCTCTTCCATTCTGCCGGCACCAGTTAAACCACTGGCCAGTTCACCTGTTTGTGGTTCGATAAGTTTATCGCCCCGATTCACAAGTTTTTCGATATTTTCGGAAGTCGTGGGATGCTTATACATATCGAGATCCATTGCAGGTGCAACAAACACCGGGCATTTGGCCGACAAATAAGTTGTAACTAAAAGGTTATCCGCCATTCCTGAGGCCATCTTACTAAGTGTAGCCGCCGATGCAGGTGCAATCAACATCAAATCGGCCCATAGCCCCATGTCAACATGGCTGTTCCATGTACCATCTTTTTGATCAAAAGGAAAGGTAAGGGCGGGAAGTTTTGAAAGGGTTGAAAGGGTTAAAGGTGTTACAAAATCCCTTGCGTTCGGGGTAAGGATAACCTGAACCTCAGCGCCTTCTTTTATAAGAAGCCGTACAAGATAAGGAATTTTGAAAGCTGCAATGCTCCCTGTAATTCCTATTATTATTTTTTTGCCGGCGAGCACTTTATTCTATGATGTCGTTTGAGATTTTATTTTGGGCTTCTTTTGATGGATTCCTATAATAAATTTGATCATCCAAAAACTCCTGGATAGCCATCAATGTAGGTTTTGGAAGCCTTTCATAAAATTTTGCGATTTCGATTTGCTCACGATTTTCAAAAATTTCTTCAAGGTTATCACTTGATGTTGCAAATTCTGATACTTTTTTATTCAACTCTTCTTTCAATTCAAGAGATATTTGATTTGCCCTTTTTGACAACATTGCTGTTGTTTCGTAAACATTTTCTGTACCCCTGTTAAAATCGTTCATTCTGCGTGTTACAGCAGTTGTATCTGTTTTAATTTTCTTGTAATCCATATACTATAAGTTGTTTAAAGTTCTTCAAATCCTGATGTGCGTAATTTTTCTTCCACTTTATCGTGCAATCTTTCCACATCTGTTACATATTCACTCTCCGGGTAAAGCGCGATAAAATCAAAATAGGCCTTCACCGAATTTTCGAATCTTTCTTTCTTTTTGTCTTCAATGCTCTTAATTGCATAACTATAATATGCCGTAATAATATTGTACAACACATCCTCCTTGAACTCGGTATCGGGGAAATCTTTCAACAAGTTTTCATAAGATATGATAGCTGCCCGGTAATCTTCCATTTTAAAATAGAGATTTGCAATATTATAGGATTTCTTTTCGAGCTTGTCCCTAAGTTCAATAATTAATTCAGTAGCTTCAACGGCCTTTTCTCCATAAGGAAACCTGTTGATAAATAATTGAAACTCATCAATAGCTTCCCTGGTAACTGTTTGATCGAGAGAATACCGGGGGCTGTCCAAATACTTCGTGTAGGCAATCATAAAGCTGGCTTCTTCGGCAAATTCACTGCTGGGGAAATTTACCGAAAACCTCTTAAAATAGTAGCTTGCCATAACATACTCACGTTCGTAGTAATATGCATAAGCATAGTAATAATAAAGCTGTTCGGCTTTGTCGGTACCCCGATAAACAGGAATTAATTGTTCAAATACCTGAAGCGCCCTGTAATAGTCTCCCTTTTCGTAGTATTCTACGGCTTTTTCGTACTTCATATCATTGTCAGTACTCTTAAGCAGTTTTTGATGTTTACTGCAAGACGAAAAAACTATTGCTATGAAAATCAATAGTATAATAGCGGGTTTTCTAAACATGGGCGCAAAAGTAATATTATTTAACGGATTAGATAACGTCATTATTTTTCAAAAATTTTCAACTACACAATTTCTAACGATTTGTTTTACATGCAGTCAATAATATTGGGTGATTGTTGATTATCAAAGGAATTGTTATAATTTTGCAAAAAATATTAAATGACATTTAACATTAATAAAAAACATTATGGATCTTTTCGAAAAATTTAAGAATTTGGGGCCTTTGGGCAAATACAATAAAGAAGCTTTTGGATACTTTATATTTCCAAAACTTGAGGGTGAACTTGGGCCGCGAATGACATTTATGGGAAAGGAAATGCTGGTATGGTCGCTTAATAATTATTTGGGCTTAGGAAACCACCCAGAAGTTAGGAAAGCTGACGCTGATGCTGCTAAAGAATGGGGACTTGCATACCCGATGGGTGCCAGGATGATGTCGGGGCATACCAGTTACCACGAAGAATTGGAACAAAAACTTGCGGCCTTTGAGAAAAAAGAATCAGCCTTCCTGCTCAACTATGGTTACCAGGGCATGGTATCGATTATTGAAAGCCTTGTTAGTCGTCGTGATGTAATTGTTTACGACTCTGAGGCACATGCTTGTATCATTGATGGTTGCAGACTGCATTTTGGAAAACGCTTTGTTTACCCGCACAACGATATGGAAAATCTCGAAAAGGAACTTGAGAGAGCCACCAAACTTGCAAATCAAAACGGTGGTGGAATATTGGTGATCACCGAGGGTGTTTACGGCATGTCGGGCGATCTTGGAAAATTAAAAGAAATTACTGCATTGAAACAAAAATTTGATTTCCGTCTTTTGGTTGATGATGCGCATGGATTTGGAACCATGGGGAAAAGCGGTGCAGGAACCAGTGAACATCTTGGGGTAATGGATGAAGTGGATGTATATTTTGGAACATTCGCAAAAGCAATGGCGGGTATTGGTGCTTTTGTAGCCAGTAAGGCCGAGGTCATCGAATTTTTAAGATATAACCTTCGTTCACAAATCTATGCCAAGTCACTACCCATGCCAATGGTAATCGGTTCATTGAAAAGACTCGAATTGATTCAGACTCACCCAGAATTAAGAAACAACCTTTGGAAAATAGTAAATGCATTGCAGGATGGTTTAAGAAAAAATGGTTTCAACATCGGGAAAACCGAATCACCGGTAACTCCCGTAATTCTTCAGGGTGGGGTTGCCGAAGCCACTCAAATAACCTATGACCTAAGAGAGCATTATAAAATATTCTGCTCTATTGTTACCTACCCTGTGGTTCCAAAAGGTATAATCCTATTACGGATAATCCCTACGGCAAACCACTCCCTCGAAGACGTAGATTATACAATCAAAGCATTCTCAGACGTTAAAAAGAAACTTGATGCAGGTGAATATCCCAGTGAGATGATTGATGCTCAAAAAATAATGTGATTTTAAGCAACATAATTTTTATCATAAAAACCCATGCTAAATGTATGGGTTTTTTATTTTTGCAAAAAACTAAGGGGGACAAATGGATCAGACAAACGACAGGAACAAAAGAAATGTTCGTAATTTCTTGATTATTTTTTCAAACTCACTCTCATACTTTATCATTCTTTATCATTTCGTTTATTTTTATGTATTTGTTCGGGCAGTTTGCCACAGCTATCGCCGGCCTTCAATTTGATTACACCAGCATTATTTATTACTATAAACTTGTATATGCTATCGACTCGGGTGCCTGGACTCCCGATGCCGTAAAGTTTCTTTACAGCATCACACCCATAATCATTCTTCTTGTGGGAATAATATTCCTAATTAATATGTACGACAATATTGGCCACTTCAAAATATTCTTCATCTGGTGTTTTACTTTCTCCATAATCTGGTCGTTCGGTGCATTATTAGCCGGCACAATCCTGGACAGGGGCATCGGGTATGTGGTGATGTACTTCTACTTGCTCGACACCGGGAAGCTTATCATTTCCCTTTTTGCATTAACCATGCTTCTTATTATTTCGACACTCACAACAAAATGGTTTCTTTTTTCGGCAAATTCCTATTTCAACGAATTAAATGAACATAACAGGGCTTTCTTTGCCTACGCACATGTACTTCTACCACTATTGGCCGGGACTGCAATAATGATCCTCATAAAACTTCCTGATATAACATATTACGAACTTTTCATACTACTACTCGGGCTTATTTACGGAATCCCCATCTTCTTGAGATATTCAGGCTTTCCTACCTTTTACTTTGATGAATTCCCGATAAAGATCAAACTGGATAGGCTTGCCCTGGTTGGAGCCATCATATTGCTGATCGCGTTCAGGGTAATATTTCAATTTGGTATAAAATTTTCAGCGGCCACATTGTGAAATTTTAAAAGCCATTGTTATTTTATTTTAATAGTAAACCACTACTATCCGAGTAAATTTAACAGATTCCTTGCCGCATGTGCGGCATCGGAATGACAAGGCATTGGAGAGATGAGAGGAGTGGTG
>Ga0307991_1003035_pt1 | contig 11085 bp, 8 predicted proteins | sample EllFjometagen131_FD_203146 | JGI IMG/M metagenome (GOLD analysis project Ga0307991, IMG submission 203146) | Marine microbial communities from Ellis Fjord, Antarctic Ocean - #131 | ecosystem: Environmental > Aquatic > Marine > Unclassified | place: Southern Ocean | collected 2014-10-08 | reverse complement strand
TATTGACCCCGGTGCAGTAGAAATCGCCAAACTCCGCTTATGGCTTTCGCTGATAGTTGACGAAGAAAATATAACGAAAATTAAGCCCCTTCCCAATCTGGATTATAAAATAATGCAAGGGAATAGTTTAATTGAAATTTTAACGACAGAATTTTTAGCGGGGACAATAGATCAAAAGAAAAATGATCTTGTAAAACAACTTAAAAAAGCAAAAGATGAGCTTTTTGGAATATCAAATCCATTGTTGAAAGATAAAAAAAGAAAAGAAGTTGAATTACTAATCGCTAGAATTATTGCTCATGATAAAAAAGTAGCTATAAGAAAATTGAAATCTAAGATTGATGGTATAAATAGCCAACAAAAGTTGTTTAAAAATAAGAAAATTAAAGATGCTGACAGGAAGAAAATTTTCAAACTAGAGCAAAAAATCCAGGAAATAGAAAAACTTAAACTTCCCAGTCCCCCAGAACACTTTGAATGGCATATTAACTTCGTAGAAGTATTTGATGAAAAAGATGGCTTCGATGTAGTAATTGCCAATCCGCCGTATGTGAGACAGGAAAAAATAAGAGACCAAAAACCGCTATTACAAAAACAAGGATATGAAGTCTATAATTCAACATCAGACCTATATACTTATTTTTACGAAAGAAGTTATCATATTCTTAAACCAGAGGGTTTTTCCTGCTTTATATCCAGCAATAAATGGTTGAGGGCAAAATATGGTAAAAAATTACGCAGGTTCTTTAAGGGGAAAACCACCTTAAATCAAATTATTGATTTTAATGGATATCAAGTTTTTGAGGCCACTGTAGATACTGATATACTACTTTTCCAGAAAACAAAACTCTCAGGAAATATCGTAAATATTCTAAATATTCAACCGGATTTTACTCCAGCAACAGATATTACTACCTATTTCAATTCCCATAAAATAGAAATGAAACAATCAGATTTTGATAGTAATTGTTTTACTTTTGCAGACGAAACAACAATGAATCTTAAAAAGAAGATAGAAGAAAAAGGAATACCATTAAAAAATTGGGATATAAAAATTTGTTTTGGAATAAAAACAGGTTTTAATAAAGCATTTATCATTACCACTGAAAAACGAGATGAGATTTTGGCAAATTGTAAAACAGAAGAAGAAAGAAAGAGAACCGAGCAAATTATAAAGCCTATTTTAAGAGGTAGAGATATTTATCGCTACGGTTATAAGTGGGCTGGATTGTGGCTGATTAAGATAGAATCAAGATGGACAAACCAAAACCGAAATAAAAGGGCACCAGAAATATTTTTTAAAAATATTTATCCGGCGGTGCATAAACACCTAAAAACATTTGGAAATACTAGAGGAAAAGGGAAGGGGTTATATAATAGGGATGACCAGGGCGATTATTGGTGGGAACTAAGAGATTGTAATTACTACCTCGAGTTTGAAAAGAGTAAGATTGTATATAGCGACATAGCAGAAAAACTTCTTTTTGCTTATGATGAACAGAAAATATATACAAACAATACTGTTTATTTCTTAAATACAGGGAACAAATACCTTCTTGCTGTTCTAAATTCTATGGCGATCGATTTTTATTACAGACAAATATCTTCGCAATTAGGTAATGCTGCATTAAGAGCTTTTACGATATATGTTGAGCAACTTCCAATCCCAAAAATCTCTGAATCTGACCAAAAACCCTTTATAGAATTAGTTGACCGTATCTTTGCTATCACTAAAGACAGCGATTATTTAGAAAATCCTACCAAGCAAGCCAGAGTCCACGACTACGAACACAGGATTGATCAGTTGGTTTATGGATTATATAATTTGAGTAAAGAGGAAATAAAAATTATTGAGGGGGAAGATGAATGAGTCAAAAAAATATTTTTTTCAGTTCAGAATTTGACGATTCAACGATGACAAAACTATTCATTTTTGAAAAATATATAGAAAACTGGTTACCTGTATTTTTAAAACAGCAGAAAGACTATATTTATATTTTTGATTTTTTTGCAGGAGCTGGTTATGATTTAAAAGGTAATGCAGGATCCCCTATAAGAATTCTTAAGCAAATTATGAATTATCATAGCAATATTCCCGTCAACACTAAGATTGATTTGTTTTTTAATGAGCGTGATAAAAAGTATTTTAAAAATTTACAATCTAATTGTGATGATTTTATAAAAAAATATCCATTTATTGATAATATTGTAAATATTAAATATTACAATAAAGATTTTAAAAATATATTTAACAACCTAAAGAACACAATAGGTAAATATCCAAGTTTGGTTTTTATGGATCAATTTGGCGTTAAATATAGCAATTATATATCTGAATTTGAAAAATTTGATACAACTGATTTTTTGTTTTTTATTTCATCTTCTTACTTAAAAAGATTTGCAGAGACTACAGAATTTAAAAATACTTTAGAATTAACAGAAGAAGATATAGAAAAATTTAAAAATACTCCTTATAAACTAATACATAAAGTTACAATCCCATTTTTAAGAGAAAGGATATCACCAAATTCGACACTTAGATTGTATCCCTTCTCTCTAAAAAAGGGGAGTAATATTTACGGGTTAATATTTGGTTCAAAACATCCTTTGGCAGCAGACAAATTCCTGCACATAGCTTGGAAAATAAGTCCTGAAAATGGCAGTGCAAACTATGATATTTATAATGATAAAGAAAAGAAACAACTTAACTTATTCCCTGAATTGATTGGTAAAACCACAATACAACTCTTTCAAGAAAGTTTTAAAAGTGAAGTATTAAACGGAAAGATTAAAACAAATGAAGATGCATACTATTATGCTCTTGAGAAAGGTTTTTTGCCTGAACATGCAAAAGAAGTGTTAATTGATCTAAAAAAATGCGGAAAGATTAATTATAATAGCAGAGGGCCTTTAGTTAATTATAAAAATGTTATCAAGAATAGGAGGATTATAAAATATGAAAAAAACAAAGATTGAGTGGACAGAAGCTACCTGGAACCCAAGTATTGGATGCACAAAAATATCTGAAGGTTGTGCTAACTGTTATGCAGAAGTAATGGCAAGAAGATTGCAAGCAATGGGTAATAAAGATTATAAAGATGGTTTTAGTTTTAAAATACTGCCAAAAAGATTAAACGAACCTAAAAAAATTAAAAAACCTACTAAATTTTTTGTAAACTCAATGAGTGATTTGTTCCATGAAAAAATGCCTTATGATTATTTAGATAAAATATTTGAGGTTATTTCTTCAACACCACAACATATATATCAAATTTTAACAAAAAGGGAAAATATAATGTTAGATTATTTTTCTAAAAGGACTATACCTAAAAATGTTTGGTTGGGGGTTACCGTAGAAAATGCTAAATATAAATACAGAATTGATTATCTTAAACAAATAGATGCAACTATACGATTTGTTTCATTCGAGCCACTAATAGAACCATTAGGAGAGTTAGATTTATCAGGTATTCATTGGTGTATAGTCGGAGGTGAGTCAGGGCCTAAAGCAAGACTTTTAAAAAAAGAATGGGTTGATGAAATTTTTGAACAAAGTAAAAAACAGGATGTCGCTTTTTTCTTTAAACAATGGGGAACCTGGGGTGCAGATGAAATAAAAAGAAACAAAAAAGCTAATGGCAGGACTTTCTTGGGAAAAATATGGGATGAATATCCAGAGAAAGCAATTATAACGTTATAGTCTAATTTGATAATTTATATTTTGTAAAGTGAAAGAGGTCTATAATTAAAAAAGTATTTCATAACTATAGAATAATCTGAAAGGTTAGTATAGGCAATTAACTTTCTTTATGTAAGAGATAGAATATATGGCCAGAGGAAAATTTGTGGTTAAAAGAGTCTGTCGAAACATAAGATATTATATTCTAGTAATTCGACCTGAACTGCCGGATGTTCCTTTGCATCTTATCTAGTCTAATAGGAATGGTTTGCCAACTAAATAATTCGGTAACTTTTTACGTAAAACCTAGGGATCTGAGAAGTTTCTTAACCAGATGCTTGAGGCTTTAGACGTTATTATAGATAGACTCCTGAATGAAGACATCATAAAATGGAAAGCTAAAATATAGAAAAAATAGGATGTGTACTTATTTTAATTAAGATTTTTTTAATGCCAATAATAGGTAAGTGGAATATACAATTATGGGAAAATTACGAGTTTTTATAAGTTCTACTATTAACGATCTTCAAGAAGAAAGAATGGCGGTTGCTGATGCTATTAATGAAAATATTTTCTGGGAGTCAGTATATGCTGAGTCCTTCACCGCCAGGTCAGAATCTCCGAGAGAGGTATGTTTGGAAAAAGTAAGAAGAAGTAATATTTATGTTGGAATTTTTAAAGACCGGTATGGCTATATTCCTTCTGAAAATAATCCCCAAGGATATTCTGCTGTGGTTCTTGAGTATTATGAGGCTAAAAATAATCAACTACCTATCTTTATTTTTATAGATAAAAACGACAGTAAAAGGGAAAAAAAGTTAATAGAGTTTATAAAAGTAATAACAGATTTTGATAAAGGACATTGGCGAAAAGAATATTCAACTACCGATGAACTTGTCCAATCCACCATAGAAGCTGTTAATCGTGAAATTACAAAAATTTCCGTAGAAACAATTAATGCTAAACGGAAAACCGAAATACGAGAGATATACGAACTTCCATACTTTAAGAGACTTAAGGAAAGATTAAGATGAATAACAATTATATTAAAAGAAAATTAATGAAGAGGGAAGAATATTATAAATTTGGGGAGTATGCTCCTTTTTTTAAAGAAGGTTTTTCTGATCTTCATACTCTGATAATAGCGAAGACGAAAAAGATCGTTCTGCTAAGTGATGCCGGATATGGAAAAAGTACCGAGTTGAAAACAATTACTTATAAGCTTATTAAAGAAGAGAATCAGGACTTCATTCCGATTCTTATCGAACTTGATACTTATGCAGATGGAGAGATGATAAATTATGTTAAAAACAAAATTGGAGATGAATCTCAAAGTTTATTAGATTATGATAAATCAAAACTTATTTTTCTCTTTGACGAATTTGACCAGGTTTTTAATAAAGGAAAAGCGGCAAGAAGAATCAGAAATTTTATAGAAAAATTTAACGAGTCTACTTTTATCATTGCATGTAGGACAAATTTTTATTCCGGTCAGTTTGATGAGGATTTTAATATTTTTGTCCTTTTACCGTTTAAACTATCTGATATTAAAAAATATTCTCGAAAATTGCTTAGCAATAAAAGCAATGTTTTTTTAAATCAATTAAAAGAATATAATTACTTCAATCTGGGTAGAAATCCATTTTTCTTAAACCATCTCATTGAGATATTTAAGAGGGATAAAAATGTACCTGCAACTCCAAGTGAGATTTTCCCCAGAATCATATCTCTTGCTCTTGAAAACGATAAAAAGAGACTAGCAAGTAAATATGACTTAAAGCAAACTTATCCCACCTTAGAGATAGAGAAAGATTTAATGAAATTATCTCTAATCATGGAAACTCTTCAGCGAAATTTCATCGCCATTGATGAATTTAATAAAATTTTTTCAGACCAAAATAAAAGAGCGATCATTCCCGAACTTTCTTTAATTAAGAAGTCCTTTTTGAAAGAAGGAGACGTTTATCAATTTCAGCATAATAATTTTCAGGAATATCTAGCAGCGAAGGTTTTATCAAATCAGAATTTGAATTTGATTTTAGAATTTGTTTCTTTTCGTTCAGTTATTAAAAGAGAAATATCGTGGATTGAAAAGTTAATGGTATATCTGGAATATGTTGATTTTAAACCATATGGAATTAAAATTGATAGATTAATATCAACATTTTTCAGTCGGATTAGATATAAAAGGATAGATAGAATCAATCCCTCTTGGGCAAACGCAGTTGCTTTTTTATGTCAATTGAGAGAGAAAGATGATTTGCTTGAATATCTGATAAAGAATGAGCCTGAACTTACTTTAAAATTCGAATTAAATAGAATTGATGAAGAGAAGAGAAAGAAACTGTTTAAGGCTGTATTTAAAAAATACTCTGATAGGGGAATCTTAATTGATAGAAATATTGACTATGAAGAGATGGCTAAATTCGGGAAAACACGAGAAATCTATGATTATTTAATGGAATACGCAACTGCGAAAAAGAATAATTTTGTCTCTAGATACAATGCGATAGAAATGTTAAGAAGGATGAAAGGATTGGAAGATAAATCGCTGCGTCATTTATTGATTAAATTTGCTAGGGATGAAAATGAAAACCAAAATGTTCGGTATATAAGTTTCCATGCTTTATCTTGTTTAGGAATGGCATCTTCAGATACAATTGGTGCTCTTAAACATCTTAAAGATTCAAATAATAATCGTGTTTTATCAGGGCTCTATTATCTCATAAAAGAAAGTGCACATACGGACCAATATGTAGATATTCTGTTAACGGGAATACACAAAACAAGATCCCGCTCTAGCTCTAAAGAATTCCCTTTGGTAGATATAAGCTTCTCATGCGAGGAATAGAGAAGATTCAATCTGTAGAAGGAATAAAGAAAACCATTAGACACTTTATTGATAATCCGGAAGATCTTAGGGAATTTAATATAGAAAGATTGATGGAAAAATTTGTTAATAATGCTATTAAGGCTTATGAAAACGATAATTCTATTTATAATGAAGTGACAAAACTGGTAAAAATTGCCAGTGAAGAGCGTATTGATAAAGCAATTTATAAAATTCAGTTGTTCTTCCAAAAAACTGGAACTGCTTTTAACTTTTTTAAAGAAGTTTATGAGGAAGGAATGAAAAATAAATACCGTCTTTTAGCCACTATAGCAGATGAGCAATGCGTAGATTTTCTGACAAAGCAATATTTAGGAGGAAATATCACAGACACTAATGTTTGGACTTTTATCAATTTTCTATCTTTTAAAAATAGAGAGAAATATGATAATCTACTAAATACAATAAATAAGAAAACTAATAATAAGTTTTTACCACCTCCACCGAGAGATTATGAAAAAGAGAAAAAAGAGAAAATGAAAAGAGAAATTGAAATAATCTTTGATAAAAATGAATTCTTAAAAGAGGTTGAAAAGATTTTCGATGGTGAGGGTAAAGAGGAAATAAGCTTTGAGGATATCGAAAACCTTCTCATTGAGAGGTATGATAAAGACAAATATAATGAGTTCGTTATACGAGAGCTTAGTTATTATCTAGAACAGAATAAATATGTCAAATGGAAATTAGATAATTTGAAAAAAAAGATAAACCAATGCAATTATGAATGGTTTACAGTTAGCCATATATTTAATTTACTTTATCACGGAAGAGAATGGGAACTATCTAAAGAGCAGATAGCAGTAATTAAAAATTATTGCTTGAAAAATCTTAAGGAAGTTAATTTTAAAGATGCTTTAAAACCGAAAGACAAAGGGGTAGCTACAAGCGAATTTGCCACAATGTTATGGTATTTCTTGAGAAAATTTAATTTTGTATATCCAGAAGGAATCTTATTAGATATGCTATCGTTCGACTGGATAGAAGGTCAGCAGTACGTCGGAATAGATTATCTTGAGAGCAAACTTTCACCTGAGAAAATAAGAGAAAGAATTTTAGATAACCTTAATAGTGGAATTAAGGCAGAGGTAGTGCTTAAAAATCATATTAATTATTGTAAAAAGCACAATTTTATTGAGACAAGAGAACATTTATTCAATATTATCAAGAAACCAGAAATAAAAATAGAGAACAGATTGTTAGCACTGGAGACGGTTGCAAACTTTCCTGATTCCACAACTTTTTTGGAAGAAATGCTCGATATTGGTGAACTTGAGTTATTTATTAAGAGCGCTGAGATACTTATTACTCGTGGTAATAATAAAAGTAAAGAAAAATTACTCCTTAAACTTTCATCTGAGGATGAAAAATTTGCTTTAGAATCAGCTAAATTACTTATCAAGGAACAAGATTTAAGTGCAATTCGTTATTATAGCAATTACATAAAAAGAACTAAAAAATTTGAAGTGGATTTTCATGACAGAAACCCTCTTCAGGAGACAAAGACAATCAAAGCTCTCCCTATTCTTATTGAACTTTTGGGATTCTCCTATAAGTACAGAAAGGAAATCCAGCAGTCTGAATTTGATACCCTTGATAATATGGTTATTAGCATATTAAAAAATATTTCTTTACGGGATTTTTCTAATTTTAATAAGGTGGTAAAAGCGTTAAAGAAATTTATACAAAAACACCAGGCCCAATTTGAAGGCATAAATTTTCTTAATACTGTCTGTGATGACATTGAAAAGACTTTCCTTATCAATTACACAAGTCAAATAACAGTAGACGAAGCCATAGAAAAAATTGAAAGAAATACTGGATTTTATAAATAATAACAAATAGGATACATCCTATTTTCTTAGACAATAAATATTTTACTTTTAAATTAGGTAAATAGGGAAGATATACCAGCTCAATAATCCGGTAACTTTTTCTACCTTTTCGTAGAGGTTTGATAAATCCAGGTTCCCAATGTCTTCTCAAATGATTAGAATATGGCGGGATACGAACCTTTATTATACTTTTATCATATTTTGAGAAATTGCGGTATGTCAAATGTGAAGTCCGAACCCTTTAAATCCAAGAGGACGTTTTAATTTAAAGAAAACGAAGCAAAAGAGGGCAGGTCTTGCAATGACATATTTTTCAGCTATGATTGCTTGTTGTTAAATAAATGTGTCATTGCAAGACCTGACCCCAAAGCTCCCTTGTAATTAAATATCGGAACTCATTAGATCAATTAGCATATCTTCGCGACCAAATAGTTCATAAAGGGATTGACGTAAGCCAAAAAGATTGTCGTGCTTTAATTGATGATGTATTTGAATTTGAATCTAAATATTCTAATGAAATCTTTAAGTACAATATTTTTATTTAAAATCATACCAAATTAGTTAATTGAGTAGCGAGCATAAACAACTTTACTAACTCAATAATTGGTAACCTTATCTAACTTTTCCTAATGGAGTTTATCTGCGGTACTGTTAGCGTGGGGAGAAAATGCTTAATAAAAATATGATCCCGGCAATTCTCGCTACTGCTTATAGTTAAACCGTTGGGGGGGGTAATTAGAAATGATAAAACGAAAATTAATAAAAGAATATAAGGTTGTTGAGTTTGATAATAACATTAATGATTTGTTAGAATTTGAATGGTCTAGTGTAGAAGAAAAAAGAAAATATATGACCACTCTAGCTTCTGAAATTGGTTGGATAATTATTGAATTTAGCTCACTAGAAAATAAGCTTGATAGTATATTAAATTTTTATTTAGTAGAAACCTCTAAAAATAAAGAAATTATTTATTTTTTACTATCTAAAAAGAGATTTTCCGAAAAAATAGACCTATTTTCCAATTTGCTTAAAATTAACTATTCTAGAAATTCGGAGAATTACGATAAACTTATTCCAAACTTTGAAAATGAACTAAATTCTATAGTGAATAATTTAAAAGAAGCATCTCAAATTAGAAATAAATATGCCCACTCAATTTGGAGTAATACTTCAGGATCAAAGCATGTAGAGTCTCAAACAAAGATTTCAAGAAACGGAATTGAAAAAGTTTATATGAAATTTGATTACCAAGACCTAGATACTGATTTCAATAATTTGTTTGATATTGGAACGTATCTTTCCAGCTTCAATGAAAAAATATTGGATAGTTTATTAAACGAGGATAAGTGACAGAGGACATTTCTGTGAAACCTTTTTTACCCCGGGGGAAGTCGAAATAGTAGAGAGTTTTAATGAATAATAACAAATATGAGAGTTATTAATTATGTCTAAATTTACAATGCAAGATACAATAGAAGAAAATGGGAGAAAAAATTTTGAAAATGCGCTGGATTCAAATTATTTTCTTTTGAATGATTTTGCAAAAACAGTGGGCAAAGATAAATATCCAGATATTGATGGTCAAATAAGGTTAAGAGATGGCATTGATATTTACTTTAACAGATATCTGCATTATCAATTAAAAAGTCATAAACAAGTTAAAAATCCAAAAAAGTATTATTGCTCACGAAAAATAATAAATTATTTAGTCGATACCAATGTACCCACTCTACTTTTTGTAGTAGATGTTAATAGGCAAACAACATATTGGGTTTTTATTGATGCACAAATTAAGAATAAGCTTAATTTAAAAAAAGATAATAAAGGCAGAAGTTTTGATTTAACATCTAATGTAATAAGCAATAATTCAGCAGAGTTAAATACTAAATGGCTAAAATTTGCTAAAGAAGATAATTACGAAAAGGCAAGCAACAAACTTAGCAAGATAATTAATAAGTTTAAATTAAATGTAAAATCCTGTTTAGGATTACTTTTTCTTCTCGAGAGAGTTGAAAAACAGGAACTACCAAAATATTTCTCTCAATTACTAAAATAAAAGAAAGCGAATCTCAAACAATTATTGAGTATTTAGAAGATTACCAGGTGATAAATAAAACTGTAAATTATTTTCTGCTTGAAAACGAGCAGTTGGGAATAGAATCTTTATTTCATTTACTTAATAGTGGATTATTGGATTTTTCAAAATTAAATCAATATTTAGAAATTGAAAAAAATAGAAAAATTATACTGAAACAATTAAATAAAATTAAACATCCGAAAGTGAAAAATTATTTTGAGTCACTGATAAATGATTTTAAAAATTATTTGCCTAAGTTTAAGAACAATGATGATATTTATGTTAATCTTGAACTACTGGAAGAATACATTTATCGTGTCCCAAATGACGCCTTAATAATTATTAAAGCATTAATTAATAATAAAAATCCATTAAAACCTAAAACCAGAATAGTTAAGGGATGGGGTGAAGTTAAAGGGAAATCACATAATGATCTTATAATAAAATGTATAGAATTATTTGATAAAATCTGCTACTTGGTGCATATTTCGGTAACATCCGGACACTGTTTCCGGTAACATCCGGACACTGTTTCCGGTAACATCCGGACAGCGTTTCGGAATTATCCGGACAGCATTCCGGCATATCCGGACACCTTGTCGAATCA
>Ga0307991_1003033_pt1 | contig 11093 bp, 9 predicted proteins | sample EllFjometagen131_FD_203146 | JGI IMG/M metagenome (GOLD analysis project Ga0307991, IMG submission 203146) | Marine microbial communities from Ellis Fjord, Antarctic Ocean - #131 | ecosystem: Environmental > Aquatic > Marine > Unclassified | place: Southern Ocean | collected 2014-10-08 | reverse complement strand
TTTTCTCATTTTTAAGTGCAAGGAAAAAGGCTGAAAATTCCCCCTTTGTCCTCCTGAAAAAGGTATACATGGCATCGTTTGTGATCAGGTATTCCTTCCCATCGATTGTCTCTACCTGTGATCCCACATCTGGTATATATATCTCATCAATAACTTTTTTCTTTTTCATGATCTTTTTCTCTCCATTTTATAGCCTTTCTTTATTGCTTACTCCATTTACCCATTCATCCTATAGATATCGCCTTAAGGAAATTACTTTATTGCTATCATTCATTCTCAAAGATCATACATGCGGTATACTGGGCAACAGTGCTGCCAGTTCCATGAACCAGGGCTGTTTTGAGGTTTCTTTTAATCAGTTCATTTCTCGCTGACCAGGCAGACATGATATTGCTTGCACCAACAGGATGACCACAGTAGATCAAACCACCGCAGGGATTGACGATATATTTTCCCCCTGGTGTCATAAGCCCATCTTCTATTAGTGAATCTGCATTTCCCAATGGAACAAGCCCAAACTCAGCCATGCTTATCTCCATTTGATGCACGAAAGCATCGTGCATTTCTACGATCTGAATCGATTTTGTGGGGTCCTCAATTCCTGCCATTTCATAGGCCCGATGAGATGCATAATAATCAGACATGATGCGCGACATGTTCTTTTGGTTTTTACCTGCAAAAGAATGTTCATTGGATTCCCCTACCCCGGTAATCCAGATCACGGGATTACCCGTGTTTTTTGATATAGCCTTTGCTGTCTCTTCCTCGGCCATAATAAGGGCCGCGGCACCTTCACCGTACACACAAATCTCAAGTTCCTTAAAAGGATAGACTACCAATCTTGAGTTCATAACCTCATCAGGTGTTACCTGGTCAAACTGCCTCTGTGCATATTTATTAGTTCTAGCCTGTTGGCTTAATTGGGCTGAGATCTGGGCCGTGACTTCCGGTTTCAGGTCCCCGGGGTGTTCGTCAAGATAGGCCAGAACCACCTCTGCGTAACTGTCAGCTGCGGTCCAGCCGATCCCCTGCTCAAAAAAACTATCCCCGGACCACCCAATGGCCTTTATTACCTCTGGAGTGGCCGACATGGAGGAAAAATCAAAGCAATCAGTCGCCTTTTCCACGCCCAATACCAATGCCGTTTTGAACCTTCCTGCGGATAGGTATGCATGAGCCGCTGACATAGTGTAGGCACCGGTTGCCCCTCCATTGGAAATACGTATGCCAAACTTATTTTGCATGCCCAAAAGGCCATGGATGGCATGCTCGGGAATGGCAGTCCTTTCAAAGATGTCGTTATAGATCGCATAAAATGCTGCATCTACATCACTTATCTCTATCTGTGCATCCTTTACCGCCTCCCTTGTTGCCATCTGGGCTAACTCATAATAGGTCTTCTCCCTCCATGTTCCCTTAAAAGGGGTAACAGCTGCACCGACAATACCTACCCTTTTTGACATGATCTATTCCTCCTGTCTTAATAATTATTTGTCGAAATTCTGTGAAATGAAAACTTCATATGTAAATATTAGCTCTCGGAATAAAAAAGTAATATAATTGTTCGAGATCTTTTTCACTTTTTAGCAGTTTTTTTAGAGACACCATTTTGCTTTATGTATCCACATAGAACAAAAGGCAAAGATAAGTTATCAGTGCTGGATCATCTGGCTTTGTTAAAACAGGGGGTGAGATTGCGACTCACTTTTTGCACACATCTACCACTATATTATAGTACCCTGGCATCTCTCACTCGAAGTTATTATAAACTTCATCATAGGTTTTGCCTGTAAAGATTTTATCCTCCTTTTCCGCCCATTTGTGCAAAATTCCGTTGTTTGCTGTACAATTGGTTGGCTATCAGGGCATAAAATTTTCACCCAACATCTCAGAGGTCAATCAAACTACCCTGAATCTTACAATGAATGCTTGACATTCACAATATTGGTTTTTCATTCTCCTTTTACTACTCATTTCCTTTCAAGGTTTCGTCTATCAATCTTTGTCCATTTCCGTGCAGAATCTTATCCTTTACCTTTTCCTTTAGAGGTGATTCTTTAATCTCCTTAATTGCTCTGCTAAAGGAGATTGCAGGCCAATCAGTTCCAAATAGAACCTGATCTTGGAGTAAAGAGTTGGCATACTGAAAGAAAGGGTCCCATCCTGTTCCGGTGGCGAAAATATATTTTGGGGCTATTCCACCTATTTCAAGAAAGACACGTGGATAAAATTTCCTGGCAATGGCACATAGCTCACCAACCCATGGCCAACCTGAATGGCAGGCAACTAATTTAATATCAGGGAAATCCAAAAGGATCTTTTCTAAGTGCAATGGCCGATCGGCCTGCATAGAGTGATTAGGTGCATAATTTATGCCCGTATGAAGCCAAAGCGGGATCTTATATTCCACACACAATTGATAAAGAGGATAGAGTCTCGCATCATTAGGCAACATATCAATAAAAGCAGGCTGTAAACTTAAACCTACACACTTTGTACGCCTAACTGCTTTCTTAAATTCGTTCACAGATTCGCTTATGCCCCTTCTTGGATCTACGCTCACTGCCCCAAAAAACCTATCCGTATGCGCACTTGTTAATCTTGCGACCTCTTCGTTCAGCAGAGTTGGGTCTTCGAATTCCCACTCGCTGTGTAAGACTGCCTTTTCAATGGATGCATCACCCATCTCTTTTAGCAGCACATCACTTCCAGCCTCGTAGCGTAGATCAAACCCAGCTCTATCTTGATAATATTCCATAAAAGCTTCAGGATTATGAGCAGCAACTTTGCGAGGGACACGTACCCTCATGTCTATTACTCGCATTTCACAACCTCCTATTCATATCTTATGTTTGTTGTTTGTAGTACCAGTATCCCTTTCTGCTTGTAAAAGGGTGTCCCAGTTTTAACGGAATCCAACCTTCATGCTCGAACGCTACCTTAAAAAGGTATTTACCAACACCAAAGCAAATTCCGGTATGTATGTGACCAATAAAATTACAGGTAAGGCCCCAAATATCATGAAGCATGAGGCCGGTTTAACATATTCGTTCAGTGGGAGGTTACCCCTGATCAGCCCTGCAAGATGCAGCATGAGAATCTGTGACACAATCGTCGATGATCCTAATACCAAACTTGGTTTGCATGCCCAAAAGGCCGTGGATGGTGTGCTCAGGAATGGCGGTCCGCTCAAAGATATCATTATAGATCCTGTAGAATGCTGCATCGACAGCGCTAATATCTATCTGGGCATTCTTTACCGCCTCCCTTGTTGCCATCTGTGCTCACTCATAGTAGGTCTTTCCCCTCCATGTCCCCTTAAAAGGGGTAACACCTGCACCAACAATACCTACTTTTTTTGGCGTGATCTATTCCTCCTTTTTCACATAATAACTGTCAGTAATGTGCTGCTAAGCTATTTTCGAAAAATCATTCGCTGTCTTTTCACTTTTTTCCCTATGCAATTTATGGAGCTCACTTCTTAAAATCTTTCCCGATTTCGTCCGGGGCATCTCTTGCATAAACTCTATCTCCCGGGGATACGCGTGTGCCTCAAGCTTCGTTTTTACATGCTCTTTAATATTCTCCTCAAGGGCTTTGTCCACCTTCACACCCTCTTTAGGCACGATAAAGGCCTTTATAATTTCACCTCTGATCTTATCAGGAACACCAATAACACCTACCAATGCCACTGTCTCGTGTTTCATCAAACAATCTTCTATTTCCCCCGGTCCAATCCTGAAACCGCCACTTTCAATAATGTCATCCTCTCTACCAGTGAACCGAAAATAGCCATTCTCATCTTTCGTACCATAGTCTCCAGTGCGCATCCAATCTCCTATAAACCTTTCCTTTGTAGCTTTTGGATTTTTCCAGTACTCTAAGAACATAACAGGATCCGGGCACTTAACAGCGATTTCTCCCAGCTCACCAGGTTTAACCATCTCCCCTTTTTCATTGATTATCTCTACCACATGGCCTGGAACAGCTTTACCTATTGATCCTTGAACAACCTTCGTAACCTCAGAACAAAAGCCGATCACCAAATCGCATTCCGTTTGACCGTAGTGTTCATTGAGTTCTACGCCAAGAGAATTTTTGCACCATTCAGCAAGCTCTTCTCCCAAAGTTTCACCACCAACTGTTATCGATCTTAATTGAAGATCGTAACGTTCTTTGGGATTCTTCACCGCATGCATCATCATCCGTAATACGGTGGGAACAGCCATGAGGTTTCTAACGCCATATTTAGCCATAAAAAAAAAGGCTTCTTCTGGATTAAATTTTCTAGCCCTATATGCCAGCATAGGTATGCCATGATGCAAAGTCGGAAACAACGCATCGTATGATCCACCAATATAAGCCCAATCAAGAGGTGTCCACATCAAATCTCCTTCCTTTGGAAACAAATTATGATAGAATTCAAATCCTGGAAGAATGCCTAAAAGAATTTGGTGACCATGAAGGGTTCCCTTGGGTGGGCCAGTAGTGCCCGAGGTGTATATTATCAGAGCTGGATCCTCGGGTTTAGTTAAGACAGGATCGAAATAGCGACTCCCTTTCAAAACGCTCTCCCAGAAGTCTATTGTATTCTCCTCCCCTTTGGAATCCACAACCATAATCATTTTCAAATTCGGGAGGCGATCCTTGATATCGAGAACCTTAGACAAATTCTCCGTGTCTGTAATAACCGCCTTCGCCTCACTATCCTCAAGGCGATATTCTACAGCTTGAGGCCCAAACAAAGGGAGAAGTGGTACTGCAATAGCTCCCAGTTTATAAACCGCAATATGAGACAGTAAGGTCTCAGGACAAGGGGGCAAAAGTATACCCACCCTATCTTCCCTATCTATTCCTTTTGCTTGAAGAACATTAGCCAATTGATTAGATAGATTTTTTAGCTCCCAGAAGCTGTATTTATGGTCTTTACCTTCTTTATCTATATATATGAGAGCTAACCTGTATTTCTCATTTGCCCATTTATCGCATACATCGACACCTATATTATAATACTCTGGAATCTCCCATCTGAAGTTTTCATAAACTTCCTCATAGGTTCTGCCTTTTAACATGTGTGCCTCCTTTACAAATTATCATACACCGAGTCCGGTATAGGACTGTACGAATCATTTTTTATGGTTTATATCAAGCATAAGACCCTGAATTGTAGAGATTTCAACCTTTTTTCATCACTGCTAACCTCTTCTCTACAAATTCTTTTTGATTCTCTGAGCTTCCACAGATCAGCAAATGATCAGCCTCAATTTCCAGTATTTGTTCAAAGCTTGAGTGAAGGCCCTGATCTATTGCGATACGGGAAAGTCTAAGCGATAGAGGTGATCTCTCTCCAATCTTTCTACACATTTCCAACGTTTCTCCCATAAGCATCTCATTAGGTACTACCTTATTTACCAAACCAATCCGTAAAGCTTCATCGGCGTCGATAAATTCACCAGTAAAAACTAATTCCTTGGCTTTGCCCAGGCCAACAATTTGGGAAATCAACTTGGTGCCTGCCTGTGTTACGGTAAGTCCCACTCCGGTCTCTGGAAAACCAAACTTGGCATCTTGGGCTGCTATCCTTATATCAGCGCTCAATGCGAACTCCAAACCGCCACCCAAAGCATAACCATTTACCGCAGCGATTAGAGGCTTATTCAGTCTCAACGTCAGCCTCTGGATATCCTGAAGCCTGTCTGTCTCTATGACCCATTGCTCGAAACTTTTTCCAGCAGATGTCTCCTTAAGGTCTTCGCCTGCGCAAAATGAGCTTCCAGCCCCGGTCATTACTACTGTCACAGCCTCCTCATCTTCCCTCGCTTCGATTAGTTGTTTAATGAAATCATCTAAAAAATCACCGTTGATAGCGTTAAGGCGGTGGGGTCTGTTAAATGTGATAATTCCTACCTTGCCCTCTCGCCTGTAAAGAACTGCTTCTTCTTTCATATACAATCTCCTCCTTTTTTGATAATTACCTTAAGAATAGGTTTACGAGTACCAAGGCAAATTCAGGTACATATGTTACTGCTAATATTACCGGTAAAGCCCCGAAGATCATGAAATATGAGGCCGGTTTGACATATTCGTTTAGCGGCAGATTCCCTCCGATCAACCCGGCGAGGTACAGCATGGGCGCGCAGGGTGGGGTAATGTTTCCAAGGGAAAGGTTTGTGACTGAGATAGCGGCAAAATGGACTGGATCAATGCCAATTGATTGGGCTATGGGCAAAAGAAGAGCTGCAGAGAGGATATTTCCAGAGATGTCATCAACAAGCATGCCCATTAAAAGAAGAATAATATTTAGCATAAATAAAACAAGCCATTTATTGGTTGTAAATTTGAATATTAAATCTGTCAGTTGTTGGGGTACTTGATAGGTAACCATAATCCGGCTGACCATCAGGATAAAGAACAGCAGGATCATGACTACACCAGAGGTGATCATGGAGTTCTTTATATTCAGGCTCATCCCTTTAAATGTCATTGTTCTGTGAAGAAAGAAACCGACAATCACTGCATACAGAGCCGACATCCCAGCTGCTTCGGTGGGTGTAAATATACCACCGTAAATACCTCCTAATACCAAGATGGGCATAAATAAAGCGAATCCAGCATGTTTAGTAGAATGGCCAATTTCTCCAATAGTTTTCCGTAGGTTTTGCCGTTGAGCCACTTTAACCTTTTCCATTTTTTTGCTCATAACCAAGTTGATTATGCAATATGCTGTCATCATTAAGACACCAGGTATCAGAGTACTCAAAAAGGCTGCAAGAATGGAAATCTGGGCCGTCATAGCGAATACTATCATTGGTATGCTTGGAGGGATCAGCAGAGCCAGCATCGACGAGGCTGCTACGAGACCAGTTGAATACCCTCTGTCATAGCCTTGTTCGACCATTTCAGGAATGACAACCGAACCAATGGCAGCAATAGCTGCCGAAGCTGAACCGGAAATGGCCCCAAATATGGTGCAGCTCACCACACACACCATACCAAGACCTCCTTTGATTCTACCCAGGAAAGACATGGTAAATGCTATTAGTCTTTTCGAGATGTCAGCATCTCGCATTAATCCTCCGGCCATAATGAACAGAGGAAGGGCTAACAGCGTGTAAGACTCGAGGTTCCGGAAGGCAGAAGGTATGGCAAATCGTGGGTCCAGACCAGTTATGAAAAGCATGGCAAAACCACCGAGGCCGAAGGAAAAGCCAACCGGCACTCCGAGAAGCATTATAATCACGACAAAGGTCATTATAATCAAAACAATGGTCATAGTGCACCTCCGTGTATTTCTCTTGATTGAATGACTGCCTTTTGAAGACATTTAATAAAGTTTGCAACGCTATATACAGTCATAAATATTGCTCCGAAAAACATACTTCCAACGCTCATGATCCTAGGCCACCAAAGACCAGTAGTTCTTTCACCTGTCTCATACAACCAAACGCTGTACTTGGCAGAGTGATAGAGAAACAATACACAAAGCAGGAGACTTAAGCACCAAGTGATTGTTTTTATGATGGACCTAGAACGGGCTGTATTGAATAGTAATCCTGCCACATCCCCTTGCACATGGGAATCTAGCTTTGTTCCGAATATAGCACCGAGGAAGTATACCCAAACGGCTATTAGTCTGGAGAATTCTTCCAAACCGAATAGAGGAGCCTTAAATATGTAGCGAAGCACGACCTGGAGGACTACTGTGAGAGCGACAATTATCCCGCCAGCAACAATGAGTATGGTGCCACTATGATCAAGAACGTTGTCTATGTGATAGCAAATCTTTTTAAATCTTTTCCACATGATGTGCACTCCCTATTATTGTTAGCGGAAGAGGGCCAAAAAAAGCCCTCTTCCGGTGTGAGTCTATAAAAACACCAATGGCCAGATAGAATTTGCTACAATCCGTTATTCGGATATTTTTGTTGCATATTTCTTGATTTTGCTCATTAGAATGGAACCAAGAAGTTCTTCTTGAATCTTGGGCCATGCCTTTTTGCGAACCATCTTTGCACCTTCCTCCCACTCTTCATGTGTAACTTCGTAGACTTTTACTCCAGCTGCTTTTAGTTTATTTTTAAACTCTGTCTCGTCCTTTTCAGCTGCGATAGCTTGGTCACTCATTACCTTGTCAGCAGCGCTAGTTAGAATTGCTTGATCCTCTGGTGGCAAACTGTCCCAAAGCTTTTTATTCATGGTTAAAAACCAGTACTCAAAGGCATCACGAGTGGCTACCCAATATTTGAGTGCATCCCTCATTACATAAGCCTCCACTGCTGGGCAGGCCGAGCGAGCATCCACAATGCCAGTCTGTAGTGCAGTGAATGTCTCAGAATAGGCTATAGGGGTGGAGATAAGTCCCAGGGTGGGAATGTATACCTCAAAGATCCGTATCGGGGGCACTCGCATTTTTATGCCTTTAAAGTCAGCAGGAGTCTTGCATACCTTCTTGACCCTCTTAGTGAATGCCATTCCGTCCCATGCATTGAGATAAATTCCGAGAACCTTGAGTCCGATTCCTGAATAAAGATCGTCAAAGATACGGGGAAGCCATCCTCCAGAACCAATAGCTGCCCGTGCCTCATCCCAGGTTTCAAAAAGGTACGGCATAAAGATGAGATTAGTCCGTGGATCGTAGGAGGTGGAGCCAGCATTTAAACCAAACTCCAAGGTACCCATACGGTTTGCTTCGATCTGCTCCATCCAGTCACCCAATGCACCGGAAGGGAAATAGGTCATCTTTATTCGACCAGCAGATTTTTCCTCAACTAATTTGGAGTATTGTTTGCACCGTGCAGCAGCGGGATGGTCTTCGGCTATCCCTTGGCTGATTTTCCATTTGTAGCTCTTACCTTTTGCATCCGATGTGGTTACAACAAACGCCAAAGCAACAATAGCTACCAAACAAACAAAAATAAACATCCTTGCCTTACCAAAAAAAGTTGTCATCTTCTTCCTCCTTTTTTTTAAAGTATTTTTTGCTGCCAATTCGGCATCCTTTTCTTCGTTACCCTTTTTCCATCACCTCCTTTCTTGCCTGAGAAATTGAATAATAAACCTGTTTTAATATTTGCTTTGAAGAGCAGGTTTCGTGTTGCCATTATATATAATCTAACGCCCGATCGTTAGGTAATTTGCCGAAAAAATTTTTAGCCCTTCTCGTTTCCTCGCTTTATTGCCTTGAGGCTAAAATCGGTATAAATTTGTGCAATAGCTTCTTTTGAAAGCCGTCCTTGTGGATTAAACCATATAGATACAGCTGTACACATTGTTATTATTGCATATGAAAGAATCTTGTGGTCATTTTCAGCAAAGACCCCCTTATCTATCCCTTTTTTGATGATTGACTGGAATTTATTATCGTACTCATCCCTCATTTTGATTATCGTTTTATAATTATTTACCGTTAGTCCCCGGATCTCACTATCAGCTATTATTACCTCCTTTTGCCGCTCCATATGGAATAAGGTGTGACTATAAATAGCCGTTCGCATCCTTTCTTTAGTGTCCTCGATGCCATCAAGCTGTTTGTCTAAATTCGCATCTAAGTCGATCATGGTGGTTTTCAAAATATCAAAGAGAATGTCCTCTTTGTTTGAGTAATGGTAGTAAATACTGGATTTTTGAATTCCTGTCGCCCTGGCGATGTCATTGATGCTGCTGGCAAAATATCCCTTCTTGTGAAAAAGATCGATAGACATATCCTTAATGGTATCTTTCATGTTTGTCTTAGACATAACTTCCTAATTCTTCATTTCTTTGAGCGTTAAAAAATATGGTTCATGATTTATTCTGAGAATAAATTAACATGATGAATTTTAATTCTTTTACGTCCGATCGGTAGATTACTTCTCAAAAAAATTTATTAAATAAAGTTAGAGTTTGTATTCTTCGTTGGCCGAGTTTCAAGAAGCAAGATTCTAATTTTAATCCTTCTTGAGGAGAGTTTATGGATTATTTGATAATTCGAACGTCCGTTCGTTAGATACTATTTTAAAAAATTCTCCTCTGTCAAGTCTTTTTTTTAAAAAATGAATTTTTTAAAATTAGCTGATATAAAAGAAGAAAAGGAGAGATTTTGTTTAAAATAATAATCGGATGAAAATACCAGGTTATTTATATGTATTTCCATCTATATTTCTAATATTTTTTCATCTTATTTTTCAAAGAAGAATAAATTTACTCAACATGCAGGTTTTGAATTTATATTGTTTTGTCTTGACTATAAGCTATTATTGAATTACACCTAAGCACCTATAAAATATTGAAATAATCAAAGAAAGATACCTTTTTTCGCTGTGCATATGGATAAAGGAACAGGAAAATGAACTGTCTTTTATTTTTGCTGAGAGTTGCCAGCCAAAAGCTTGAATGTTTACGATTTTTTTAATGAAAGGGTTATTTTACTCATGGATGAATCGAGTGGAGTTATCAAAGAGATAAAGAAGAAGATTAAGGATTTACGGGAACAAGGATTTAACCTTTATCCATCGGGCTTCAAAAGAGATATAACAATAGAGGAAGTGATACACAAGTTTGGTACGATGGATAATGATGAACTTAAGGAGATATCTGATACCTTCACCGTGGCCGGCAGGATTATGTCGGTGAGGAATTTTGGTAAGGCGGTTTTCATCCATATCAAAGATGGGACTGGTCAACTCCAGGCATATATACGGAAAGATAGAGTTGGAGAGGAGAATTTTAAGATATTTTCATTTATAGATATTGGCGATCATGTAGGATTAAAAGGGCAGGTTTTTAGGACAAAAACAAATGAATTAACCCTTCTGGCATCTTCCGTTGTTCTTCTCACAAAGGCCCAAAGTCCATTACCAGAAAAATATCATGGTTTAGTCGATGTAGAAACCAGATATCGCCAAAGGTATCTCGACCTTATTGTTAATGATACTGTTAAGCATACCTTTATCATGAGAAGTAGGATAATCAAGGCCATACGGGAATTTTTTGATACACAAGACTTTATAGAAGTTGAGACCCCTATGATGCAATCGATCCCAGGAGGCGCGACAGCGAAACCATTTAAAACATATCATCAATCATTGGGTATAGATCTTTACTTGAGAGTAGCC
>Ga0307991_1003032_pt1 | contig 11094 bp, 9 predicted proteins | sample EllFjometagen131_FD_203146 | JGI IMG/M metagenome (GOLD analysis project Ga0307991, IMG submission 203146) | Marine microbial communities from Ellis Fjord, Antarctic Ocean - #131 | ecosystem: Environmental > Aquatic > Marine > Unclassified | place: Southern Ocean | collected 2014-10-08 | reverse complement strand
ACGTTTATAAAAAACCTCCCTCCCGTCCGGAGAAAATGCCACCGTGCAGGTAATCTCCGTATTGTCGATATCTAAAATTGTACCGATATCGCCGTTAAAGACCCCGAGTTCATAGTTATTTCTGCGATGAATCACCCGGTCTCCCACCCGGAAGGTTTTTTCGCCGATCCGCAACTGGCGTTTGCCTGGCCTGTCCGGATTGGCAGACGCCTGAATCATTTCGTTCAAACCCACCGTTCCCAGACTGCCCCGGGTCATGGGGGAAATAATCTGGATTTCGGTTTTATGGCCCACGTATTTGGGGATCCATTCCAGATAGAGTTTTTTTACCACATCTGAGGCGGAAAGGCCGTAGCGAAGCGATGACCAGGGGTGGATTTTTTTTAAAACCGCCAGCAGTTGATCCACACCGGTTTCAGCCTGGTACACTTTGTCAAGATTAACGTGCCGGAACTTTTTGGGGATGGTCAGTTCAGTTTCATAAGGGGTGACCGGTTCATTGATGCGAAATTCGTACAGATCGTCATCAGAGCCGGTTTGGCCGATCCCTTCCCGAGGATCTGTCGCCTTGATTTTTTTGACACGGGCCACAAAGCTCAGTTGCTCTTTGGTGGCTTCTTCCGAGTCCATAAACAGGCAGTCGATTTTTCTTCGCCATATTTCCGGTTTTTGAAAGGGCGAATCAATATGGGGGATATCACCTTTGTTGATCTGATGGGCGTACCTGACAATGAGCGATTCCCTGGCCTGCCGGAAAATCTGGGTGAGCCTGAAACAGGGGATGCATCCGCAGTCGATCATATCCCGCAGCACATTTCCGGGTCCCACGGACGGCAATTGGTCTGCATCGCCGATAAAAAGAACCTGGCCGTGAGGCGGAACCGCCTTCAGCAGGGACGCTGTCAGGCTGATATCCAGCATGGAACATTCGTCAACAATCAGAAAGTCGGTATCCAGGGGGTTTTCCTGATTTTTATTGAATTGTCCCATCTTCCATTCCAGCAGACGATGGATGGTTTTGGATTCTTTTCCGATGACATCCATCATGCGCTGGGCTGCCCGTCCGGTGGGAGCCGCCAGCAACACTTTTTTATGCATGGCTTCAAGCAGCTTCACCAGCACCAGGGTTGTCGTGGTTTTACCGCAGCCGGGACCCCCGGTCAGAATAGAAAAATTTTTACCGGTAATATTTTTGATGGCATTTTCCTGCTCAGGGCTAAGGGAAATTTTTTGTCTCTGGCTGTAACCGGTGATCCATTGCTCAACCCGTTGCTCGTTGACTGCTGATAGACCCTTTATGTCGGATATTTTTTGAGCCACATACTGCTCGTCAAAGTAAAGGGACCGGGAATAAAAGCAGCGCTGGGCAGACCCTTGCGGCGAGGTGCTTTCACGCACCATGAGATCCCGGCTTTGTTCCATCTGTCCCAGGAAGTAAGCCAGGTGATCGCCCATATCCAGTTCTAATAATGTTTTCACCTGGGATGCGATCTGGGGCTCGGTGAGGTAGCAGTGGCCTAAATCCCGGCCCGCGGCCAGAACATGCCGGATGCCGGCCATGATTCTTTTCGGGCTGTCTTTGGCCAGACCGATGCTCAGCGCAACCTTGTCGGCTGAAAAAAATCCGATACCGTAAAAGTCATGGGCCAGGCGGTAGGGGTCTTCGGTGACGCAGGAAATGGCATTATCGCCGTATTCCTTATAAATACGCACGGCAAAAAGGGTGCTGATGCCATGGGACTGCAGGAACATCATGACCTGCCTGATGGCCCGGTGTCGTATCCAGGCCTCGCTGATGGTGGTCAATTTTTTCGCTGCGATTCCGGGTACTTGCGTAAGTTTTTCAATGTCGGTTTCAAATATGGTCAGCGTTTGATCGTTAAAATGGGCAACGATTTTTTTGGCGGTTTTAGGGCCCACGCCTTTGATGAGACCTGATCCCAGGTATTTTTCCAGGGCCGCAGCAGTGGCCGGTTTTTTTTCAATGGCTGTTTGAGCCTTGAACTGGCGGCCGAATTTGGGATGCATCATCCAGTTGCCCTGAAATTCCATGGTGGCGCCGGCAAACACCCGGGTCTGGTGTACAATTACTGTTTCCTGCTGTCCGTGTGCGGCAAAGGTTGAAACGCGCAGGACAGACCAGCCGTTGTCGGGATTATGATAGGTGACCCGATCCACAATGCCGCGGATCGATTCGGTAATGACGCTACTATGATCTCGGGCTGGTGGTTGCATAAACAGAATCGGCTCCCGTCAAGCTTGAATTAAGCGGCAAATGACGCTATACAATGCATTAAATAAAAGTTAATGATACCGTCGGTTCCGGTAAAATGCAAGGAATTGACAAAACACAAAGAAGGATAGCGCAGGGGAAAAGGAGAAAATTGATGGATTCAAAAACACCGACCCGGGATGAGGCCTTGGCCTTGCTGGAAAAATACAATCAAAACCAGAGTCTGATCAAACATGCCCTGGCCGTGGAGGGGGTCATGCGCTATTGTGCCCGCCAGAGGGGTGCCGACGAGGAAAAATGGGGTATTGTCGGGCTGGTGCATGATCTGGATTACGAACAATACCCGGATCAGCACTGCATTAAATCCAGGGAGATCCTGGAGGCGGAAAACTGGCCCGAAGAATATATCCGGGCCGTTGTCAGCCATGGCTGGGGGCTCTGTTCGGATGTCAAACCCGAGTCGGAAATGGAAATGGTTCTCTTTGCCATCGACGAACTGACCGGCCTGGTGGCCACCACGGCCCTGGTGCGGCCATCCAAAAATGTGATGGACGTTAAACCCAAGTCGGTAAAAAAGAAATGGAAGGACAAGCGCTTTGCCGCCGGGGTAGACCGTTCCATTATTGATAAGGGGGCGGAAATGCTCGGGGTGGATCGAAACGAATTGATCGAAGCCACCATCAAAGGCATGCAGGATGTGGCCCATGAGATCGGGCTTGGCGGGGTATAAGGTGTGTCATGACCGATTTTTACGAAAAAAAGTATGCGGCCTATCACAAAAGAACGTTTCTGATTGATCCGACACCCTGGCTGGAACCTCTGGCCGCCCGGTTGGCGAGGGGTTCCAGGATACTGGATGTGGGTTGCGGCAGTGGCCGGGATCTGGCCTGGCTGAAAAAGCGTGGTTATGTGGTGACCGGTTTTGAAAGATCGTCCGGCCTGGCCACACTTGCCCGGGAAAATGCCGGGTGTGAAGTTATCGAAGGTGATTTTGCAACCTTTGATTTTTTGGACATGGCAATGGATGTCATTGCCATGTCCGGCGCTTTGGTGCACCTGCCGTACGCAGATTTTCAGGGTGTTTTCCAAAATATCATCGGGGCCCTGGCAAACCGGCCCGGTCCCCCCTTTGCGCCTCTCATATCAATTTCTCTGAAAGAGGGGAGGGGTGTTTACAGGGATCCGGATGGGCGCACATTCTACCTGTGGCAGGATAAGGCGTTACGAAAAATATTTTCTATCTGCGGTTTTATTGTACTTGATTTTAAACGCAGACCATCGGCCTTGGGATCGGGTGACATATGGCTTTCGTATCTACTTGAAAAACAGCCGGGTTGATTTGTATAATTGAAAAATGAATAGTGAGAAATGAATAATGAAGGGATTCTATCGATTTAATAAGAAAGACAGAGCGGCCCGTCCGCCTTGCCTGAGCGAAAGCGATGGCGGGCAGGAGCGAAACCACAACTATTCAATTTTCACTAGTCACTAGTCACTTTTCTTACTGTACTTTCGGGTATATTATGATAGATAGCATCGTCATGTCGAATCAAAATACCCTATTGCCGCCTGAACCCTTGAACCGGACGATTGTCTGGCAGGTCGCCATTTTAGCCTTGTGCCGCCTTGTTATCAACACGGCGCGCCGGTTTGCCTACCCTTTTGCTCCGGTGTTGAGCCGCGGTCTGGGCGTTCCGCTGACTGCCGTTACTTCAATCATCGCAATGAATCAGGGGACAGCCCTTCTGGGCGTTATCGTCGGCCCCCTGGCCGACCGGATGGGGTATCGCCGTATGATGATGACCGGTATGGGCATGCTTGCCGTCGGTATGCTGCTGGGCGGTTTTTTACCGTTTTACTGGGCTGTTTTTATTTCCCTGGTGATTGCCGGACTCGGTAAAATAATTTTTGATCCCGCGGCCCAGGCCTATATCGGGGACCACGTTCCTTATCATCACCGCAGTCGCATCGTTGGATTCCTGGAGATGAGCTGGGCCGGATGCACCCTTGCCGGTATCCCCCTGATTGGCATTCTTATCAGGTATTTTAACTGGCATGCCCCGTTTCTGGCCATGGGTGGGCTGGGGCTTATCGGTTTTTCTGCCATTACCGTTGCACTGCCGCCTGACAGGCCTGTCCATGGCAGCGGCAGCGGATTTTCCACTCTGGTGAAATCCTGGCATTCTCTGGCACATCAGCGGCCTGCGCTGGGTGCCATTGGTGTTGCTTTTTTTGTCAGTATTGCCAACGACAATTTATTTGTTGTCTACGGGGCCTGGCTGGAACAATCTTTTCAGCTCAGTCCCGTGGCTATCGGGCTCAGTACCATTGCCATCGGTATCGCGGAATTAAAAGGCGAGGTGTTGACGGCTTTTTTTTCAGACCGTATCGGTTTAAAACGCGCGGTACTGGGCGGTATCGTGCTGTCGACACTCAGCTACGGCATGCTGCCGCTGGTTGGCAACAACCTGGTGTCGGCCCTGATAATTCTGTTTTTAATTTTTCTTTTTTTTGAATATATGGTTGTCAGCTTTATGGCGTTATCCACGGAACTGATTCCAGAGGCCAGGGCGACCATGATGGCCGGTGTCTATGCATCTGGGGGAATGGGGCGGATAATAGGCGCCCTGATGGGCATTCCCGTCTGGCAGTGGGGCGGCATTCAGGCCACGGCGGGAGTCTCGGTTCTGATCAGCACCATGGGTCTAATATCGCTTGCCTGGGGTCTGAAAAAGGGGCGGGAGATTTAGGCGCTTATTTTTTTTCGAAAACAAAGGAGTTATGCAAAATGTTGAGAAAAGATCAGGAAATCACTGAACAATCTGCAATTGAATCGGTTATCCGGGCATCGCTTGTCTGCCGTTTGGCGTTATCAGACAAAGACCGGCCCTATATCGTACCCCTGTGCTTTGGCTATGAGGATAACACGCTTTATTTTCACAGCGGCGTAAAGGGCCGGAAACTGGAAATTTTGGGGAAAAATCCGAATGTCTGCTTTGAATTTGAAGTCAACGTGGGTGTTTTAAAAGCGGAAGAGGCATGCAGCTGGAATATGCAATATCAAAGTGTCATCGGTTTCGGGAAAGCTTCTTTTCTGGAAGATATTGAGGAAAAACAGAAGGCCGTCGGTATTATCGTACGGCAGTATTCAGACAAAACGCTTCAACTGCCCGATGCGACGTTGAGAAAAACTATTGTTATCAAGGTTCCCATAGACAGTATGACAGGGAAGCGTTCCAGTGTGGAGTGAAGGCAAAGGACAGGGGACTGAGTTCTTTCAAACCGTTGCCTAATCATTCTTTTCACTAAGCATAGCGATCCGCAGCCGGTAGCCCGTGTATTTTGCCAGTGTCGTAACGGCCGCGTCACAGGTGCGAAAAATCGGCAGACCGTCTTTTCCCATGGTTTCGGCCATGGGTTCGTAGAGGCGGCCGGCATCGATAACGCCGATGACGGGTTTGGCAGTGCGCCGGGCAAGCTGCGGCATGCGTACGGCAATACTTTCAGGCGATGCCAGGGATTCGTTTTTCCGCTTATTGTCAGGCAGTGTCTGAACGGCCGGTGAAAAGGGGTCGAGCCCGACAATAACGCTGTCCACACCCGGATCGCTGTACAGTGTTTCCACCACCTGTGTGTGAAGTTCATCATCGGCGGCCGGGTTTTTTGTCGACAATGCATACGCCTCTGACATCGGATTTATGCACGATGTATGATGATACAATTTTCAGTACCACTTTTTTCCCGGGGAAGGCCGCAATCTCCTCGTTGCTTAAACGGTTGTTTTTTTTAAGAAAACAGGTACACGGGGTGCTTTCCGCTCCGGATTTATCCAGCAGATCATAGGTTTCATACTCGAACAGGCTCTTCCGGCCATCGCTTTCGGCAATGGAAAAAATCTGGGTTATGCGGTCATAGTCGATGTTGATTTTCATGTTATTTAGAATAATTATTTATAACAAGAGCCTGATGTCTGAAATTGTTATTTCTCCAATTCTTCCTTAATCGCCAGCCCTATCTTTTCCAACATAACCGGCTTTTTTATGTATCGGCCCACACCTAATTTTTGGGCTGCCTTCATCTCCTCTGTTTCAGCGAACCCACTGATTATGATAGCCTTTTGATCCGGGTGAATTTTTATTATTCTCTCATATGTTTCACGACCGTTTATACCCGGATCCATAATCATATCAAGCAATAGTAAATCCACGGTATTTTCTTTCAAATATTCAACAGCTTCCTCTCCACTGGAAACGGCTTTGGTTGTATAGCCAAGTCTATCCAGCATTCTGCACGATATCTCTCGCTGGTTTTCCATATCATCAACAACCAGAATAGTTTCTTTGTTTCCTTTGTAGTTTTCAATGGGTATGGGCAAATTTTTATCCGATATTTTATCTCTTGTTATTGGAAAGTATAACTCAAATGTCGTGCCGTTCTTGCCGGTTTTCACATCTATGTAGCCTTTGTGATCCTGTACAACATTCCAGACGACAGCAAGCCCTAAACCGGTGCCGCTTCTGCCCATTACCTTTTTTGTATAGAACGGTTCAAATATTTTCTTGAGATCATCCGATGATATTCCCGGGCCATCGTCTGATACAGCCAGAACGACGTATTCACCGATGTTTATATCCTCATATCCCCTCAAGGGTCTGTCTATATATCGGTTTGTAGTGGCTATGGTAACACTGCCGCTTCCCTCAATGGCTTCCGAGGCATTTGACACCAGGTTCATTAAAGCTTTTCTGATATGAACATCAGACCCGCTTATGTTAAACAAGTTCGTATCGAGGTTGGACCCGACCGTAACTGTAGGATGAAACTGTTTAATTTTTTTAAATTCCGCAGCTTCTAAATAGTCGCTTATCAGATCATTTAAGTCCACTGGTTCTCTCGTGATAGCTACGCCCCTTGCTACTGTTAACAGATCCTGGACAATGGCGGCAGCCCTGTTTCCTGATTCCCTAATTGTCTCGATAGGTTTTCTGAGGTTGCTGTCTTCAGGCAGATCCAACAAAAGTAACTCCGGATAGCTGACAATTCCCGACAGGATGTTATTTAAATCGTGGGCCACACCACCTGCCAAAAGTCCCATGGATCCCATTTTCTTTGATCTGGCCAGTTTTTCTTCGCTCCTCCTCAGCGCCTCCTCAGCATGTTTGCTCGTGGTGATATCCTCCACAATTGCAATGTGAAAGTTAGGCTGCTCGCCTTTCTCCCACATCGGTGATACCGTAATTTTAACCCATACGATAGAGCCATCTTTGCGATAATATCGCTTCTCCAGTGTGAACTCCCGGATTTTGCCTTCCAAAAGCAACTTCATGTTGTCCATGTCTTTTTGAATATCGTCATGGTGGGTTATTTCCTGAAAAGACAGTTGTTTGATTTCCTCAAAAGTATAGCCTGTGATGTCACAATACCGTTGATTAACCTGTATATACTCACCGTTTTTGGAATCGCACAGGGTCACGCCTACAGCCGCTTGCTCAAACATGACCCTGAATTTTTCTTCACTCTTCCGCAGCGCCTCATTCTTGATTTTTATTTCATTTGTTTTTCTTCTAACCTGTATTCTTGATATGATAATAACAAGAATGAAGACAATAAGCAAAACACCGATACTTTGAATTACTGTTTTAAAAAACCCGGGTAATACCGGAACTTTCTTTTCAGCTATTTCCGTTTCAAAATATTTTTCCAGCAGCTGGTAATAAGGTGAGTTTCCATCCTGCATAAATTTTTTCATATAATCGTTTATTTTTTTTACAAGCACTGGGGTTTGTTCGCCCTCTTTCGGAAAAGCAAATTTTATATTAATTGGCTGGAAAATAATGGGTGTTTTTTTAATATTAAAATTCTTTGCGTTTTTATTCCCGAAATTCCGATTTGTTATCCCGGCATCGGCCTTGTTTTCTTCTATCGCCTTAAATACTTCCGTATAATTATCCAGTTCCAAAAAAGTGCAATTTAAATTGAATTCGAGGGCGATTTTTTTTAATCCACCAGCGCCTTCTATGTTGACACTACCTTTAAGGGCGGCGATTTTTTTGTTTCTCAGATCGGTTATGGATTGGATTTTCGTTTTCTTTTTATTGACATACACCCTTGTCCAGCTCATGAGAACAGGGGCTTCAGAGAATGTATAGAGTTTATTACGCTTTTTTGTAAATGCCACATCCGGCATTATAGCTATCTCTTTATTTATTAAATGGCCGAGTCCCTCACTCCATGTCCCCCAGATATATTCTATCTTCCAGTTTTCTGTTTTAGCCATGCACTCTATGAGATCAGGCCAGAATCCGGAAACCTTGCCGTTTTCATTCATAAAGATTTTAGGGGAATTCGCGTAAGCACCGACCTTTACCGATATGGGGTTGCTGCCGGCGTTAACATCAATTGTAAAAAAGAAACTTGTTAAAATGAATACCAGGATGAGAACAACAGGCAAACGGAAGATTCGTCTTACGCGCCGAACGTTTTTACGAAATCTTATAAATGATTCTTTTATTCCCATTGGTTTTTCTCTCCAAGGTATTCTTTTTTGCTCTGGGGCATGTCATCATCATCCTGGAATGCATCGGTCCAGGACATTCTTTTAATTGCCCGGATCATATGATCACCCTGTTGCCTGCGGTATTCAATCTTCAGCGATTGTTTTTTTTTGCGTATTTGTCAAAGAAAAGCTGTGATTTATAAAAGAGAGTAACACAACGATTGCTTTTTGACCAGACACGCGGATGATTTATTATCGGTTTTATGTCAAAACGTCATGCTTATCCGGCGTTATTACTGGGATAGAAACAGATTTGGTTGATCGGCTATGGCGGGTTGTGATTTTCATTCTGGCTGGCCTGAATGGCCTGCCTATTCATAGGGGGAGATTGGCTGTTTATTTTTTGTCAGATGCGGGTACCACAATCTCAATCCGTAATAAAAATAGATTAAAAAGAGGCAGGGACGTAACCGACCCTGCCTCTTTTCAATATTATCCTAATCCGATCATTTTTAATGCCTCTTGAGCTTCAAAGAACACATTAATTTCATAGATATAACCCGGAATGCCAAAATAACTGACACACCGGTCGGTAACAAATTCAATTCCTTCAGCGACCTTTGATTTGTCAAGTTCATAAATCTCGAGCGCCTGAATGCCATATTCTTTCATGCCTTTAATGTATGGTCCTTTCAAGGTCATAAAATCGGGCACTGGCGGTAATTCGAGAAAACGTTTGCCAACATCACTCGCACTCTCTTGAGGAAATGATATATCGCTAATGATAACCATTTTTTTCTCCTTTCATGATATAGCGTTTATAATCGGTAAATATAGTTGAGCATCGGGAAGACAGCCTCCAGAGAAAAATTTCTGGAGGCTTTGCATGGGCAGTTTTAAAATCAGTCTTTTATGAAATGCTTTCATTTTGAATTTTTTGAGTCGCTTTTTTTTATATAGATAGCTCTACAGTAATGGATGCCCCAACATCCTGTGAATTGAATATGGTTGTTCTCCTATTCTACGGACCTTGCATCAAATAATCACGCCTTTAATCTCTCCACGGTTTCGTCAGCGCTACTCGTAGAAATTTCCAGGGCAGGTGCTCTGCTCATAGTTCCGCCTGTAAGCTGCATTTCCAGAGCGGCTGCCGCCATCGCCTCATCGCTATCGCACTCTATGATGGAGGCGGATACGAAACCAGTATCTATTTCAGCAAGAAAAAAGATTTAGAAGCTAAAAACCCGATTCATCGATTAGTAGAAATAACAAAGGAGATTTTATAAGATTACAATAAATTTAAATTCTATTTAATAAACCTTTAAACAGCAGGAGAGATAACATGAACGATCAGGGACAGCCAGGACAAATTGATTTTACCGTGGACCGGACCAACCTTTATCGTGAAGAATCCATAACCGACCTCAAGGTCGCTTCCATCCGGCGGATGATACCGGCAAAATCCGATGGAACGGAAGACACCAGTCGAGCATCTGTATTTATCGGGCATACACAGCTCATGTCCCCGGATGGGCCCCTGCCCATACAATCTCAACTGGCGGCAAACAATATTGAAGAGGCATTGGATGTCTTTCCCGAGGTCACGAAAAAGGCATTGGGTGAGGTGGTGGAACGAATTAAAAAAATGCAGGCAGAACAGCAGCAACAGCAGCCACAGCAGAAAAAAGAATCAAGAATTATCATGCCAGGCCAATAAATAGAAAAAATTATATCCGAACCTTATTCTCCCTGGCTTGGGAGAATAAGGCCCATTACCCATCCGGACCACAAGTAACCGGTCCTCACTTCAATAAATCTTCTAAACGGCATGACTGATCTGAAGCTTGTGGAACCTAACCCGGATAAACCGGTGCTGTTGAAAAGGCGTACGCCGCAAATCACAAACACCAAATGCCAAATAAATTTCAAATCACAATGTCCAAACCTCAAACAAGATCAAAAAACCATTTAATTAACCCCATATAGTCTTGAATTGCTGTGCATAATGATTTCTCCCTGTTTTGGAAATTGCAATTTTAATCATTGTGTTTTTTTTTGACATAAAAAACAAGAATTACAGAATTTAGCTACTAAATGATACCTGCGTAGGTCTCTTTGCGGAAGCACACTTTCTCGGTGGCCTCCCCCCAGCGTTTTCTTTGTTCAAGCCGCCGGATCAACATATCGCCGTTTTTGACCACCCGTCCGCCCACCACGTCGACGCCGCGGGCAAACAACGGATCCGGGAAATATCCAGCCGTGGGACCGACGACTGAAATCAGCGCATCCTGAGAACAATGGTTCAAAACATCGTCCAGTGAATTGTTTAAAATCGTCGTACTGGTACACAGTACTTTGTTACAGG
>Ga0307991_1003030_pt1 | contig 11095 bp, 8 predicted proteins | sample EllFjometagen131_FD_203146 | JGI IMG/M metagenome (GOLD analysis project Ga0307991, IMG submission 203146) | Marine microbial communities from Ellis Fjord, Antarctic Ocean - #131 | ecosystem: Environmental > Aquatic > Marine > Unclassified | place: Southern Ocean | collected 2014-10-08 | reverse complement strand
TAGGCCTGCGCATCCGTTTCTGGACTAAGTTGTACCATTCCAAATGGGCGTGTTGCTCCAGGGAAAGTGTGTCCCATATTTTTTGTACCTACAAATGGATTTACATATTGGATGAAATTTTTACTTTCTTGTGCAGAAAGCAAACCAAAGCTTAAGCTAAAGATAGAAATTGTAAGATATTTTTTGAAAGACATAATAAAGACTAAATTTTCGGCAATTTAGCACTTATGTTTCTGGCACAAAAGGAAAATTTAAACTAACTGGCTTGTTCGTATGCTTTATTTTCAGCCTTTACCAGAACGTTTTGTAAAGGTTTGAAACGATTTCGAATAAGTGACCATTTGGCTGGGTATTGTTCTAACAATTTGATTATTCGGCTATTATGATGTTTTAATTTATCAGATATTGCTGATGCCGTAATTGGTTTTTCAAATTGATGTCCAACATTAGCACTGGTGAGTTTCCATCCTAATTTAATCACTGTTTGTGCTGATTGTTCCATATCATTCAGAAAATCATAGGTTTTAGAATGGGTGTGTTTTACATTTTCTTCTGAAAGTGTTTCTGTAGAAGAAAGCGGGATATGCATTTCCTTTGAAGGACTAAAACTAAAATAATCCGTTTTCAAAGTATGCTCTAATTTTCCTGTACCAAAATTTAATGTTTTAGCCATTGTCATAGCCCTACTAAGCTGTTTTTTCAAATCAAAAACAGTCCCTGAAAATTCACCTATATGTTCTTTAGATTCTTCCGAAAGATAAAAAACATCTTTGCTATTGTGGCTTATTTCATTGATTAAAAATTCAGTAAGCTGAATAAGATTTCCTCTATTTCTCGTTTTTAAGTTAGTATTTTCCAGTTCGGTTTGGTACTTGCTATCCAAAATATAACGCGTTTGCTCATTAAGTAATCGTAAGCTTTGTTGATTGTGTTTTACGGAATTTAACTGAAATTTTATACTATTATAAAGCAGATGTCCAATAATTGCCTTGTTGGAGGTTGATAATACCTTGTCGCTGAGACTTAACCCAAAATCACTTGTGTTTTTTCGAAAATAGAAAAGAAAAACATCCTTTGAAAAATCTGTGGAATTGGGAAATGAAAGACATAAAACATGGCTATCCATCTCCGAAAATAGATCTTGTTTGAGATCCGTGCTTCGCTTATTTGCATAGGGTATATTATTGATTCCTAGCCAATTCTGACTATTTTGCTTTCGTCTGAACGCATTGAAGGTATCCACGGATTCCCTATCAAAATCAAGTTGAAAAGCTTGTTGATTATTCATTTCACGTTGTACGCTGTGAAGTTCTGTTTTTGCATTTTCAACATTATAAAACAATAAATCTACACGTTCAATTCCAGGCAAGCTTTGCAAGCTATCGCCCAAAACGACTAAATAAGGATTATCAAGAAATGTAAATAACTCCTGCAATGTTGTTTAAGTTTATTTAAATTTTTGAGTAAAAATACATTAATTATTAAGTGAACGCAAGAAAATATCAATATAATTAAGTTTTTTATTAAGATATAATTATAAATCTTAAATGTATATTAAGAAAAACTAAAAGTCTTAAATGTCTTTATTAATCAATGGTGAGCTAGTATTTTTGCGAAAAATAGTTTTACTATGCTATTATATTTAGTAAATTAATTAAGAAACTGATAAATAATTAAAGTAATGGCCAGAGGGATAATCGAATTAATAGAAGAGAATAAAAAGCGTTTTTACAGAGGTGAGATTCGGAATTATCTTTACGATGAGCCTCTGTCATCCAGAGAGATTAAAAAAAATCCGGTGAAAGTCACTAGTTCAACTGTTATTCCTAATCAATCTTCTTACTGGGAAAACTTAATCGTTTTTGGTAGACGATTCACAGAAGAACTATTCTATGAGCCTGTAAAATAATGAATCTAAAAAGAGAATGAATATTCAATTTAATTTTTAAAAACTTTAATATTTCAGCTTTTTTGATTCTATAATAGCTTTTTAGATCAAATAGTTTCACAATAATTAAGCGTATTCTCCTTTTTTTTGTAAATTGTTGCCGAAAGACAAACTAGTTTAATTGGGTTAACTTGATACCGAAAATGAAAAGAATATTCATTCTATTAATTTTACTTAATTCATTATCACTTTTTTCACAAACTGTCGAAAATAATCGTTTGGATAGTTTGATGGTATTGACTACTAAATATAGTGGCTCACAACTCGTTGACGTATTTATTGAGATAGCAGAATTGCAGGGGGCTCACAACCAAGAGCAAGCTCACCAATCCGCCGATGAAGCCATTCGCTTAGCGAATCAAATAAAATACCCTAAGGGAAAAGGGAAAGCTTATTTAGTAAAAGGAACGATTTGTAATTTCACTAACAATCCGATTACTAGTTTACGACATTTTAAAAAAGCAAAAGAGATATTTTTGGAGACTAATGATGCTTCTGAATTAGCCTCTGCTTATGTGGGAATAGCTGATAGTTATGCTCAGCAGGCTCTTTTTGATACGGCAAGTGAAGAATATAAAAAAGCCATTTTAATTTTTGAAGATATTGGTGATTATAAATCATTGGCCAATGCATTTTATAAGTCAGGTACTAACTTTAATATGGTAGACGACTATTATAAAGCATTAATTTCTTTTCAAAATGCAGAGAAATATTACGAGGCAATAAATGACCTGTATGGTCTAAACATTACAAAAAATTCAATTGGAATTGTCTGGTTTTATTTAGGGAACTTTAAAGAAGCTTTAAAGGTTTGGACCGAGTATGAAAATGCTATGCGTGAAATAGAAGATTGGGGTCGTGTAAGTGCTGCTTTGAGTAATAAAGGCCTAATCTATAATCAATGGGCAGAGTACAATGAGGCTTTATCAACATTTAGTGAAGCACTCGAATTAGCAGAAAGAGCTGGCCAAACCTCAAATATAGCCGGAATTTATAATTCAATGGGAAATGCTTTTCATTTCTCAGGTAATTATGAAAAATCTTTTGAGTATTATCATAAATCTGTGGAATTAGGAGAAAAATTAGACTCAAAACAAACGATTTCGATTGGTTTGCACAATATTGGCGAATTGCATCTGAATTTAGGCAATACCGATTCTGCTTTATACTATGTTGAAAAATCATTACAGATAGAAAATACACTTTTCAATAAAGTTGGTATTGCTGAAACAAAGGCCACTATGGGCGAAATTTATCTGGCACTTAAGAAAAAAAGCCTGGCTTTTTCCTTCTTAAAACAAGCGGAAGAAGTATTTAATGAAGTGGATAATATTCGCGGTTTGGCTGATATTTATCAAAAATACGGACAGGCTTATGCCGATATTGGAAATGATTCGCTTACAGTTTATTACTTGAATAGAAGCAATGAAATTGCCGAAGAAATTGACCTTAAAAAGTTGCAATTTGAAAATCATCTTTTTTTATCCAATTATTTTGAAAAAGATAAAGACTATAAAAAAGCTTTGTTGCACCAGAAGTTATATCATCAGTTAAATGATTCCATATTTAATCAGAAAACACTCGATAAAACAGCTTACCTAACTATAAAATTAGAAAAAGAGGCACAGGACAATGAGCTAATAGAGATGCAGCACGCACAGGAAAAGATTAATTATCAAAATAAAATTAGAATTTACCTAAGTTCCTTTGTTTCCCTATTACTTTTCGTTCTGGCTATTTTCATTTATTTGCGCTTTTTAGCTAATAGAAGAGCGGCCAGAAGGTTGGATAAAGAATACCAAAAAGTTCTTGAAAGTGAGGAAAAAATTAAAGCTCTTATTGATGCCTCACACGATATGGTTCTATTAATCGATAGGCAAGGAAAAATTGCATCTGCAAATTCAAAAGCAGAACTAATGTTACATAAAAGTAATTCTTTGAATGGATTTGATTTCAATGAGGTTTTTCGCCCTCTCTTTAAAGATCAATTTAAGCCTCATATTGCGATAGTTCTGAGTTTGAAAAAAAGTCATAGTTTTAGCTTGGGATCAATTGATCAAAAATCTTATGAAATAACCATTAACCCTGTATTTAAAGATAATACCGATGTAAGCGGCCTGGCAATGTATATGCAAGATGTTACAGATATTTTAATTGCTCGCAATGAAAAAAAGAAACTCGAAAATCAGTTGTTTCAAATGCAAAAACTGGAATCGATAGGAACAATGGCTGGAGGAATTGCCCACGATTTTAATAATTATTTGGGCACAATATTGGGTTATAGCAGTATGGGCTATGACGATACAGAGGAAGGTACTGCTATTAGAAGGTATTTTAATCAAATTATCACAGCATCAAAATCGGCTCAACATACTGTTCAAAAGATACTTACGTTTAGCCGTAAGGATGAAACCAAAAAAGAAATTATCGTTAATTTGGTGAGGGTAGCTTTGGAAACAATTGAAATGATTGAATCCACTAAACCAAAAGAGGTACAAACTGTTTCAGACTTCAGTTCAACATCCGTAGAAATAATGGGCGATTCTGTTGAAATTCAACAAGTGTTTATCAATTTGTTTAACAATGCTTTTCAAGCTTTGGAAGGTGTTGAAAAAGCAATGCTTGAGTGTAAAATTGGAACGGTCGTTTTTAAAAACGAGCATAAATCACTTTTACAAAATCTAAAAAGCAATAAATTAGCTTGCATTTCCGTTAGTGACAACGGTATGGGAATGTCTGAACAAGTTTTAAACAGAGTGTTTGAACCTTTCTTCACAACTAAAAATGTTGGTAGCGGAACAGGTTTGGGATTGTCTGTTGTTCATGGAATAATTAAAAATCATCATGGCGAATTATTTGTAGAATCAATTTTGGGAAAAGGGACTACATTTTATATTTATTTGCCAGCAGTATCATAAAAAAGGAGAGAAATGCAAAAGAAGATTTTAGTGATTGACGATGACCAGCAATTTAGAACGATGCTGGTTGAGATGCTAGAGCGAAAAAATTACCAAGTCATTAGCGCCAGTGATGGTGAAGAAGGGATTATTATTTGGCAAAGTTTAAATCCTGATCTGGTGATAACCGACATAATTATGCCAAATAAAGAAGGTATTGAAACTATTCTAGAAATGAAAAGATTGAATAAAGATGTTAAAATTATTGCTATTTCTGGAGGAGGAAGAACAAACGCTCAGGATAATTTACTATCAGCCAAGCTTTTAGGGGCTTCAATAATTATATCTAAACCTTTTGAAAGTAATGAATTAATTTCTGCAGTCCGGAAATTGATCGGCGACTAAGATTTTTTTTTAACAAATCTACTATGAATAAATCCAATGTGAATTCACTTAAGATATTTAAAACTGTTCTATTAGCCATTCTATTTCTTTTTATAAGCAATACTTATGCTCAGAGTTTTTATTTTCCATCAAAAATTTGGGAATCTAAACCCGCGAATGAATTGGAAATTAATGAAAAAGCATTGAAAAACGCGGTGAAGTTTGCAGAAGAAAACGAATATAAAGGAGCACATGATCTAAGGATTGCAATTTATGAAGGTTTTAAAAATGAGCCATTTATAGATATTTTAGGACCAACGAAGCATAGGGTAGAACCAGCAGGGTTAATTATAAAAGAGGGTTATATTGTGGCCCAATGGGGCGATTTAAATCGAGTAGATATGACTTTTAGTGTGACCAAAAGTTATCTTTCAACCGTTTTTGGACTGGCATTAGATAAAGGACTTATATCTAATTTAAATGACAAAGTAAGTACTTATGTCTGGGACAATACTTTTCAAGGACAACACAACGAATCTATTCAATGGAATCACCTGCTAACTCAGTCTTCTGATTGGTCAGGAACCCTTTTCGGGCAACACGACTGGGCCGACAGACCACCAAAAGAAGGTAATATTGATGATTGGAAAAATAGAAAACTCAATATTCCAGGAACTGTTTTCGAGTACAACGATGTTCGCGTAAATGTGACGGCTTTTGCACTTCTTCAAGTTTGGCGTAAACCATTGCCACAAGTTCTGAAAGAGCAAATTATGGATCCAATAGGAGCTAGCACAAGCTGGCGCTGGAATGGTTATAAAAATAGCTGGGTTATATTGGATGGTCTTTCTGTTCAATCAGTGAGCGGAGGTGGACATTCCGGTGGTGGAATGTTTATCAATACTTATGATCAGGCTCGATTTGGTTATTTGTTCCTGCGAAATGGCAATTGGAATGGCAATCAACTTATCTCAGAAGAATGGGTGAAAGCTGTTCAACAACCAAGTCTGGCCAATAAAAGCTATGGATATATGTGGTGGCTGAATAAAGGAAACAGACAAATGGAAGGCGTTCCAGAAAACTTGTTTTATGCTTCCGGATTTGGTGGAAACTATATTTTTATCGATCAAAAAAACGATCTTTTAATTGTAACACGATGGCTAGAGCCTTCAAAAAGGGGAATTTTTCTAAAAAAAGTGTATCAAGCTTTGGATTGATTTAATCTATATGGTTAATAAAAAACACTGCGAATAATCGCGGTGTTTTTTTTATCATCACTTTCTTTATAAGTGTTAATTGTAAAGGGTATCATATCAAATTGATAATATATAGATGTATTACATATGAAAAAATCAACCTAATTTTTTTTTGTTTGTTAATAATATAACATATATTTGAGCAGCCAAAAACCTGAATTGCAACCAGAACCGAGAGGTTCATAAACGTAAATTAACTATGGACAATTCATCCAATGGGTGCTGTATGGGTTATTTTATGCAAAATAGCTCAAGAGAATTAAATTTTGGCAAATTTAATTCTATTTTCAAAAAAAGTGTCATACTATTAATTCTGGCCTCGCTTATTTCGCCCTCATTATTTTCGCAAGAATTCGGAATTAAATGGAAGGGATTTGTAAAAACTGATTATTTTTTCGATTCACGACAAACAGTAGATGTACGTGAAGGACATTTTCATCTTTATCCCCAAAATGAATTATTGGGAAATGAGGGTGAAGACATAAATGCAAGTCCCAGCTTAAATATGCTTTCTATTCAATCTCGACTAACTGGCATTATTACAGGTCCTGAATTTCTGGGTGCTAAATCTTCAGGTGTTCTAGAAGGTGCATTTTTTGGGCATAGCAATGGCGATATAAATGGTTTCAGATTACGCCATGCTTTTACTAAATTAAATTGGGAAAATACCGAACTTCTTTTTGGGCAAACCTGGCATCCGATGTTTATTGCTGAATGTTTTCCTGAAGTTATTTCGTTTAATACTGGAGTGCCTTTTATTGTGTTTTCTCGCAATCCTCAAGTTCGCCTGGCCTATAATTTTGGTAAAATAAAAATAACAGCTGCACTTATGTCTCAGCGCGATTTTACAAGTTTTGGTGGATCAACTTCTCTCCGAAATGCCGTCTTACCAGATATGCAATTCCAAATGAGGTATAAAACTAATAATTTCCTAATTGGAGGAGGCGCTGGTTATAAAGAATTGCTTCCTCGACTAGTAACTGATTTAAATTATAAAGCAGATAGTAGGGTTAAAGCCCTTTCTTATATGGCTTATGCTCGATACGATGGTGAAAAATTTGTATTTAAAGCTGAAGGAATATTTGGTGCAAATATGTTCGATGGCGTAATGCTTGGTGGTTATGCACAAAAAGTACCAGGCAATTTAAATGACTATTCAACTTATGATTATCGCGAATATACCGCTATTAATACACTTTCAGTATGGTCAGAAATAATGTCAAAAGGCGACTCAAAAGTGCAATATGGTTTATTCGGTGGATATTCTAAAGATCTTGGATCAAACGATCAGATTTATGATTTTCAATCAACTACATCATATTACAGTAGGGGATCTAATATCGCTTATGTTTACAGAATTTCACCACGAGCAGTTTACACTGAAGGAAAAATGAAATTTGCTGTCGAAACAGAATATACCGTTGCTGGATATGGTGATACAAGGGACAGTTATGGTATTGTACAAGATAAATCAACTGAATTTCCAAACGCAGAAATAAATGATATTTCAAATTTTAGATTACTATTTTCTGCTATATACAGTTTTTAAACATTGACTACTATATTATTATATTCATTATTGCCTTAATCTCTTTTAAAATATTTATAAACTAAATACTTTCATTATGCAACACGAATCAGCAGTTGAGTTAGGAGTTGATCTTGCCTCAAAAAAGAAAGCACGACTAGGAGTTTGGTTTTTCTTTATTTACTTCTTTTTTTACGCTGGATTTGTAGCCATTGGAGTTACAAATTACGAATTATTAGGTAAAAAAGTAATAGGTGAACAAAATCTTGCCGTTGTTTATGGTATAGGACTAATTGTTTTTGCGGTAGTTCTAGGTATAATATATAACTGGCTTTGTACGCGTTACGAAGACGCATTAAATAAGGAGGAAACCATATGATCTACGGAGTCTCATATATAGCAATAGTCTTTTTCCTATTTATCGTTCTTATGGTTCTAGGTCTTTCATTTTATTTTGCACGCAAAACAAAATCTGCTAGTAATTATTATGCTGCCGGTGGACAAATTCACTGGGCTACAAATGGAATTGCCTTTGCAGGTGATTATTTAAGTGCTGCATCATTTCTCGGAATTTGCGGAATGATAGCAATGGTTGGTTACGACGGATTTCTATATGCTGTTGGTTTTTTAGCGGGTTGGATAGTTGCCTTATTTTTGGTAGCTGAGCCTATGAAAAGACTTGGTAAATATACGTTTACTGATGCTTTAAATGCTAAATTTAAAAGTAGGGGAATTACTCTAGTTGCTGCAATTAGTACTTTGGTAATTTCGATATTTTACCTGATACCTCAAATGGTTGGAGCCGGTGCTTTGATAACACCACTTTTAGGATTTCCACATTGGGTCGGCGTTGTTTTAGTAGGTATTATCGTAATTTTTATTGTCGCAACCGCAGGAATGACTTCCACTACTTATGTTCAGTTTATAAAGGGTGGATTACTCATTATTTTCTCAACAATTCTTACTATTTATATTTTTAATAATGGATTAAGCCTAAAACCAGCCATTGGGGATATGGAGTTTCCAGAATATATGGTTCTCGATCCTGAAATTGAAGATGGAAAAATTATTTCTGTTGAGGGATATACTGTTCAGAATCAAATGGAAGTGAAAAGTATACCAATCGTAAAACTTCAAAAAGGTGGAGTAGATCGATGGTTTAATTTGGTTGATATTGATGGAGTTCCCAAACTAGTGGAAATGCTTTCGATTTCAGAAAACGAGAGCGGAAATAAGCTATACAATGGCGAACCAAAAGAAAATCAAAAATTTTACCAGGTGGGTCATATGAGCAAAATCGTGGTAGATGGTAAAGAAGTTGATAAAACTGGTCCTATAGGGCCATTCAAATTTCTTTCTGCTATCGAAGGCGGTGAACTTGTTCGTTTTAGTGAGTTAAAATTCAAGGATAACGATCTAAAAGTGTCTGTCTTTTACCAAAACTTTACGTCAGGTAAAGATTTCTTATTGCCGGGCTTAAAATATAAAATAGGGAAAGGTTCAACGCCTTGGGATAAAATTGACTTTATTTCGCTTATGCTAGCCCTTTTCTTAGGAACAGCAGCTTTACCACATATTCTAATTCGTTATTATACTGTACCAAGCCAGCGCGACGCTCGTAAATCAACGATTTTAGCGATTGGTGCAATTGGTGCATTTTATATATTAACTCTGTTTATGGGACTTGGAGCTGCAGTAAGTGGTGTGTTTGATGTTGAGAGCAGCAATATGGCGGCTCCACTGCTTGCCAGAGGATTCGGTATTGGTATTTTCTCAATAATTTCCGCTATTGCTTTTGCCACTATTTTGGGGACAGTATCAGGTTTAATTATTGCATCTTCAGGTGCTATTGCACATGATTTAATCGATAATTATATGAATAAAAACCAGACGGACAAGCAGAAAGTAAAAGCCGGAAAAATTGCTGCCTTTAGTGTTGGTATTCTTGCAATTGCTCTTGGTATTTCATTTAAAGGAATGAATGTTTCTTTCCTTGTGGGATGGGCATTTGCTGTGGCGGCATCGGCAAATCTGCCTGCCATTTTATTTATCCTTTTCTGGAAAAAAACTACAGCAAAAGGTGTTATTGCTTCTATTTCCACTGGTATTGTTACCGCTTTAGGTATTATTTTAACATCACCAACAATGTGGGATCGCTACGGTTTCGACTCTGCTGATGCTATTCACAGATTAGAAAACCCGGCCATTATTTCATTCACAATTTCGGTCTTAGTTGTATATTTTGTATCACTTGCTACACAAAAAGACAATATCAAAAGACTAAAAGCAGAATCCTAATCTAAAAAAGTTAAAGCCTTGTTAGTAAAATTTGCTAGCAGGGCTTTTTCATTTATTATCAAGAAGGATAAAATGTAATTGCATCTTTTTAATGCAATATGGAGTACGGTTAAAAAATATTCGCGAAATTTGAAGATACGCAATTTAGCATATAGTAATACATTCCAAATTTGAAATAGATTTTCAAATGAAACTAGCCATCATTACGGATATTCACGAAGATCTTATTAGCCTGAAAGAAGCACTAAGACAGATTGAGAAGTATAAGTGCGATGAAATTATTTTTTTGGGCGATATCTCAGGATTTAATCCGCCATATTATACTTACAATGAAACAAAAAACGCGCATGAATGTTTAGCCTTAATCAGGTCGAATTGTAAAACTGTAATACTTGGAAATCACGATATTTATGCGGGAAGTGTTTTTCCAAAAAATTGCTCTTTTTTTAATTTTCCTGACGATTGGTATGAATTGGATTATATGCAAAGGCGCAAATTATCTGATGATGAAATCTGGCTACACGAAGAACACGATCTGGATCCTTTGTATTCTGCTATGGATATAGAATATCTGAAATCTTTGCCTGAATATTCAGTCTTTAGAACGGCCGATTTAAATATTTTGTTTTCGCATTATGCTTATCCAAATTTATCGGGTATTAAAAAGGAATTTTTAGCTTATAAATTTCAATTTCATCAACATTTTAGTTTTATGAACTCGATGGAATGCTCGATTAGTTTTATTGGTCATTCGCATGAAAAAGGCTTTTATACTGTTACAGAA
>Ga0307991_1003028_pt1 | contig 11105 bp, 7 predicted proteins | sample EllFjometagen131_FD_203146 | JGI IMG/M metagenome (GOLD analysis project Ga0307991, IMG submission 203146) | Marine microbial communities from Ellis Fjord, Antarctic Ocean - #131 | ecosystem: Environmental > Aquatic > Marine > Unclassified | place: Southern Ocean | collected 2014-10-08 | reverse complement strand
GAACCAGTATTTTTTTATTAATCCGGACAATGTCACCTATCCTATTGCACTTTGCTATTTTATGACTATAATTATTCTCTAAACTCGTCAGGTTTCCCGGGCCGGAAAAGCCACGCTTGGCGATCCAACAGAAAAAAATGCCTTGTACATATAGCAGCTTGCAATTATTAATTCCATAAAGAATAGTATTTCTTTGCAGGACCAAAGCACAAATACGTATATTCCACCACATATTGTACTCAGATAGCTAAAATTATACCGCCTGTTGTGTTTTTCCCTTTACAGGCTGATTAATTCCTGTTATTTATTACGGTTAAATCTAATATGGACAAAATCGACGCCAAAAAAATACTTTGACCTAAAGACACAAAAGATAAATTTAGACGTCTCGGAATCTCTACAATCTAATGAAAATAACAGGATGTTGAGCCTTAAATATTTAACTCGTGCATGGAATGTTGGAATAATGGCCAGCATTCCATTGTTCCATTATTCCAATTGTGAGCGAAGCGAACTCACTTGAATGAGGTATTGATGTTTAGCATATCCGGCAGATATGAGGCTTGCAGAATTTTGGTAAAACAGGAGATTTAATCGCATGAAACTTAAAAAACTGGAACTCAATGGATTTAAATCCTTTGTTGAAAAAAACAGTATTGAATTTCCTCCAGGTATTTCTGCAGTTGTGGGTCCGAACGGTTGCGGCAAAAGCAATGTCGTAGATGCAATAAAATGGGTTATGGGAGAACAGAGCGTGAAGCAGCTCCGTGGAAAATCCATGGAAGACGTGATATTTTCAGGTACAAACGGAAAATCGGCAGTGAATATGGCAGAAGTCTCCTTAACCCTTGCAAACGACAACGGCCATGCTCCCGAAGAGTTCAAGGACTTTACCGAAATCATGTTAACCCGTCGCCTTTACCGGTCCGGAGAAAGCGCCTACTTCATCAATAAACAACAGTGCCGCCTTAAGGATATACATAATATTTTTATGGGAAGCGGCATGGGGACCAAATCCTATTCCGTGATACAACAGGGAAATATCGGTATAATTACGGATGCCGGACCCGAAGAAAGAAGAGTTTTTATTGAAGAAGCAGCAGGAATTACACGGTACAAGACCCGTAAAAAGGAAGCTCTTCGTAAAGTCCAGGCCACAAACCAAAACCTTTTGCGGGTTACAGACATCATCGCGGAAATAAAACGGCAGATGGCCGGCCTTAAACGTCAGGCCAAAAAGGCCGAACGGTATAAAAAGCATCAAAGGCGCATCAGGGCACTCGATATCGGCATTGCCCTGCATTACTATGATGAATACACTTATAAAATTGATGAAACCGACAGGGTATTAACAAATTTAAAGGATACAGACGTTGAAGATACAACCCGATTGAAAAAGCTGGATGCCGAAGTTGAAAAGATCAAGTTTCAGCGCTCGGAGAAAAATCAGGAGATTTCGAACCAAAAATCCCGCATATTCGAAACCCAGCGCAATATCGACCGCATGGAAAATGATATAGACCACTTTCGTAAAGATGTGGAACGGCTGATGATCGAATGTGGAGAACTTGAGTCTGCTCACAGTACCCTTGAAGAGAAGAACCGGGACTTAACGTCCGAAGTGTCTCAGGTTGAAAGCCAGAATATAAACATTCAGGGCAAAATAGAGACCGCAAGGTCGACCATCGACCGGGAGCGATCCGCCTCGCAAAACATTAAAGATCAAGTCTTTGTGTTGAATCAAGAACTTGAAACATGTAAGGCGGATCTAATGGATCTGGTGGCCCGGGAAGCCCAATACAAAAACATCTATCAAAACGCTACGAGCAACAAAGAAAGCCTTAAAAGACAACTTAAAATCAAAGATGAAGAAGAAGCCTTAACCCATCAGAAAGTGGAAAAACTCCGGGAGAAAAAAGTAACGGCCCAACAAAAATTTGATTCATATAAAAAAGAGATCCATGATTTAAATGATCGTCTCAACAGGGTCAAAAAAAAGCTTGAAGAAAAAAACAAATCTCTTGCTAAGCAGGTGAAGCGGGTTCAAACCGTTGATCTTGAGAGAAACCAGGCCAGGTCATCCTATACGGCATTAAAGAAAATGGAAGACAATTTCGAGTGGTACAAAGACGGCGTTCAAGCCATAATGAAAAAAAACAGGACCCATAAAGGCGGTGTTTCGCCGGGAGAATTAGAAATCCATGACAGCAATGGTATTTTAGGACTGATGGCGGACATCGTGGAACCGAAACCTTCCTATGAAACTGCGGTGGAAGCGGTTCTTGGAGAATCATTACAGTACATTCTTGTCAAGGACCAAAAAGCAGGCATTGGCTCCATCGACTATCTCCAAACAACCGGTGAGGGACGCGGAGGCTTTATCCCTGTCTCTTCTGTCAAAGGCATCGGGTGTGACAGCATGGGGAAACCCGACGCCCAAAAAAGGCTGTTGAACCATGTTTCTGTTAAAGAGGGGTTTGAAAAGGTAACGGAAGCGCTTTTAGGACATGTGGTTGTTACCGCTGATATTGAAGAAGCCATAAAGCTATTCAACAGCAATGGCATATGGCAGACCATTGTTACCAAAGGCGGCGATTTAATTTCCCATCAGGGCATCATGGTTGGCGGCAGTAAAGAAAAACTGTCACAAATCCTTGCAAAAAAGCAGGAGATTAAAAACATAGGGCTTGAGATCCAAAGATTAAATCAGGAACATGAAACCGCCCATCAGGATCAAAAAGAATTGGAATCTCAAGTTTGGGCCATTGAAAGCGACCTGCAAAAACTTCAGGCTTTAAAGAAAAAAACCCAGCACCACGAAGTCGAAGCGGAAAAGGACCTTTACAAAGCAACCGAGGATCTTAAACACGCCCAAAGACATCTTGAAATCGTGCGTCTGGAGCAGGAACGTCTTCTGGGCGAAGAGAGCGATATTGATGAAGAAATGGCCAGATACAACGAGGCGGTTGAGAACATCGAAAATCAAGTTAAAAATGCTCAAGAAAGGGTCTCTGAAAAACTGGAACACATCGCCGCTTTCTCATCTGAAATGGAAGCGTTTGATCAAAAAATCGTGGATCTGAAGCTTAAACTGACCTCGTTAACCGCCAAACTGGAAAACAACACGAACACCTTTAGGCGGCTTAAAGAATATCATAATGATGGGATAAAACGACTCGAACAGCTTTCCCGGGATATCTCCCAAAAAAAACAAAAAAGGACCTCTCTTAAACAAAAAATAGAAGATGATGAACAGATGCTTTCCGGCGGGTATGAAGATATGAAGCGCTTTGAGCAAACGCTGGAGAAAAATGAGGAGGTTTACACTGCCATCGAGACAAAGCTGAAAGAGAGTGACAGCATCATATCGGATATACAGACCCGGCGGGAAAAAATCGTGCAGAAAATTCGCTTGCTTGAGCTTGAACAATCAGAGCGGCACATTAAACGGGAAAACATCGCCAACCGCCTGGAAGAAACTTATCACAGCCCGTTATCGGTATTTAAATCGGAATTTGACAATACGGCAAATTCCCCGGACACATCCATAAATGATATGGAAGATAAACTTTTACGGCTCAGAAAAAAAATTGCAAATATCGAAGATGTCAATCTTGGCGCCATAAAGGAGTATGAACAGCATAAAGACCGTTTTGATTTTCTTAATGAACAGCGTGACGATCTTGTAAAGGCAATTGACGACCTTCATAAAGTTGTCAAGAAGATAAATCGGATAACACAGGAACGATTTATCAAGACCTTCGATGAGATCAATACCAAGTTGAATGAGGTATTCCCCCGTCTTTTCCAAGGCGGCTCCGCCAAACTCATCATGACAGAACCGGACAATCCCCTTGAAACCGGTGTAGAGTTCATGATTCATCCTCCGGGGAAAAAACTGACAAGAATGAGCCTTCTTTCCGGGGGAGAGAAAGCACTCTCAGCCATCGCATTGATCTTTTCCATCTTTTTAATTAAACCGGCATCTTTCTGTCTCATGGACGAAATCGATGCACCTCTTGATGAAACCAATGTTTTTCGCTTCAATGATCTGCTTCAGGTCATTGGAGATAAATCTCAAATAATTATGATCACCCACAATAAAAGGACCATGGAATTTGCCGATACTCTATTCGGAATCACTATGGAAAAAAAGGGGATTTCCAAAATTGTTTCGGTAAACCTGCAGAAGGCAGAAGGATAAATTTGGTTATGGCATTCACCTGGTTTAAAAAAAACAAAGATGCAAAGCATAAGGAACCGGTTCCCGGCCGGGAAAATGTTCCTGCCCAAAAAGCATCCCAACCCAAAACTAAAAACCATGCGCTTTTGCCTTCCTCAACGGAAGAAAATCAGGAAAAATCGACCGCTTTTTTGAACCGCCTGAAAAAGGGCCTCTCAAAAACCCACAAAGTCCTTTCAACAGATATTAACGAGCTGTTTGCAGGCAACCGGAAAATTAACGATGAACTGCTGGAGGAACTTGAAGAACTTCTCATCACTTCGGACATTGGTGTCCGGACTGCCATGGATCTTATACAAAATATTTCAAAAAGATCTTCAGAAATATCCGGCGCGGATCAGCTCAAAAAGGCGCTTAAAGAAAAAATACTTGCCGTACTGAATTCGGGAAAACCTGCCCCACCAAAAATCACGACCAAACCTCACGTTATAATGGTCATCGGCGTAAACGGCGTGGGTAAAACAACGACCATCGGGAAGCTGGCGGCAAATTTTTCGGCTTCGGGGCAAAGGGTTATCATCGCCGCCGCCGACACGTTTCGGGCGGCGGCAATCGAACAGCTCGGGATATGGGCTCAAAGAGCAGGTGTAGAAATTGTAAAACATCAGGAAATGTCAGATCCTGCCGCTGTTGCATATGACGGAATTGAAGCGGCCATGGCAAGAGGTGCGGATGTTGTACTTGTAGATACTGCCGGGAGGATTCACACAAAAAAGAACTTGATGGAAGAACTTAAAAAAATAAAGCGCGCCATCTCAAAGAAACTTCCTCAAGCCCCTCATGAAATTCTTCTTGTTCTCGATGCCACAACCGGCCAAAACGCCATTTCACAGGCCGAGTTGTTTAATGATGCCCTTGACGTCACGGGAATCGCTCTTACAAAACTTGATGGAACCGCCAAGGGAGGAATCGTTGTCAGCATATGCAGTATGCTTGAAATCCCCTTAAAATATATCGGCATCGGTGAAACCATTGAGGATTTGCAGGAATTTGATTCCGTCCGGTTTGTTAACGCACTATTTTAGGAAAACGGTTGTACCGTATTTTAGGCGTTTAGTAATTATTTTTGTGTTTTTTGTGGCAAAACTTTTTTCTTCTCGCCACCAAGGCACCAAGATTCACCCTGTTAAATAGTACTAAATTTCGCTTAGTATAGATATTCGATGGTCCTTTTTAACAAAAATCGCTTCTGGTTTTTCAATATTTAACAGGGCAGGCTAAGAACGAATAACAAAATAAAATCCTTCGTGTCTTTGTGCCTTGGTGGCAAATATCTCTTGGTTTCGGATGTTCCGGGTTGGGATTTATCTGGTTAAAACCGAAATCTTGAGCAATTAGTCTCCCCAAATGCAGTAATAAAGCCCGATAACGGCATTAAATATAAAAAAAGTGTTGTTATATGCTGTTTTATGTTGACATGAAAAATTTGCTCATGTATGGATTTTTTAATATTACCGTTTAACTGACTATTAATTAACAACAAAAAGGGGGGGATAAAATCATGACAAAAGTAGAATTAGTAGAAATGATGGCAAAGGATGCGAATATTTCTAAGGTTGCCGCCTCAGCCGCACTCGACTCTTTCATGACAAATGTAACAAAGGCGTTGAAGAAAAAGGACGGCAAAGTAACGTTAGTCGGATTTGGCACTTTTGTAAAAACCCGTCGAAAAGCTCGAAAAGGACGGAATCCTCAAACCGGTGATCCCATTAAAATAAAAGCTTCTAATGTCGTAAAGTTTAGACCCGGCAAGAAACTCAAAGATGCTATATAAAAGTCTCTCTGCAGATCCCGAATCATGTGACTTGTTTTTTTGGTCCTAAAGTGCACTCTGATTAAAGTGCCTTAAGTTTGAAGTGCCTAAAGTGAGCTAAAATTAAGGAATTCTATTAATATAACGTATATCTACATCCTTGACTTTAGGCACTTTAGCTCACTTTTCACTTCAAACTTTTAAATGGAATTAATATGTAACCTCAAATCCATTAAACTCACCTTTATTTTCTTCCCATGTTACATCCACATTAAGGACTTTTGCATAGGGAGGTCCCTGTTTGCACCACGCGAGGATTGAATCAACATTTTCTTTGGAACCTTCAAACACGGCTGCAACGGTTCCATCCCGTTGATTTTTCACCCATCCGAAAACACCGTATCTGGCTGCGGCGTTCTTTGTCTCCAACCTGAAAAAGACGCCTTGAACTCTGCCACTGATCACGGCACGAGCTCTGACTTTGTTTTCCATGCACACCCCCATTTTTGATTGACGATTGACGATGGGAACATTACCGATTTGTTAAAATGGTTTTCACCCATTAACTTATTCATTTTTTGAGCGAAAGCCTTGCAATCAGGTTTCAGATTTCAGGTGTCAGGAGTAAGAAACGAATTAGCTGATACCTGACACCTGAAATCAAAAAGTTTTGGATAGCAATTAACAAACTGGTAATGCACCCTTGACGATTGATGATTTTTAATTGACAATCGTCAATCGTCAATCGTCAATTTCTTCAGGGTTTTCTCATCCATGATATCCACACCCAAATCGGTTGCCCGTTGGAGTTTTGACCCGGGTGATGTACCTGCCACAAGATAATCTGTGTTCCGGCTCACAGAAGCGGTTACCTTTCCCCCTGCCGTCTCGATGATCTTTTTAGCCTGGCTTCTTGTCAGGGTTTCAAGCGTGCCGGTAAGAACAAATACCTTGCCTTCCAGTCCACCTTGTTTTCGCGAAGTTTCACTCAAAATTCGAACCCCGCCGGCCACAATATCGTTCACTGCATTCCGGTTTTCGTCCTGATTAAAAAAGTCTGCGATACTTTCAGCAACAACAGGCCCCACCCCTTGAATCGCTGTAAGATCATCTCGTGTTGAACTAATAAGTTTCTCCAGACTTCCAAAGGTTGTTGCAAGAATGCCGGCCACATGTTCCCCCACATGCCGGATTCCCAGAGAATAAATAAAACGGGCCAGAGTAATCTGTTTGCTTTTTTCAATGGCGTCTACGATATTTGCGGCAGATTTTTGTCCCATGCGTTCCAGGTTTTTTAGCGTATCTTCATTCAACCCAAAGATATCCGCGTATGAAAAAAGCAATCCCTTATCTACCAGCTGCTCGACCAGTTTATCTCCCAGCCCGTCTATATCAAAAGCGCTCTTTGATGCGAAATGTTTGATTCGTTCTTTTACCTGGGCGGAACAGTTGGTGTTAATACACCGTAAGGCCGCCTCATCTTCAGCACGAACCACAGAAGAATTGCATACCGGGCAATGTTGCGGCATTTTGAATCTTATTTCTTGGCCCGTCCTCTGGGAAGCAACCACCTTAACCACTTCGGGTATCACGTCTCCTGCCCGCTGGACCAGAACCGTATCGCCGACTCTTATATCTTTTCTTTTTATTTCATCTTCGTTGTGAAGGGTTGCACGGCTGACCCTGGCTCCGCCAATAGTTACGGGAACAAGACGAGCCACAGGCGTTAACACGCCGGTTCTTCCGACCTGTACTTCTATATGGGTTATCCGAGTCGTCTCCTGAAGGGCTTTAAACTTATAGGCGATGGCCCATCGCGGGCTTCGGGAGGTTGCTCCGAGACTCTGCTGCAATCCAATACCGTCGACTTTAATTACAACACCGTCAATTTCATAAGGCAAAAGATGACGCTTTTCAGAAAGTTCCCTGTAATATTCAAGGACCTCGTTGAGGGTGATTTTATATCTGATATGCGGATTAATTCTAAACCCCAGCGCCTGCAGGGCATATAAGGTGTCCCCGTGCGATTTCATATCAAAATCCGAGACAACACCGATACCGTAGAAAAATATTTCCAAAGGACGGTTGGCCGTAATTCTGGAATCGAGCTGCCTTAAAGATCCGGCTGCCGCATTTCTGGGATTGGCAAATGGCGGCAGATTCTGTTGGAGACGATCATGGTTTAATCGCTTGAACCCTTCTTTCCTGATAAAAACCTCCCCTCTTACCTCAAGGCGTGGGGGAATTTTTTTATCTTCTTTGTTTTCAAAGACCATGGGTGCCGATCGTATGGTCCGGGCGTTTGATGTAATCAACTCACCATTGAAACCATCACCACGGGTGGACGCAGTGACCAGCCGGCCGTTTTCGTAGACAAGCTCAATGGCAACACCGTCTAATTTGGGTTCGGCCGTATAAATAATGTCACTATCCGTATCGAGATTTTTTTTTACTCGACGGTCAAACTCAATGATGTCCGAATCTTTAAACCCATTATCCAGGCTCAGCATGGGAATGGAATGCTCAACAGTTTCAAACTTATCAAGGGGTGGAGCCCCAACCCGCAACGTGGGCGAATCCGGACTGGAAAGATCGGGATAGTCCGTCTCCAGCTTTATCAACTCTTGCATCATCCGGTCGTATTCGGAATCCGATATTTCCGGATCATCCAGCACATAATACCGGTAATTATGCCGGTGAAGCGCTTCCCTTAAATCCTCAACTTTTTTTATTACAAAAGAATCGATACCTTCTTGCATGATTTATTTGCTCTAATCATACCGGTTTTGCCAAGCTTGAAAGTTCATCTTTGACTTCATCAATAATCTCGTAAAACCACATCAAATCCTCTATGCTGAGACGACCCGCCCTTCGCTGGGACTCTCCTCCGTCTTTTTTCGTAAACATCCGGGGGCCGATCTGGAGTTTGGGCTCACCTTCGCCATATTTATTGATCGAAATAACAAGTCCGGTTTCTTCACATTTCCATTTGTTTAAAATTTTATCTTTTTCAGGGTCGAATGCCATATTCTCCTCCATATTATAAAGTTAGTTCGTGTCCATCTATAAATGGTCTTTTTGCTTGCCCAGTTAAATCCGTATTTAATATTTAACCGGAACCCAATCTCTGCGTTATGTTCAAAAAATTAATTCGTCAAAGTTCGGTGGCGAATAAATCCTCGGAATATTTAACATATGCCTGCCTGCCCCGTAGGTCCCCGTGGAATTACCGGGACAAGTCGGCAGATCGTACCGGGATGGTTATTTTTTTCACATGCCTTGATCTTGAACAAAAATCCTCATTTATAGATGGGTACTAGTTCAGTCAATTTTATAATTATACTCCAAAATTATGTCAAACGAATTAGTTCACATCCATGAATCTATATTGGGCACAAATTATGTTTCCATTCGGAAATGGCCCTTTTATTATCGACAGGCACAGTATTTGCTCAGAAAAATGTGCATGCATGCACCGTTTTCTGTGCATTCAAGCTTCATGCCTCCTTTCCTGTGATGTGATTCTAAAATAAAAACTCTTTTACATAAAAAATAATGACGTCCCCAATTGCCCATGGGATAAGGATATTCGAACATATTGCACTTAAGACACCCCTTAATATCCCAACAGATTTAACGCAAATACGGATTTGGCACGAAAATTGATGTAAGAAATTAAAAACCCTGATCCAGAGAGACAGGATTTGATTTCACCCCGGAAAGGTGGCGTCACCCTTTATGTATTATGGAATAATGGAATAACGGGTACAAAAAAAGCGGGAAATATCCAATGAGCAAACTACTTTTTATCGATGATGAAGAAGGAATTCGTCGTGCCGTGGTTCGTGCACTCAAGAGTGCGCCCTATAGAACCTATACTGTAGAAAACGGTGAAGCAGGTATATCCTTCGTCAAAGATAATATTCTCGATATTGGAACGGTCATCTCGGACTACAAAATGCCGGGATTGAACGGTCTTGAAACACTTGGCGTCATCGGGTCCATGAATCCCGAAATTACGCGTATCATTCTTACCGGATACGCAACCATGGAAGCAGCCATTCAGGCCACAAACCAGGGAATCGACGGTTTCCTGACCAAACCCTTTGACAATATTGAACTCAGGGCCAAGCTCCACACCATTAATGTGCGAAAGCGACTGAAACAATTTGTTTCAGAACCGGTTTATAAAAAAATTGAAAAATCACCCGGATCTCTGGAACCCACATTCCATGAAGTATCGATCCTTTTTTCCGATATTCGAAATTTTACCCGGATGTCCCAGCAGGTTCCGCCGGATAAGGTTGCGGCCTTTTTGAACAACGACTATTTTACCCCCTTGGGTGAAATCGCATACCAATATAACGGAACCGTGGACAAGCATATCGGTGACAGCATTATGGTGGTTTTCGGCTCGCCGGTTGAATGCAGCGATAATGCGATCAAAGCGGTAAAAACCGGCATTAAAATGCAAAAAAGAGCAAAGGAGATCGACACAAAACTTTATGAAAAAAATGGGCTACGACTGAAAATCGGCATCGGCATTTCAACCGGAAAAGTCTTTTCCGGCATTTTGGGATCATTGAGAATCAAGGAGTTTACTTCCATTGGAATGCCGGTCAATATCGCCGCACGGCTTCAAGGCATGGCAAAAGGCGGTGAAATCCTAATCAGTGAGTCCACTTATCAGCAACTTCCCGACGACATAGAAGTGGAAACCCTGCCTTCAGCAACGGTCAAGGGGGTTAATGAACCGATTGCTGTTTATCGGGTGAAAACATAGTTTCAATCCTTGAGGCGAATGGAACAGCCTGTCTCTATATTTTGGCCTGAAAAACGAACCCCTTCGGCACGATCAGGATAAACCTTTGTTATTTTTATCTCGCCGGTCTTAATACCGGGTATAAAGAACCGATGCTTTTCTACGCCTGTAAATACGCCGTTACAATTATAAACTTCAAATATATCACCCAGCGCTATCCCCACTTTTTCCCCGGAGGAAATAACTACTTTTTCTGCAAAGGTTGACGTAATGAATCCTTTCCAGGACTGTAAAACGATAGCATCACAGATCTGTTCTCCCATATCCTCAGCAATTAATTTCAACGC
>Ga0307991_1003027_pt1 | contig 11106 bp, 11 predicted proteins | sample EllFjometagen131_FD_203146 | JGI IMG/M metagenome (GOLD analysis project Ga0307991, IMG submission 203146) | Marine microbial communities from Ellis Fjord, Antarctic Ocean - #131 | ecosystem: Environmental > Aquatic > Marine > Unclassified | place: Southern Ocean | collected 2014-10-08 | reverse complement strand
AAAGATCGTGTGGAAATCCGCAACCCCGGCAAACTTTACGGCACCCTGACCATTGATGATTTACACAAAGGAAATGTTTCTCAACGGCGCAACCCATTGATCGCCGATCTGTTTCGCCGCATTGAAATGGTGGAAGCCTGGGGCCGCGGCATGCCGTTGATCCTTAAATATTCGCCGGACGTTGTTTTCCGCGAAACTGGTAATCTTTTCATCGTTGCTTTTAACCGCCCCTCTTTTTTGGAACAATCGGAGAAAGGCACTATCCAAAAAAAGCCACCCGCTATCCATAAAACTAGCCAAAAGACTATCTATAAGGAATTGTTCGCCACCGAAAAGGCGGTGATCGACATCATCAAGCAACACCCCACCATCACCCGCAAGGCGTTGGCAGCAAGGCTGAACCTGAGTGAAGCCGGTGTACGCTACAATACCGACAAGCTGCAAACCAAAGGCATTTTAAGACGTGTAGGAGGGAAGAAGGCGGGGAGGTGGGAGGTAATCGAAGACCAATTGGATGCATCGGGCGATGGAGGAGTTGGGGATGCGGATGACTGATTGGCGCACGGAAAAAGTTATCGATCTCCAGCGTGCAGGCATTTTGCTCGTCGAGGATGGAAACCACGGTGAGTACAGGCCGCGACCGGGCGAATTTGTTGACCAAGGAGTGGTATTCATTCGAGCGGCGGATATAAATGATGGTCAAGTTCTTTTTGAATCAGCCTCAAAAATCAGCGAAATTGCTCGAAAACGAATAACCAAAGGTATTGGTTCTCCTGGGGATGTGCTTCTTTCACACAAAGGAACGGTTGGTAAGTTGGCAATGGTGCCAGAAGACGCTCCCCCATTTGTTTGCAGCCCACAGACCACTTTCTGGCGAACACTCAATTCTGATGTCCTTGACCGGAGGTACCTCTACTCGTTCATGAGATCGCCATTGTTTCGTGCACAACTCGGTACAAGGGCGAGCGAGACAGACATGGCACCCTATGTAAGTCTTACTTCACAGAGGGCGCTATTTGTAGCAATACCGCCAATCGGGTATCAACGCGCTATCGCCCATATCCTCGGGACCCTCGACGACAAGATTGAATTGAACCGCCGTATGAACGAAACGCTGGAGGCAATGGCCCGGGCAATCTTCAAATCCTGGTTCGTGGACTTCGATCCTGTGCGCGCCAAGATGAGCGGCGAACCGCCCGAATCCATCTGCAACCGCCTCGGACTCACCCCGGAGCTGCTTGACCTCTTCCCCGACCGTCTCCATGACTCCGAGCTTGGGGAGGTTCCCGAGGGGTGGGAGGTAAAAGGTGTTGATAATATTGCTAATTATCTAAATGGGTTGGCGCTACAAAAATACCCACCAGGTGATGGAGATTGGTTGCCAGTGATTAAAATCGCGCAGCTTCGCGCAGGTCATACGGCAGGAGCTGATCGAGCAAGCACCGAGCTACCTGGCGAGTACGTAGTAAAAAATGGAGATGTGCTGTTCTCTTGGTCAGGCAGCTTGCTTGTCAAAATTTGGTGCGGCGGCAGAGGAGCGTTGAATCAACATCTTTTTAAGGTGACCTCTGATCTTTACCCGAAGTGGTTTTATTATTTGTGGACAAAGTATCATTTGTTAATGTTCCGCGCAATTGCTTCAGATAAGGCCACGACGATGGGGCACATCAAACGCAAAAATCTCTCTGAAGCAAAAGCATTAATACCAGGTTCAGAGTTGCTTAACGGAATGACTGGTATTTTTCAGCCATTGGTTGAACAATCCATACAGAAAAAATTGGAATCCAAGATGATAGAGAAGGTCAGGGATGCTCTAATCCCGAAATTGATCTCCGGGGAATTGTCCGTGCCGGGTTCAGGTGATGCATGAATGACACCTACAAACACAAGGATTACATTCTGAATGAGGCTGTGCGTATTCTCGGTGATCAGTACGAGGCCAACACTGATTTCAACGACTATTTCGACGGAGAAGAACCATTGAGCATTCCGAGTCCGCAAAAAGACGTCAGCGAATACCAGTATGAACGCAGCAAGATTCTTTTCTGGCTTGACCGAGAGGCTTATGATGATGAACGGACAGCCTGGGAGAATGATGCCAATCAGGCCAAGCATCAGGAAGTGACAGATCTTCTTCGCTTTAATGGATCGGTGGTCCCCTTTCAAGATTTGATAGATGCGGTCCAACGCGGTCGAATCGTTCCTTTTATCGGTGCAGGACTATCAAAGCCAATTGGAATGCCCCTTTGGGGAGATGCGCTTTCACAGTTATTGGGACGCCTACCGGGTGCTGATACGCCTGCTATCAGCGCTTTGATTGCTTCGGGGAGCTATCTTGAAGCAGCGCAGAGGCTCGCCGAGCATGACTATGTGCAGACTACCAACTTCATTCGGACGACATATCGGGCACAGAAGATCAATCTTGCAGGACCGATGTTGCTGCTGCCCCGTTTTGCCAAGGGTTGCATTGTGACGACAAATTTTGAGGATGCCGTTGAGAAGACTTACGAACTCAGCGGTGTCGAGTTTAAAGCGTACATGCATGGAACGCAAGAACACAATTTCTTCCAGCGGATGGTGCGTGGTGATCGCTGCCTTCTCAAGCTTCATGGCGATGCTGAGAATGATGCCACGCACATTCTCACAAAGGCTCAGTACACCAACGCTTATGGTGACCCCTTTGACTTCCGAAAACCACTGCCAAAGGCACTTCGGCAAATTTATATCTCTCAATCTCTATTGTTTTTGGGATGCAGCCTTGATCAAGACTGGACATTGGAATTGTTCAAGAAGGCAAAAGATCAAGATGAATACCAGATCCCCAGCCATTATGCGATTCTACCGGCCCCAGTCGATCTTCAAACAAAGCAACAGAAGGCAACAAACCTACTTGAGTTGAACATCCAGCCGATCTGGTACCCGGATGGAAAACATGAGTTTGTGGAAAAACTGCTGCAATTGGTTGTCGATGTAACCGAACGTCGCGCGACTTTTAACGGGTGAGGGGCGCTATTATGATTACTGAAAACGAACTCGAAAAACTTGCGCTGACCTGGTTCCAGGACACCGGTTGGGAGTACCGTTACGGGCCGGATTTGGCACCGGAGGGTGAGATCCCCGAACGCACCGACTATCGAGAAATCCTGTTGACGGGGCGGCTACTCGAAGCCTTGCGCCGCCTAAATCCCGGTGTACCGGAAACAGTGCTGGATGAGGTCGTACACCGCATTGCAAAACCGGACCACCCATCGCTGATTCTCAACAACCGTAGCTTTCACGAGGCGCTTCTCGACGGCCTGCCGGTGGAGGTGGAGCAGGCGGGCGAAAAGCGGGGCGATCGGGTGCGGCTGATGGATTTCGAATCACCGGAAAGAAACCGCTATCTGGTAGTCAATCAATACACTGTGCAAGGCACCCGCCAACCGCGCCGGCCTGACCTGGTGTGCTTTATCAATGGGCTGCCCATCGCGGTGATCGAACTGAAAAATCCGGCGGTGGAACAAGCGGACATCTGGTCGGCTTTTAATCAGTTGCAGACATATAAAGACGAGATCGCCGATCTGTTCGTGTTCAATGAAGCGCTGGTGATTTCCGACGGGCTGAACGCTCGGGTGGGCTCGCTCACGGCGGACCGGGAGCGTTTTCTTCCATGGCGCACCTTGCGCAACGAGAACGACCGGCCGTTGCTGGAATTCGAGCTGGAAAAGGTGGTACGAGGCTTTTTGGCCCCTGAACTGCTGCTCGACTACTTGCGATACTTCATCTTGTTCGAGCAGGGTGATGGCGGGATTATTAAAAAGATTGCCGCCTACCACCAGTTTCACGCGGTACGCGAAGCGGTAAAAGCCACGGTTATTGCAGCCAACAAACCAAAGGCCGACGACACAGTGGTCGAAGAACGGGTGACCTACGGTAAAATGGTTCAACCGGGCTCTCGCAAGGGCGGGATCGTCTGGCACACCCAGGGCTCGGGCAAGAGCATTTCCATGGTCTGTTTTGCGGCCAAGCTGATGCAGCGGCCGGAGATGCAGAACCCGACCCTTGTGATGATTACCGACCGCAACGACCTGGACGGCCAGTTGTTCCAGACCTTTGTGGGCGCACGCGGACTGCTCAGGGAGATGCCGCAGCAGGCCAAAGACCGGGACCAATTGCGGGCGCTGCTCGACGGACGACCCTCGGGCGGTATAATCTTTGCCACGGTGCAAAAATTTACGCCTGAAGGGAATGAAGATCGGTTCCCCATGTTGACCGACCGCACCAACATCGTGGTTATTGCCGATGAGGCGCACCGCTCGCAATACGGTTTTCGCGCCGTGCTGGATAAAAAGTCCGGCAAGTACAAATACGGCTTTGCCAAGCATTTGCGCGACGCACTGCCCTTTGCCACCTTCGTGGGTTTTACCGGCACGCCGGTGCAACGGGACGACAAGGATACCCGTGCGGTGTTCGGCGATTATGTCAGCATCTACGATATCCAGGACGCTGTGGACGACGGCGCTACGGTGCCCATCTACTATGAGAGTCGGCTGGCCAAGCTGGACATCAATAAAGCTGGGATAGAAGCGCTCAACGATGAGGTCGAAGAGATTTTCGAGGACGAGGAAAACCTGGCCCTGCGCGAGGCGGCCAAGACCCGTTGGGCCGCCCTGGAAAAACTGGTAGGTGCCGAGCCGCGGCTGAAAGAAGTGGCTGCGGATATTGTGCAGCACTTTGAATCGCGTACGGAGGCGATTGAGGGCAAGGGCATGATCGTCGCCATGACCCGAGACATTTGCGTGCGGCTTTACGATGAAATTGTGGATCTGCGACCGGACTGGCACGACCTTGAACCGGCCCGGGGATTGATCAAGGTCATCATGTCCGGCTCTGCGGCCGATACCGAACTGCTGAGGCCCCACATTTACAGTCCGGCCACCAAAAAGCTGCTGGAAAAACGCTTCAAAGATCCCAAAGACCCGCTCAAGCTCGTGATCGTGCGCGACATGTGGCTCACCGGTTTTGATGTCCCGTGTTTGCACACCATGTATGTGGATAAGCCCATGCGCGACCACAACCTGATGCAGGCCATCGCCCGCGTGAACCGAGTGTTCCGCGACAAGGAAGGCGGATTGGTGGTGGATTACATCGGTATTGCCGCAGAATTGCGCCGGGCGTTGCGCAATTACACTGAAAACCGCGGCAAGGGGCAACCGACGCTGGATGCCGGGGAGGCGTTGGCCAATCTCAAAGAAAGAATGGAAGTGGCGCGCGGGATGCTGCACGGCTTCGATTATAGCACATATGGCACCCAGGCGGCGGGCCTGCTGCTGCCGGCCGCCAACTTTATTCTGGATTTGGAGAACGGCAAGAAGCGTTGGGGTGATACCATACTGAACATCACCAAGGCCTTTTCGCTGTGCGGTACGCTGGATGAAGCCGCTGCCTTGCGCGAGGAGATTGCCTTCTTCCAAGCGATCAAGGCGGTCATCGCCAAAGCGACCACCTCCAACAAAAAACTTTCGGAAGAACGCCAGAATGCAGTGCTCAAGCAGATCCTGGACAACGCCATTGTTGCCGAAGGGGTTGAAGATATTTTTGCGCTGGCCGGGCTGGAGCGACCGGATATCGGCATTTTGTCCGACGCCTTTTTGGAAGAGGTTCGGCAACTGCCCCAGCGCAACTTTGCGGTTGAACTGTTGCAAAAGCTTTTAAACGATGAGATCAAATCGCGCGCCCGGACCAATGTAATCCTGGAACGCAAGTTCAGCGACCGCCTGATGGCGACCTTGAACCGCTACCGCAACCGCGCCATCGAAAGCGCACAGGTTATAGAAGAACTGATCGCCATGGCCAAAGAGTTTCGCGAAGCGGTCAAGCGCGGCGAGGCGTTGGGACTCAATCCGTCGGAACTTGCCTTCTTCGATGCCTTGGCCGACAATGAAAGTGCGGTGCGTGAACTGGGCGACGACATCCTAAAAAAGATAGCCCATGAACTGACCGAAAAGTTGCGAAAAAGCGCCAGCGTGGACTGGCAAAAACGGGAAAGCGTGCGCGCCCGGCTGCGCAACCTCGTGCGCATTACCCTGCGCCGCTACAAATATCCGCCGGACCATCAGGAACAGGCCATCAAGCTGGTGCTCGATCAGGCAGAGCGTCTATCGGATGAGTGGACACGGGGTTAAGAAGGCATATTGTACTGTTTGAAATTTTGTCGGCAACCCATACCCCGGTCCGCTTTAAAGGCACACGAACATAAGCAGACCGGTAACCGCTAACCGGGGTCCGCCGCGCTAACTATCTGTATGTTTGTATAAAGAGATCTAATAATAGCTGTTTTTTGGTCTTAAACATGCCATTTTAGGTGCGAAATTGAAGGGTTAAGAATTTTATTGAATTATTGCTTAGCTCAAAAGGTCCTTTTGGGGACCCAAAAGAGTCGTTTAAGATGATTTTAGGGCTCGTTTTAGGCTTCTTTTCTTGTGGTTACCGTGGTTCAACCCCAAATACATCAAACGAATAAAGTCCGAAAGACTGAGATTGAGGAGATGGTCCTCGGCCTTCGCCCTGTGGAGGGTATTTAAGATGCCTCCTGCAAGTCAAACCATCGAGTTCGAAGGTTACTTCGCCGAAGGTGTGCTGGGTATTTTTCAAATCATCCACGGATTTGCCAATTTGTGGGACCTGGCGACTGCTTCAGTACCCTATAAGCTTAGTGACGGGGCCGGGGCGGTTTGTAGGCCACCAGCGCCAATTGAACGAAAAGAACGCCTGGGACATCAAGAAATACCTCAAGCAAAGCGACAACCGGCTCATCCCGGAAGTTATTTTGTCCGTTCGCGTCGTGTTCAATAACACGATTCTCCGTGACGCCGGTGCACCAATTTAAACGATATGACGAGAAAATGAACAGTAAAGATTTTAATCCCCAATTCATTATTATCAACCGCGTCACAAACGTTGATGTAATCAATGCGCAATACAAAATTTTTTCAAATTTGAATGGCAATGAAATCACAAAAAGGCCAACAAGGAAAAGGCGAAACAACAGCTAAGGTATCCACACTTATGAATCATTCTCTTCTGACCGACATCCGCGACCTGATTCTCTCGGCCCGCCGCCAGGTGGCGCAAGCGATCAATGCCGGACTCACCATGCTTTACTGGGAGATTGGACGACGCATTCGCCAGGATATTCTTGAAGAAAAACGAGCAGCCTACGGCAAGGAGATTGTCGCCGCGCTGGGGCGACAATTGGAATCCGAGTTCGGACGGGGTTTCGGTGAGAAAAACCTGCACCGGATGGTCCAATTCGCCGAGGTTTTTCCTGATGAAAAGATTGTCGCCGCACTGCGGCGACAATTGGGCTGGACCCATTTCAAGACCTTGATTCCCATCGAAGATCCCCTGAAACGTAAATTTTACGCTGAAATGTGCCGCATCGAAGGATGGAGCACACGGACCTTGGATAAAAAAATACAATCTATGCTGTTTGAACGCACGGCCCTGTCCCGCAAGCCGGAAAAGCTGGCGGAAATGGAACTTAAAGCCTTGCGCGATGAGGACAAATTAACACCCGATCTGGTGTTCCGAGATCCCTATCTGCTTGATTTTCTTGGTCTCAGAAATGCTTATGCCGAGAAGGATCTGGAAGCAGCCATCCTGCGTGAGATGGAAGCCTTCATTCTTGAGCTGGGGGTCGGGTTCGCTTTCATGGCGCGGCAAAAACGCATCATAGTCGATGGCGTTGACCATTATCTGGACCTTCTTTTTTACCATCGCAATTTGCATCGTTTGGTGGCCATTGAGTTGAAAATCGGGTCCTTTCAACCTGGCGATAAGGGCCAGATGGAGCTGTACCTCGGTTGGCTGAACCGTTATGAACGCAAATCAGGGGAAGAATCCCCCATTGGATTGATTTTGTGCGCTGGAAAACGGCGCGAAACCATCGAACTGCTCAATCTTGAGAAAAGCGGCATTAAGGTCTCCTCCTATTGGACTGAAGCGCTCCCCAAGGCGGAGTTGGAGCGTAAGCTGCACGAAGCGGTAAAGCTTGCTCGGGCAATGGTTGACGCCAAAAAAAGAAATAGCGAAATAAGTAGAGATAGCCAATGAATAGTGGTTTTCGACCCAAATTCATCACCGCCGGGCGCACCCGCATCGAGCGGGTCAGTCAGTTCCTGGAGGCGGCAAAGCTGTTTGAAAACTGGGTTCGCGAAATGGGTAACCGGGTGCTGGAAGCCCATCATACGATCCATATCGAAGGAGCGCGGCTGACGCTGAAGGAGGCAGTGCGCTTGAGTTCTCAAACCGCCGCCCATGGAGGTCGTAAGGATTAAAATTCGTACAAAATGAAAACCCATGGTTTAAAAAAATGGATATTTGCAGCGTTTATTTATGCAAATAGGACCCATTTTAAACAAAAGGTTTTATGAACCATGGCACCCAAATCCGAAAAAATCCTGGAACAATACCTGCCCGAAGGACAGTTGGTAAACCTCACTTGGCTGCATGCGCGCGGATTCAGACGTCCCAGGGTGGACTATGGGAACCAGGGCCGCGCTAACTATCTGAAAATTTGTATAAAGAACTCTAAAAATTGCCGCTTTTGGGTTGTAAGCATAACAATTTGGGCGTAAAATTGAAGGTCGATGGATTTTTTAAAATTACTGGTTAGCTTAAAACGTCCTTTTGGGGGTCAAAAAGACTATTATAGTTTTTTTGAAAAATAATAACTGCAAAATTGGTTAAGATATTATTTAATTGGTCGATATTTAATGCAATAAATGATATTTTGTTTTTTTAATAAATTGTTGACAAAGTATCAATTGATACTATAATAAATGCAAAGACCATCTCACAAAGAACTCTATAATAAGATTCGAGAGGCCAGAAAGGCCGTAACATCCGGATCGGTTTTGTTGCTTGAACAGGATGCTATCGCCCAAGGCGCCATTGATTTAGAGTACGATATCGGAGATGAGCTGTTCGATGTGCTCTCAGAACTGCTCAATGAAACTTCACCAAAACACTATGCCGGCTCCAGGCCGCCTCAGCGATCTTACGAGCGAAAAATAGAAAGTCTGGAATTGTTTGCCTTCGCTGTCGAGAGCAGCAGATTCAACTGCCGAGTTTATTACAAATTCGCCCTTGCCGAAGGAGCGTTTTGGCTTTTGTCTTTGCATCAGGACAGACCTCTCAAGGAGGAAAAATGAAAGATTTGAACTGCCCCAAAGGGCACGGCCCGATGGCGCTTAAAGAATTAGAAAAGCAAACCACTTTTAAAGGCGTTGATATTACATATTCGGCTGATACATTTGTTTGCCCGAAATGCGGGATCGAAGCCGGTACGGTCAAAACTGCCGGTAACGTGCAGAGGGCCATTGCAGATGCCTACCGTTCCAAGATGGGGCTTTTAACAAGTAATGAAATCAAGTCGTTGCGCAAATTACACAGCTTGAGTCAGCAACAGCTCGCGGACTTGATAAACGTAGGAGTCGCCAGTATCAAACGCTGGGAAACCGGTTTGATTCAAAGCAAATCTATGGATCATGTTTTGCGCATGCAACTTCAGTGCAGACTTGATTCAGACAACTATTCCGGGAATCGAAAGATCTCTCTCCCCAGAATTAAACTTGTTGCCAAACAATTTGAAAAATTAATCGGCAAGCGCCTTTTGAAGATTCATGACCAGTTTTTATTCCTGGCCAAATACTTATGGTACGCAGATATGCTGGCTTTTAGACATCTCGGACGCGGCCTCACAGGGGCCACATATGCTGCAATTCCATACGGGCCACAGCTCAACAACTATAAAGATTTAGTAAAACTTATCAAGGCGTCTGACGAATCGGATGCCGAACCGCTTTCAACAGAGGAGCTTCGTATTATCCGACAAGTAGCAGAAAAATTTCCCGGGGAGGAGGCCGTATATGAAGCTGCCCACCGTGAAAAAGTATGGCAGGAAGCGGCTACGGGTTCATTGATCCCTTACTCATGTGCATATGAATTAACGGAAATTTAGTTGGTTGCCATCCAGAAATGGCCCTTTCTCGAAACCAGAACGCCCAGGATTGAAACCCATGCCAAAAAAGAAAACAAAACTGGATCGATTTGCTGATCTGACTTGGAACGATATCGAAAAATGGGCCGGCGGGAAAATTGTCTCCCGTGGCAAAACTTATCAGCGGCAGGGGCGTGTTTCCGATCTGGCCGTAACGGACGACGGCGAGACTGCCATGGAGATTGCCGACTGCATGCCGGTGATCGTCGGGGCATTGGACCGGTCTTCCCTTGATACCCCAAAAAAGCTTATCTGGGCGCTGGATGCCGTGCTCGATGATCAGTTCGAGCTGTGCGAGGCCTTTGCGGAATATCTCTACCGGCGGCATTCCAAATCAGCCTGGCACACGCTTGCAGACCGGCTACTGGCACGTTTGAAGGGGCTTAAAAGTACCAAGGGCGCCGATGATTTCAGCCGCAACTACGAACGTGACCGGCTCAGCGACTGGACCATCCATGCCATGGAAGCAGAAGGGCTGGCCTCTTCCGGAGTCCGGCCTGGACCGGCCTGATGCGGATCAGAATAATCGATTTCCCATGGTTGACGATCTGATTGACATCGCTATTCTTGAGAAAAAGCCTGACCAGGTGCTGAGATGGTACGATCAGCGTCCTAAAGGCCGTTTTGGGTGGTACGGGATTGATGAAGACACCATCGCCACCGCCGTTCAAGCCCATGCTCCGGATCGGGCGGTGGCCATCTGGAAAAACAAGGCGGAACGACTGATTGCGCAGGTCAAGCCCAGCGCATACCAGGAGGCGGCCAAGTACCTGCAAAAAGCCGCCAAAATTATGTGTCGGGGAAAAAAGCAGGCAGAATGGGAAAGCTATTTGAAAAAGTTGAGGGAACAGCACCTCCGCAAACGCCGTCTGATAGAGATTCTGGATGGTTTGGACGGAAAACCGATCGTGAAAAAGAGGCACTGAACTTTGATCGGGCTACGCTGAGTATCTGAAAATTTGTATAAAGAGATCTAATAAGGCCTTTTAGGGACCCAAAATAGTAGTTCAAGATGATTTTCGGGCTCGTTTTAGTCTTCTTTTCTTGTTATTATGGTGGCACTC
>Ga0307991_1003025_pt1 | contig 11115 bp, 11 predicted proteins | sample EllFjometagen131_FD_203146 | JGI IMG/M metagenome (GOLD analysis project Ga0307991, IMG submission 203146) | Marine microbial communities from Ellis Fjord, Antarctic Ocean - #131 | ecosystem: Environmental > Aquatic > Marine > Unclassified | place: Southern Ocean | collected 2014-10-08 | reverse complement strand
TTTTTGGTGCGTAAATAGCTGATTTACATAGATATATTTTTTACACTGTTAAACATGGGTTAGGATTTTGTTGGGGATTGGGCAGGAAGTAACTTACGATAAATGAAGTGGAGAAGATTATCAATTTCCCATATGGGTAAAAAAAGAGTACCCATATGGGTATTACGAGGCTGACGTCTGAAGCAAAACAATAACTAACGCTACCTCTTATATGATTCTTTTACACTACAAAACTAAACTGGGGTCTTGCAGCTTCACCATCGGAGTATGTGTCTCCAGGGAAAAGTTTATGCCCTAATTTTACCTTCTTTCCGATCAATTCCATGTTAATCTTATCGGGAGCAAGATCGATCAAGTTACCCATTATCCATGGGCCTTCCTCAAGCTCAACCAACATTATGGTATAGGGAACTTCACACTCTCGCCCCAGTGGAGACACAAAAGTCTGTGTAAAAGTTACAATTTCCCCCTTGCCACTCAATTCAGCGATTTCCAGATCAGTGCCAGCGCACTCTTGGCAGGTCATTTTTGGTGGACATGTAAAGGTCCCACAATCATTGCATTTTAACCCTAAAAGCTTATTTTTCTTGAGAGCATCACTATAAGTCCTAAAAGTAAGTTTATATTCCATCTTGTTACCTCCTTAAAATTACCATATCAGTCAGTCTTGAGAATTAGATCAACAATTACACCATCTCCACCTAATGTATCCACCAGCCCTACCTTGGCACCTTCTACTTGTCGTCCCTCATCCACAAGTTCACCCCTCAATTGGCGTGCGATCTCATGGACCTGAGATGCTCCGGTAGCTCCTATGGGATGTCCTTTGGATTTTAGTCCCCCTGAAATGTTTACAGGTATTTTTCCACCTATTTTAGTTTCACCTTTTTCCCAAAGCTCACCACCTTTGCCAAGCTCGGCGAACCCTAAACCTTCTGCCGCAATTATGCTTGCGATGCTGAAACAATCATGAAGTTCACAAACATCAATATCTTTCGGACCTAATCCAGCCATTTCATAAGCCTGTTTAACCCCCCATTCCCGAGCCCTTAACCTTGGCAGGTATTTATATTGTGAGCTCATCTTCCCCGATGAGGCCTGGCCAACACCTGCAATATAAACAGGTTTATCGATAAGCCTCTTGGCCACATCTTCTGAAGCTAAGACAACTGCGGCCGCCCCATCAGAAAAAGGACAGCAATCCAACAACTGCAAAGGCGAGGTAACCATAAATCCATTCAACACCTTATCCACAGTTATTTCCTTATGAAATTGTGCGTGGGGGTTATTCATACCATACTGATGGGATTGAACTGATACCAGCGCCATTTGTTCCTTAAGTCTTTCTAATGGCATATTATATTTTTTTGAATAGAGATGGGCCTCCATGGCAAAAAATGCAGGAAAGGTGAACCCTGCCGGATTTTCGTACCGGCTATCGCCGAACATGGCAAACGTCCGCGTTGCTAAGGGTGTACCCATTGCTGTTGCTTTTTCTGTGCCACCAGTCAAGACAATATCATAAAAACCGGATGCGACCCACATATAGGCATCCCGTATTGCCATTGTTGCCGAGGCACATGCACCCTCAAACCTGCTGGCTGGGATATTGAAGCATCCGATATCATTAGCAACATAAGATTGCACCATACCCTGTCCCTCTGAAAAATCGCCCAGGCAATTACCGCAATATAGAGCCTGTATATCCTTGGGTTTCAAATTCGATTGATTAATGGCGTCCATGGACGCTTCAGCAAGCATCTCTACCTCTGTCTTGGGCGAGTTGAACACAAAATCAGTATGTCCTGTTCCAACTACAGCAACTCTTCTCATTTTTCCCTCTTTTCCAGTTATACAAATAACTTGTTAAAATACATTTGGAAACTTGTTTTTATAGTTTCTAGATTTTGGCGACCCCGAATAGTACTTTCTCTTCGTCTTAATTGTAACATGTCCCTTCCAATGAAATGATCTGCTTATCATCAATATTGCTTACCTTGGTCCGTATTTCAATTGTATCGCCGATAAAAACCGGTTTGCTAAAGATAACTTCTTGGCTCAAGTAGATATATCCTGGGAAATATTTCCCGATGATTGTGCTAAAAAGACTGCCAGTGAGCATCCCGTAGACAAGTCGTGTAAGCGGTTAAATAACCGCACCTTTTAATCTGTTAAAATTCATGGCATATGGTTTGGAGATGCCATGAATTTATCAATTGTTTCCTGGTTGACCCTGTTTGGGAGTAGGTCCAGGAGTTCACCCTGTTCTTTGACATGAATGATTTTTTCCAGCAGAAATCTGAGATATTGCTCCGGGTTAAGGTTATTGATCTTGGCCGTTTCTATCAGGCTGTAGAATAAGGCGCTGGCTTGGGCTCCTTCAGGGGAACCGGAAAATAGCCAGTTTTTCCGGCCAACGACAAAGGGACGTATGGCATTTTCAGCCAAGTTGTTGTCCGGCCTGAGGATACCGTTTTTCAAGTAGACAGTTAGCCTACTCCACTGATTCAAGGTATATTTTATTGCTTTTCCAAGCAATCCTTTGGGTGGTGTCTGGGGATAGGTTTCCCGACTCAATGGCTTCTTTGGCAGCCATTTGAGAGTGATAAGCCCATTTATCCTGATCAAGTCTGGTAAAACCAAACTCATCCGCAACTTCCGAGCCGTGTATAGCCATATGTCGGTCATAAAAGGGATCCCACAAACCATCGTAAACCATTGAGTCCACAACAGGTCTGGATGGTAGGCCCATTCTTACACCCCGACGCATCTCCGGCAGAAGATATGGACAATTACTCATACTCTCCTGCCCACCAACAATACAAATTTCCGCCCTGCCCAACTGAATCATCTGTATAGCCAGATCAATGGTTTTAACACCTGAAGAACACACCTTGTTGACTGTGATCAAGGGTACGTGTTCCGGGATTCCCCCGAGAATGGCAGCTGAACGACCGGGCACCTGACCACAACCGGCTGGGACAACTTGACCCATGAAGAGGTAGTCAACATCTTCTGGTTTGACAGCACCATTTGTTCTTCGTAAGACCTCCTGGATGGCCATGGCTCCCAGTTCAATTGCCGTATATTCTTTCAGCTTACCTCCAGCTTTACCGTATGGTGTTCTGCACACCTCTACAATGACAACTTCTCTACAATTTTTCATTGTATTTGCATTGATTCTTCCCATAGTTGAAAAATAGGGAAGACTTTCATATTATGTCCCTTTCTCTTCACCAGGTTATATAGATGAAATTTACTATCCAAAAACCATAAAGGTTATTTGATTGTTAATATATTGTGATTTTCACTCACATTTTACCGAAAAACACGGTTAATAGTTCCTCTCCATGAAATTTCACTATCATAATGTCACAATGAAAGTAATATTTCTTCGACGGAAGTATTGGTTGCAAAGAATAATTGGCATCTATTGTCGCTAAACCACTTTACTGCCTTTACCTTTCCAATATGGATCTCTCAGCTTTCGTTTTAAAATTTTACCGTAGTTACTCTTTGGTAAGTCATCAACGATATCAATAGATTTCGGCCGTTTATATCTGGCAATATTTTCCGTACAGAAGGTTATCAGGTCTGCTTCCGTTACAGAATCTCCCGGCTCGAGAGACACAACCGCCTTAATGGCTTCACCCCACCTGGGATCAGGAACTCCGATCACAGCAGCCTCCCTGACGGTTGGATGTTTAATCAACACTTCCTCGATTTCACGTGGATAAATATTTTCTCCACCGCTTATAATCATGTCTTTTGAACGATCCATAATGAAAAGGTAACCATTTTTATCCATGTAGCCCAAATCACCGGTATGCAGCCATCCGTTACATAGCGTCTCGGCAGTGCCCTCAGGGTTCTTCCAGTAGCCCTTCATGCTGATGTCTGACCGGCAGACTATTTCTCCCTGCTCGCCAAATGGGAGTTCATTGTCATTATCATCAAAAATTTTAACCTCCACATCGGTACGTTGAATCCCAGCCGATGAAAGTCTTTGCATTTGCAACTCAGTACCTTCAAGAACATGATCTCTAATGGGAAGATAGGTAATCGTCATTGGAGATTCACCCTGTCCAAACAATTGAACAAGGCAAGGTCCGAGCTTTTGGGTGGCTTTTTTCATGTCTTCGACATACATTGGAGCTCCACCATAATTCAGACACTTCATCGAAGAATGATCATACTTATCAACCGCCGGGCTATCGATCATAATCTTGACCATGGTTGGCGCAGCAAACATATTGGTAATGCGATATTCTTCGATTGTTTTAAATACCAGTTCAGGATCAAATGATTTGGACGCAAGAATCACATTTGCTGCTGCTTTGCCGATATTGGGAATAGCATACAGGCCGCTGCCATGAGAGAGAGGAGCGGCATGCAGGATGGCGTCATCAGGGCCAATGGCACACATATCCGCATAGAAATTCATAGACATTGCTACCAGATTGCGATGTGTGAGCATGGCACCTTTGGGCTGACCGGTAGTGCCTGAAGTGTAAAAAAGCCAGGCCAGGTGATCGGGTTCAACGTCCACATCTACAAATTCGTCGGTTTCCTTTGCCAGAAGTTTCTCATAGTCCAGAAGTTCACCGCTGGCACCATTAGTTGTAATGATGTAGTTAACATTTGGCATCATGTCTCGGACTTCTACTATCGATTCATTGAACTCTTCCGATATGATAACTGCTTTAGCCTCGCAATGATCGATGATGAACCCAAACTCTTTTGGGTGAAGCCTGAAGTTGATCGGGCAGGAGCCAATGCCAGCCTTGAAACAGGCAAAGAGAGATTCGAGTGTCTCTGGACAATTATAAGTCACGACAGCAACATTGTCTCCTTTCCTGATTCCTAACTTGGTAAACGCATTCGCCAGTTTATTCGTTCGAGTATTGAACTGGGCGTACGTCAACTTTTTAGGCCCGTGAGCAACAGCTAATTTCTCCGGAAAAGTGAGTGCAGATTTTGTTAAAAAAGTTCCAACATTCATTATCCAATCCTTTCTTATTTTGATATAGTTTACATTCTTCTTAACCCATGTTTAACAAGATTTCAGTGAAAAAGGCCATTTTCTCCCAAATATTTCAAAAAAAGCTAATGATTTCAAGGGTAAAATTGCTCATTTTCATATGTAGTGCCATGAAATAAATTATCACCTTGCCTGCCAAATAAAGTTCCGCTATAGATCATGCTATGTTTATCCGGCGAACTAAAATTGGCACATCTACTGATGCCAAAGATTATTATACCTTTCGCCTTGTTTTTTCCAAAAGAATTGGGAACAAGGTTCGTCAGCAAACGCTACTGAATCTGGGACGATATTTTTCACTTCCCAATGAACAATGGGCTCAGCTGTGCGCGAGAATTGATGATATCATTTTTGGCCAATTAACCCTGGGCACTCCGTCAGAAGAAATAGAACAGATCGCACAGCACTACGCAGCCCGTTTAATTGTCAACCGGTCAGAGTGTAAAGAGAATGATAATGCTACCGACTACCAAGAGGTCGATGTCGCCTCACTTGAATTAGTTCGCCCAAGTTCAATTGGCATTGAACACGTTGGCTTGGAGGCGATAAAATCACTCTATCTACCGAAAATTCTTGAAGAAACCGGTTTCAATAAAGTGCAGCTAGAGGTTGCTGTTGGTGCCATAATTGGTCGCATGGCAGAACCTGGCAGCGAACGTGCGACTTGGCAATGGCTAACTGAACAAAGCGGCATCGGTGAATTAATGGATGTCGATTTCGAAGCCATGTCAATTATGCGTTTGTACCGGGTATCAGATTTGCTGGTGCGACATCGTCAACAGATTGAAGCTGCCATTTTTGCAAATATAAGTGATTTATTTTCTTTAACCACGACGGTAACCCTGTATGATTTAACCAATACCTTTTTTGAAGGAACTGCGGCAAACAACGACAAAGTCCAGCGGGGACATTCTAAAGAAAAATGAAGCGATTGTCCACTTGTCACCCTTGGCCTGGTTTTAGATGACAGTGGTTTTGTTTGTGGCTTGCAAATGTTTGAAGGCAATATTTCTGAGTTCAAAACCCTGAAAATCATGCTCAACAAACTAAAGGCTCCCAAGGGAGCCCTTGGTTATCATGGATCGAGGTATTGCTACCCAAGCTAATATAGATTGGCTGATTGAGCACCATTACCGTTATCTGATAGATGGAACCTAGTTAACCCATCCCGGAATCTATTGTTTACGAACCAACGAACTCCAATGGGATGAAGCCACTCTATGGAAAACCTATACGATGTTAACCGACTTGGAAGCGGTATTTAGAAGCTTGAAGTCAGAGCTCGGTTTGCGACCAATTTATCATCACAAAGAAGAGCGAGCTGAAGGTCATCTGTTTATTACGGTTTTGGCATATCAAGCTGTCCAAGTCATCAGACGAAAGCCGAGAAATAATGGTATCAACGATAGTTGGTCTTCCTTAAGGAAAATACTTTCAGGACAACAACGGGTTACGGCTACATTTAAACAAAAAGATGGGCATACTCTGCATGTTAGAAAAACGACAATTGCTGAACCGAAATTGAAAAAAATCTATAACGCACTGAAAATATTGCTATCACCGGGACGCACAAAAAAACGATAAATTAACAAAATGAAACAAATGTAGTGCCACTTGGCCATTTTTGAATACGTAAGTTGCTGAATTAAATCAATATATTTTTTAACGCTGTTAAACATGGGTTAATACAAGGTTCTCTCTGCGACGTAACAACAAACTCAAGCCATGACCCAGCCACCGTCAACATTAAGAATCTGTCCCGTAATATAATTCGAAGCCCCCGAGGCAAGAAAGACAATAGCTTCAGCCATGTCATTGGGATGTCCCATACGGGTAATAGGGAGGCCTTCGACCGAGTATCTATAGCCTGTGGTCATATCGGTCTCGCAGGCGCCGGGCGCGATCGCATTGACGTAAATACCATCTTTGGCGACATCCTTGGCAATCCACCTGGTAAGTGAAATTACACCTCCCTTGGCGGCGGCATAGATGGGTCCTGATCTACCACTGGTCTGTTCCGGTATGTCACCTGCCTTGGATACAGCGCCACCTATGATACCGGAGATGGAAGAGACATTTACGATTTTCCCGTATCTATTATCCCGCATGTAGGGGTAAATGGCTTGTATGCAGAAAAACGTTCCTTTGAGAATAACACCCACGACCCTGTCAAAAGTGGCTTCAGAGGTCTCGAGCAGACCGTCGCGATGGACAACACCGGCATTATTCACCAGTATATCGATATGTTTGAACATTTGAATGGATTTTTCCATCAGGCCGGTTACGTCTTTGAAATTTGAGACATTCGCCTCAATGAAAACGGCTTTACGTCCCATCTCTTGTATTTTCAGTACTGTTTCATTACCGGGGATGATATCCGATACAACTACATTAGCCCCCTCTCGGGCGAGGGCAATGGCTACGGCGGCTCCAATACCTCGAGCAGCGCCGGTGACTATGGCATTGCGTCCATGAAGATCGATAGGTTCACTTATCATTGTTCTCATCTCCCTATTAATTTACATCTTTCATAGTATTTTAGGATACACAGACTGTTAACCATCTCCATTACTTACCCATGCCCCATACTCCTAGGAAGCCACAGGCTGATCTCGGGGAACAAGAAAAGTATGAACAGGGTAATCGTCGAAAAAAGAACGAACCACATACATCCTCGAAAGATTGAATCCAGGCTGACATCTTTCACGACGCCAGCAAGCACATAGACGTTCAGCCCTACGGGAGGCGTAATCAGTCCTATACAGCAGGCTTGCGTAGCGAGAATCCCGAACCACACCGGACTGAACCCAAGCTGGTTGGTCACTACCGGGAACATGATCGGCATAGTTACGAGAAGGACTGAGAAAGAATCAAGGAACATCCCGAGAATAAGGAGGATAATCATAAAACCAAATACGGTTACCATCGGCGAAACACCAACTTCGGCGATCCACAAGGAGATCATTTGCGGTACCTGTGCCAGTGTCAGGAAAAAACTGTAAATGCCGGCTCCGACCAAGACGATGAACACCATGCAGGTAGTGTTTAATGTTTGTTTGAAACAATCAAGAAGAGCTGAACCCAGGTTCTCGTCAGTGAGTTTCCCACTCCTGATAAGCAAAGCCACAAAGGCGATAAATGCTCCTACCGCCGCGGCCTCCGTCGGAGAGAACCAGCCGACGTAAATGCCCCCGATGACGGTTGTGAAAAGGATGGCCGCGCTCACACCATACTTCAGGGAGGCAAACCGTTCCGACCAGGAAACCCGCTCCGCTTCAGGAGAGAGACCTGGCCTGAACTTGCTCAAAAACAGTAGCCCTAGCATATAAACCAGCATGCCTAATGTTCCCGGGATAACACCGGCTATCAGCATGGCACCCACGGAGGTGTCTGTTAGAGCGCCATAAACGACGAGAATCACGCTCGGGGGGATCATAATTCCCAGCACACCACCGGCAGCAACAATGCCACAGGCGAGTCCCGCCTCATAGCCGTGCTTTCTCATTTCAGGCACAGCTACGGCACCCATGGTTGCCGCCGTCGCGACGCTGGATCCGGAACAGGCGGCAAACCCGCCGCTTCCCACCAAGGCCGCGAGGCCCAAGCCGGCGGGGAACCGCGAAAGCCACAGGCGCCCTATGATAAATACGTCACGCCCAATCCCTGCCTTGAAGGCGAAGTGCCCCATAAGGATGAAGAGCGGTACAACGACCATCAGATAGCTTGCGGTTGTAACATACGGAAAGACCTTAAGCTGAGTAAGTGCCTGGCCCCAAGAACTTATCAGGGCACTTCCAATAAAGCCTGTTAAGCCAAGTGCTACAAAAACCGGGACACCCACCATAAGCATAATCAATATGACAGGTATACTGAGAAGAGTAGCTACTGTGGGATCTAACATAAATTTCTCCCATTATCTTAATTCAGAGAATTCCCCCGGAAGACAATCCCTCGGATATTTCAATTTCCTTGATGCCGGATAGACCCACCATCTCACTCCAGATATCCAGGACAAGTTGAATCATCAGCATCAGGAAACCCAGAGGCACAAGACCCTTGGCCCACCAGATCGGCATTTGAACAGAGCCCCAGCGGAATTCCCTGATTCGAAAGGAGTCCAAAAAACCCAAATATGTCTGGTAACAAAGAATTCCCACAAAGATGAGCGTGACTCCCCAACATAATATATTTAGGATATGCCTAGTCCTTGGGGAAACTCTTAACAAAAAAACCTCGACACGAATGTGGCCGCGCTCCATCTGAGTCCAAGTCATTCCCATGTATACGCAAATGACCAGCATAACTTCATTGAGCTCAAATACTCCCGGGAGAGGATGGTTGAAGATATATCTGGCCGATGCATCGATCGTGGTAGATATCATCATCAAAGCGATTGTTATTCCAGACAGACAACTTAGAGCTACGCTGAATTTTCTGTATTTACTTTCAATCCTCTCGACTAATGTCAATTTTACAGCATCATTCATGACACAGCTATTCCCTCCCATTATTCATATACTCTTATCAGGCCATTATCACCTAAATTAGAGCAGGAGAAGAAAAAAGCCTTCTCCTGCTCTGCTGCATTTGACCTTTTTTATAAATACTTTTTCTTGTAAACTTCCCACGGGTTCATGAGCTTGCCAGGTTCATATTTCTTGATCAGTGCCCGGATCTCATCAATGAAGGCATATCCGTCAAATCCCAGTGGTTTGGCAATGTTATCAGCCCAATCGTTGATAAGCGCCGGCTGAACCATAGCGGCCGCTTTTTTGATCTCACAGTCTGGCAAAATGGAGAATTTGGCACCGCTTTTGACCATTGCATCAACACTTTCACCTATCAGTTTGCCATATAGTTCCGTGTACTGGTAATCATAGATATCCGCGACGGTTTTGTTGATAACTTCCTTGAGATTGTCAGGCAGTGAAAGCCAGAGTGGCCTGTTCATTACAACTGTCGTCGGTGCATGTGCACCGGCACCGCCTTCAGTAATATATGGGGCCTGTTCGTGAAGTTTCATCTTTTCAGCGGTAACAAATGCAAAGGCGAAGACTCCGTCAAGGATACCACGTTCAAGTGAAGTATACACTTCAGCGGCTACAACCGGCATGCCCTGTCCGCCGAGGCGGTTGACTGTCTCTGCCCCAATACCATAGCCACGAATTTTTTTACCTTTGAGGAATTCAATATTTGTCATGGGTTCTTTCATATAGAAAGGACAGTAACTCCAATTGGTGAAGTATAGGACCTGGGCATTGTTTCTCTTTTCCCACTCGTCTCTTAGTCTCGGTGTTTTATTGTACATATCACGACATACTTTAAGCAGTGAGTCAGCATGGTCACATCCCATATAATACCACTCCAAACCTCTGCTCAAGGGAACATCAGCGGGATAGTAACCATAACTGATCAATGAAAGTTCAGACAGACCATCCCTGATGGCTGGTAAATGCTGACCAACCTTATGTAGTGAACCGGACCAGAATTTTTTGATCTTAATCTGACCGTCACTTCTTTTGACAATCTCGTCCAAAAACCAGTTATCCAGCACGGCTGGTTCAGCGGTTTGACCGATATAACAGTCATACTTCATGGTGTAGACACCTTTTTTCTTGGCCTTGGCGAAACTGAGCCCCGGCGCAAGCATGAGTGAAGCTCCTACGGTCGCACCACCTAATACGGTAGTTTTCAGGAAATCCCTACGGTTAACCTCTTTGTCAAAAATCTTTCCACTCATACCCTTTCCTCCTTTGTTAATAATTACTTGGTTACCCTCAATCCTCTCCTGTTGGCCCAACCGCTGCCCGGAGAAAATCTTGATAATTAGCAATCTGACAACTTACACTGTCACACTGCATTACATACGTTATAAACAGTTAAACCATTGTTGTAAATAGCCCGAACGGGTAAAAATGAACCACTAAGAAGGGTAACTAATGCTCGTATTTTGGTTATTGATTCGATAAATGAATAATTTCTTTCTGGATGGCTATTGTTGCTGCCTCAGTCCGGCTATGCACACCCAGTTTTTTGTATATACTTTTCAGGTGTGCTTTTATCGTATCCAGCGA
>Ga0307991_1003024_pt1 | contig 11117 bp, 12 predicted proteins | sample EllFjometagen131_FD_203146 | JGI IMG/M metagenome (GOLD analysis project Ga0307991, IMG submission 203146) | Marine microbial communities from Ellis Fjord, Antarctic Ocean - #131 | ecosystem: Environmental > Aquatic > Marine > Unclassified | place: Southern Ocean | collected 2014-10-08 | reverse complement strand
ATCGTAATTAATTTTAATCACTTTTTGCTTTTTAATTAAAAAAAATAAAATAACTTTGCAATTTTAATGGTATAATTCTTGTTATTATAATCAATAATTAATAATTAATAATTTTAAAAACTTAAACAAAACATTATGAAAAAAGTAATCTTATCAACACTGATTCTATCAACAATTTTTCTTTTTGCTATTAATAATTCTTATGCACAAAAAAGCAAAAAATCTTTTAAAGGAATAATAACATATAATATTACTTATAAAGGTGATATAGACCCGGCTACACTTGCCCAGCAACCAAAAGAAGTAACTATTAAAATACTTGGTAACAAACAAAAAATGGAAATAATTTCAGTCCCGGCTGTAATTACAACTATCAGAGATGGAGACAAGAAACATTCTATTGTGCTGGTTGATATTATGGGACAAAAATATGCTGTTAAATTAGAACAAAAAGATATTGAAGAAGAATTAGAAGAAAATCCTAAACCAACAATTAATTATCTTGACGAAACAAAAACTATTGCCGGATATACTTGTAAAAAAGCCGAAGTTATAACAAAAGAAGAAGACACGGAAGAAGAAAGTAAACTTGTAGTTTATTATTCGGAAGATATTGGCGTAAGTGCTGATATAAACTATGGAAGTCAATTTAACGGACTAAAAGGTTTCCCTCTTGAATATGTAACTACCAGCAATGATATGGAAATAACATTCTCTGCCGGTAAAATTGAAAAAAAGAAAATCAAAGATACAGAATTTCTAATCCCCAGCGACTTTAAAGAAGTTACACAAGACGAACTACAAGAAATGTTTGGCGGTGGAGAGTAATATATAAAAAAAGAAATTTTATTATAAAATCCTTTTGCAGAACAGATAAATCTGCAATAATATTTGTATAAATAAATATTTGAAATATTAGTGATAGCAGTAGCAAGACAAACTATATAAATTTAAATTTTATTGCTACTGCTATTTTATTATTCTATATTTTCATTACGGCTCTTATCTGAATTATTTAGCCAATTTTTTATCTTGTCTGTATAAAATAAATTATTTTATATAAATTTGTGAATTTTTATTTTCATTATTATTAAGAGATATATACAATGTCAGTAAAAAGAAATAATTATAAGAAAAACTTAGGGAAAGGAAAAAGAAAATTCAATTTTTTTTCAAAATTATTTAAAGGACTGTCAAACTTTATAAAAAATGACAAAACACATAAAGTTACAGGTCTGTTTCTTATAACGTTATCTGTATTTTTACTTATCGCCTTTACATCTTATCTATATACATGGAAATTTGATGACGATGCCTCAGGCAAAGCTAGCAATCTAATGGGGAAATTGGGTTTTTTAATTTCTTTCTATATCATAAAAAATGGATTTGGAATTGCTTCATACCTGTTTGTTTTACTCTTTTTTGTTACAGGATTTAAACTGTTTTTCAATATAAAATTACTAGATGTATGCAAAACATATAAATATTCTTTCTTTACTCTTATCTGGCTCCCTGCTGCATTATATTATCTGTTTTATAATGAAAAATATCAAATGCTTAGTGGAATATTTGGCTATGAAGTAAATATTTGGATGGAGAATATTTTTGGAAAAATAGGAACAGGATTGTTACTTATTTTTATTCTTATAAGTTTCCTCATAATTACTTTTAACATACATAAATTGTTTAAGAAAAAAGATGCTCATATACAGAACTCAAATGATTTTACTACCAATTTTGATAAAGCAAACAATGAAACCATTATTGAACCCAACTTAAACGAAGATACTGATAATAAGGATACTGAAAATACAGATAATCAGGATACTGAAAATACAGATATAACAGACGAAAGTAATATTCAAATAACTATTGAAAATAAAAAAGATGATACTGATGGTAAGACAGAATTAGAACATAAAACTATTGATACAGAATATGATCCTACTTTGGACTTACCGCACTACAAATTTCCCACATTAGATTTACTCAAAGATTATGGTAAAGATTCTATAAATATAAACAAAGAAGAACTTGAAGAGAATAAAAATAAAATTGTTAAAACTCTTAATAATTATGGAATAGAAATAGACAAAATAAAGGCAACTATAGGACCAACAGTTACCCTCTACGAAATAATTCCAGCACCGGGAATACGTATTTCAAAAATAAAAAATCTTGAAGATGATATTGCTTTAAGCTTATCAGCTCTGGGAATTAGAATAATAGCTCCTATACCGGGAAAAGGTACTATTGGCATTGAAATACCTAACAGAAATAAAGAAACAGTGTCAATAAAATCAATACTCTTTTCTTCAAATTTTCAAAATTCAAAATTTGACCTGCCAATAGGCCTTGGAAAAACTATTTCCAACGAATGTTTTGTCTATGACTTAACAAAAATGCCACATCTGTTAATAGCCGGCGCAACAGGACAAGGAAAGTCAGTAGGACTAAATACTATTATAACATCTTTACTATATAAAAAACATCCTTCACAACTAAAATTCGTGCTGATTGACCCTAAAAGAGTAGAACTGACCCTGTTTTCAAAAATAGAACGACATTTTCTTGCAAAACTACCTGACTCTGAAGAAGCAATTATCACTGATACTCGTAAGGTTGTAAGAACTCTTAACTCTCTTTGCATTGAAATGGAACAAAGGTATAATCTGTTAAAAGATGCCCAAGCCAGAAATATAAAAGAATATAATATAAAATTTATAAAAAGAGGACTTAATCCTGACAAAGGACATCATTTTCTTCCTTATATAGTACTAATTATTGATGAATTTGCTGATTTAATGATGACCGTAGGCAAAGAAATTGAGATGCCTATTGCAAGATTAGCCCAATTAGCACGGGCTACAGGAATACATCTGATAATAACAACACAACGACCATCAGTAAATATTATAACAGGCACTATAAAAGCAAACTTTCCTGCACGAATGGCTTTCAGAGTAATGTCTAAAATTGACTCCCGCACTATACTTGATTTAAATGGTGCTGACCAACTAATAGGACGTGGCGATATGCTACTATCAATAAATAATAAACTTGTACGATTACAATGTGCTTTTGTTGATACACCAGAAGTTGAACAAATAACATCTTTTATAGGTTCTCAAAAAGGATATACAAATGCTTTTTTATTGCCGGAATATAACGAAGAAAAAGATGAAAAAAATAATAATACAGATACATCTGATAGAGATGAAATGTTTGAAGAAGCAGCACGAATTATTGTTCTTCATCAACATGGCTCTACTTCTTTATTACAACGAAAACTAAAAATAGGATATAACAGAGCAGGAAGAATTATAGACCAGTTGGAAGATGCAGGAATAATTGGCCACTTTGAAGGAAGTAAAGCAAGAGAAGTTAGAATTAAAGACCAGATAACTTTGGAACAATTATTGAAAGATAATAAATAAAACAATAGAACGATAAAATAATATAACCTGTAACTTGTAACTAATTACGAAAATATAAACACATGAGAAAAATATTCATATTATTATCTCTGATAATACCTTTAACCTTACTTTGTAATGCTCAAACAAGGAAAGCAGAGGAACAAGCTAAAATTATTCTTGAAAAAACAAGTGAAAAAATGCAATCTTATAAGAATATAAAAATTGAATTTACTTATAAAATGAAAAACGAAAAAGAAAATATAAACGAAAGTAAAGACGGAATTATATTAATAAAAGGAGATAAATACAATCTGGATATTGCAGGACAAAATGTTATTTGTAATGGAAAAACAATATGGACATATATTAAAGATGCTGACGAAGTACAAATAAATGTTGTTGAAGATAATGACGAATCAATAAATCCTGTAAAAATTCTTACATCTTATGACAAAAACTATAAACCTAAATTAATAAGAGAAGGACACAAAAATGATAAAACTGTTTATGTTATAGATTTAACACCTCTTGAAGGAAAATCTTTTTATAAAATACGTCTTATTATTGATAAAACAAAAAAACAAATATTAAAATCAACTATATATGATAAAAATGGAAGCTTATATCTCTATATTGTGAAAAAATTTATAACTGATATAACCATAAAAGATTCTAATTTTACCTTTGATAAATCTAAACATCCTGATGTTGAAGTAATTGATATGAGATAAATATAACTCTTGTCTGAAAAATAAATTAAAATTCAAATATTTTTTGTAGAAAATAAAAAAATATTATACCTTTGCATTTTTTTAAAAAGTAAACGACCATTATCAAAGACAGAGGTTATTAAAGTTGAAATAAAAAATGGTCCGTTCGTCTAGGGGTCAGGACATCAGGCTCTCATCCTGGAAACAGCAGTTCGATTCTGCTACGGACTACCATTTTTTTTAGTTTTATAAATTATTAAATTGTTTATTGAAAATTATTAAAATTGAAGATATAATAACAAAAAAATAAAAAATGGTCCGTTCGTCTAGGGGTTAGGACGCCAGGTTTTCATCCTGGTAACAGCAGTTCGATTCTGCTACGGACTACTAAAAAAAACAATAAAAAAAATTATGGCAAATCATAAATCTTCTATTAAAAGAATTCGTTCTGACAAAAAGAAAAAATTGCATAATAAATATTATGCAAAAACAATGCGTAATGCTGTGAAAAATATCAGAAATACTACTGATAAAACAAAAGCAGAAAAAGAACTGTTACAAGTTATATCAAAAATTGATAAACTTGCTAAAAAATCTGTAATACATAAAAATAAAGCAGCAAACTTAAAATCCAAATTAACAAAAAAAGTTAATTCTTTATAAGTTAATCCATTCTAATGTTATAAATAAATTCTTATTAGAGATATAAAATATGTTAGGGTAATTGCTGAAAATTATTCGTTTATAATATTTTATCCCAAAAATTTTTACTTTCGCATTTTAAGAATAAAAAATATTTTTTTATTTCATCAGGCAAATGCCCGATTGAATTATTATTAATCATTAATATTTTTTTAAATGAATGAATATAAAAATAACATCTCTATAAAAAATTGGGCAGAAAATGACCGTCCACGCGAAAAACTTATCTTAAAAGGAAAAAATATTTTAAGCGATGCTGAACTTATCGCTATTCTTATTAGAGCCGGAAACAGAAAAGAAACTGCAATAGACCTTGCCAAAAGAATACTAAACTATGTCCATAATAATCTTATTGAATTATCTAAATTAACTATAAATGACCTTACAAAATTTAATGGAATAGGACAAGCCAAAGCAGTAACAATTGCAGCAGCCCTTGAACTTGGGAAAAGAAGAAGAGAAGCCGAAGCTATAAAACGTTCAAAAATAACATCTAGTAAAGATGTATTTGAAATATTTCAAAGTAACATATCTGATATTCAATATGAAGAATTTTGGATGCTATGCTTAAACAAAGCAAACAAAATATTAAAAAAAATATGTATTAGCCAAGGAGGAACTTCTGCCACAGCAGTAGATCCTAAAAAAATTTTTAAAATAGCCCTTGATAACAAATCTTCATACATAATACTTTGCCATAATCATCCTTCAGGAAATATACAGCCAAGTAATGAAGATATAAAATTAACAAAGAAACTTAAAGAAGCTGGCAATTCATTAGATTTACCTGTTATTGACCATATAATCATTGGCGATGAAAAATATTATAGCTTTGCAGACCAGGGTATAATCTAAATATTAAATTAGTATCTAAAAATGATAAAATTATTAACCATAGTAGGAGCAAGGCCACAGATAATAAAAGCAGCAGCACTTAGCCGTGCTGTTAAAAATAAATTCTCTGACAAAATAGATGAAGTTATTGTCCATACAGGACAGCATTATGACAAAGATATGTCAAAAATATTTTTTGACCAACTGCAAATACCAAAATCAAAATATAACTTAGATATTGGCTCTGCAAGTCATGGAAAACAAACATCTCTTATGATTCAAGGCATTGAAAATATCTTGCTAAAAGAAAAACCAAACTTTATAATACTTTATGGTGATACAAACTCCACTCTTGCCGGTGCTATTGCCGCTTCTAAAATTTACATACCAATAGCACATATTGAAGCCGGATTACGTTCCTTTAATAAAAAAATGCCTGAAGAAATAAACAGAATAATGTGCGACCACGCTTCTACTTTATTGTTCACACCTACAAATACCGGATATGATAATCTGATAGCAGAAGGTTTTAAACCAAACACAAAGCCACCTTTTACTAATGATAATCCTTATATATGCCATTGTGGAGATATAATGTATGACAATAGTTTATACTTTTCTGAAATAGCAGATAAAAAATCAAATATCTTACAAAAAAATAATCTGTCTGCTAATAATTATCTTTTAGTAACTATTCATCGCGATAATAATACTGATATACCTGAACGATTAAACGCCATATTCAATGCTTTAAACAACATATCTGAAAATGACAACATTAAAATTATTATGCCTCTGCATCCAAGGACAGCAAAACTGCTGACAAAAAATTTATCTACTAAACTTTATAGTTCAATTAAAAAAAATCCTTTATTCAAAATTCTTGCTCCTGTTTCATTCTTTGATATGATTGTTCTTGAAAAAAATACAAAAATGATATTTACTGACTCCGGAGGTGTGCAAAAAGAAGCATTTTTTTTTAAAAAACCTTGCGTTATTATACGTTCAGAGACCGAATGGACCGAAATTGTTGAAAATGGAACTGCTATCATTGCCAATGCCGACCATGACAAAATATTAAAAGCATACAAACATTTTAAAAACTTAACTAATCTTCCCTTCCCTTCAATATTTGGAGATGCCAGTGCCGCAGAATTTATCTGTAATGAAATTTATAAATGTTGCAAAAAATAGTATTATTAACTGATAAGATACCTGTTTCTATCTAACTGTATTATATTCAGAATGTTATTATATTTTTTTCTATTTGACCATAAATTTTATCTATCTGTTTTTGTAACTCAATTGTTTTATTAATTGCTGTAACTACACGACAGTAATAACGAGAATCATCCATTATTCGTCCTTTACGGTCTTTAAGATATTTGTGCAAAACCTGATATCCGACAATATAGTAATTCCATAAAGCAGATATAATTCCTGGAGAAATATATCATTTAAAGATAGCAATTGCAGATGCAGGAGACTATTCCTATGATTCAGGTGTGCTTTTAGAATGTCCAAGCTTAAAAAGTTATATGATAACAAAAACAGAAGAAACTGCCATAAATAATAATGATATAACAATATATCCCAATCCTGTTAATCAAAATTCATATATTCAATATACATTAAAAGAAGAAAAAAATGTTTGTATTGAAGTGTATAATATTTTGGGTAAAAAACTTAATACTTTAATACATTCAAAACAAAATCAGGGAACGTATCGCTATACTCTAAATACTTTTTGTCCCAAAAACAAAGGAATGTTTATTTTAAAAGTTCACATAGGAGATAAAACAATAACTAAAAAATTGGTTGTTAATTAGTATTTCTTATTAAAAATACGAAGTGCTTTTCTAATAAATAAATAATCTTTATTTTATTTTATAATTATTTTACGTGAATGTATAAAACAGGAATGGGAGAATTGTTTACCATTTGCCGAGCATAAGAACCAAGTAAAAAATTATTTAATGATTTCTCTTGCTCATCCATTATGGATATTAAATTAGCATTAATTTTTTTAGCAAATTTAATAGTTGAATCTGTGATATTATCAGCATGGGAAGAATCTAAACTATATTTAACTTTATTTTCATCTAAATAACTGACAATCTGTTTTACATAATTATCAACAATTTTTTTTATATTTTCTTCATCAATACTATACAAAGCAAGAATGTGTATTTTGGCATCAAAATGTTTTGCAATTGAAGCAGTAAAAGGAACTTTTTGTCTGGTATTAAAAGTATTATCTATAGGTAAGACAATTTTTTTGAGTTCTTTATCAATGTTAATTCTTAATCTTACTGTAAAAACAGGACATTTAGCTGATGAAACTATTCTGTTTGCATTACTTCCAATACAAAATTCTTCAAAGCCCGATAATCCATGAGTACCTACAACTATTGCAAAAGCATTATTTTTATTTGCAGTATCTATAATTTCTTTATAAATTTTTCCTTCTTTAATAACGTAAGATATTTTACCATTCTCTAATTTAGATTGATATTTAGATATTAACTTTTTAAATTGTTTTTCTACTGCTTCTTTAATTTTATCAGAATCAATTAAAAATATTGCTTTCCTGTTATCAGGTTTGTTAACCCAAACCATTAAAATATCTGAATGCGATTTGTTTGCAATATCAATTGTATATTTTAAGGCATTAATTGAACACTGTGAAAAATCAATTCCTACAATAATTTTTTTATCATTCATAGCAAAGTAATATATGTTTATTTTTATTGGAACTTAAAATTATCAGTTTGTTTTTTTAAAATTACAAATTTATAAAAATAATTTATTTAAATAACATCTGAAAGCAATAATATTTATAAATATTATTTTTTTTTTTACAATCTTATTGTAAATTTGTAAATTATTACAAAAAATTATTATGAGTAAGGTCTTTTTGCTATTAGGAGGAAATTTAGGTAACAGAAAAGCAAATTTGGAAAAAACTGTTTGTTTGATTAAACAAAAAATAGGTGATATTATTAAATATTCATCTGTTTATGAGACAGAACCTTGGGGATTTAATGATAATTTATTGTTTTTAAATCAGGTTGTATATATTGAGACAAAGTTAAGTCCTTATTCTCTTATCTCAGAGTTGCAGAAAATTGAGAGTTCATTAGGCAGAAAGAGAAGTGAAAAACAATGGACTTCAAGAGTGATAGATATTGATATACTTTTTTATGATAATATTATTATTAATAAAAAAGAACTAAAAATACCACATCCTTTAATAGATAAAAGGAGATTTGTTTTAGTTCCTCTTGCCGAAATATCTGAAAATTTTGTTCATCCTGTTAAAAATAAAACAATAAAAGAACTTTTATATATATGTAATGATAAATTAAAAGTTGAACGTTATAATAGTGCATCCAAAAAACTTTAATCTTTTTTTATATTGTCTATATCCTGATTAATTTATAAATTTTGATGGAGAAAAATAAGTAAATTTTTGTTCCCTGCTCTGAAGAGCGGGGCTAATGATAATAATATATAATTTAATGGACAAATAATTCAGAATATGTAATAATTTATTTTATGTAGATTTGAAATGAAACAGAACTAATTTCAAACATTTTAAATTTTAAGTATTTTTGGCATTTATAATTTTAATTCATTTATGAAATATAATTACATTGCAATAGAAGGCAATATTGGGTCTGGCAAGACATCTCTTGCAACAAAGATAGCAAATCAATTTAATGCAAAACTTATACTTGAACAGTTTGAAAAAAATCCTTTCCTTCCTAAGTTTTATGAAGACCCTTCTAAAAATGCATTTCAGTTAGAACTGTCTTTCCTTGCTACACGGTATAATCAACTGAAAAGAGAATTGTCAGAACAGGATTTATTTAAGACCTTTACTATTTCTGATTATTTTATTAATAAATCATTGATTTTTTCTAAAGAAACACTTCAGCAAGATGAATTTATTCTTTATACAAAACTGTTTGATATTATCAGCAATAGTTTACCTAAGCCGGATTTACTTGTATATCTTTATATGAAAATAGACCGGTTAAAAGAAAATATATTAAACAGAGGACGTATATATGAAAAAAATATTGAAAGTTACTATCTTGAAAAAATTCAATCAGGATATTTTGAATTTATTAAACAGCAAAAAAATATGCGTATTCTAATTATAGATACTAATAAAATAGATTTTGTAAATAATAATGAGGATTATAATACTATACTAAATATTATAAATAAAGATTATAATTATGGAATACATAGAATTTGTTTATAAATAAAAATAGTATTATATTTTCTCTACAGAGTTTTAAGAGTTTTATGTAATACCTAAATTATACGATACGAAAATAATGAAATATCGGATTAGTTAGGCATAATCCCGATTTAGAAATTGGAAATTCGGCTGTATATCCCGAACCATCTTTCATCCGTCGGCTGACGGATTAAAATTTAAAACCTATGTACTTATTAAATAAGTATTTCCCTGATTTGTCTCCAAAACAGTTAAATTGTTTTGAAAGATTGCAACAACTTTATTCAAAATGGAACTCACAGATAAACGTTATTTCTAAAAAAGATATAAATAATCTTTACGAACATCATATATTACATTCATTAAGCGTTGCAAAAGTTATACAATTTAAAAAAAATACAAAAATTTTAGATATTGGAACAGGCGGAGGATTTCCAGGCATACCTTTATCAATATTTTTTCCTAATTCTTATTTTTATTTAAATGATTCAATAGGTAAAAAAATTAAAGTAGTGAAAGCTATAACAAATGAACTTGACCTGAAAAATGTATATATTGAACATAAAAGAGCTGAAGACATAAACAAAAAATTTGACTTTATTATTGGTAGAGCAGTAACAAACTTACCGGATTTTTATAAGTTAGTAAAGAATAAAATATATAAAAATGGATTTAATGACTTAACAAATGGTATATTATATTTAAAAGGAGGAGATATTTTTTATGAATTAAAAAAAATAAAAACAAAATATAAAATATATTGTTTAAATAAGTACTTTTTTGAAGATTTTTATAAAACAAAAAAACTCATTTATTTATATTAAATCTTAATTAGTCATATAAATTACAAAAAAATAGATTTGCTATAAAAAGTTAAATTATTATATAAAAAGCAACCATTAATTTTTTTATTTGATTATAAGATTTAATAAATATATCTTACTGAAGTTTCGGACTTGCTAAGTTGTTGTTAATCAATCAGGCGACTGCCTGACAAAAGCATTAACCAAAACTATAAAATATGTTATAAAATTACAAGCCCTGAAAGGGCGTAATCAATAACACAGGGCAATAGCCCTGTGAATAAACAATAACAAATGACATAAGCCCTGAAAGGGTATAATCAAAATTGGAAAAAGTGAAATCTTATTCATCACAGGAAAAAGACCTTTCAGGAAGAATATTTAGAGTTCCTGAAGG